>Ga0209671_1006276_pt1 | contig 12170 bp, 11 predicted proteins | sample WorMetHERISLAND2_2_FD_187401 | JGI IMG/M metagenome (GOLD analysis project Ga0209671, IMG submission 187401) | Marine gutless worms symbiont microbial communities from Max Planck institute for Marine Microbiology, Germany - Olavius geniculatus... | ecosystem: Host-associated > Annelida >...
GTAGGCGGTCATGTTAAAAAGTCTATAACTTCGTCGTTTTTTAACAGAATCAAATTTTACTTGGCAGTTAGATGTAGAAGGTTTCAATAAATAAAGCTGTAAAATTTCATATTAAAATCCCAAACGGTTGCTGAGAAAACGGCGAAAAAATTTAGGGGTCCACTTTTTTCTGCCGCACCCTGTAGGTTAGAGCAAGAAGAGCAGGCTCGGCAGAAACTACAGCTGGAGAAGGTTGCAGCTGACACGAAGCTCAAGAAATATGAGGAGGAGGTTGCACAGCATGAGACTGCTTCTGCCAAGGTTTGCAGTTGTTCCGTTTACTTGGTGTAGCAGCTATTTGCTATTATGTACAAAACTTTTCAAATGCTACAGCCAATCTCGCAATGTTGGCAGTAGAAATGTGATAAAAAGAAAATTCTTTTTTAAAATTTTAAGCATGTAGTTCTTGGGTGCTGCAACAGTATTTAGTTGATGTAGATTTTGGAGTTTATTTGTAATGTTTGTTCTTTAGATGTGTTGTAAAAATCTAAAATTTTTTTCTTTTTGATGATGGTTTACCATTAGTCTACATTGTTACGAGTGAGAAATATCTCAAAATTAGTGCATGCTTTTTGTCTACTTTTAGATGCTGTCTGAAACGTTTCTACTTTTCTTTTTGCTAGCACACTAAACACATCTGAGATTTTTACAGTTACCGTTTAGTATTAATTACTTACTTACTTAGTGTGCTGTGCGATACATGCTGATTTCAGATAATTAGTAATTTGGTTTGACATCTGTTCAGTTGAGTAAAGAGAAGAAGGCACTTGATGATCGAGTGGTTGAGTTGTCGAGTGATCTCGCTGAGAAAGAGGAACAGAGTAAAGCAATTGCTAAACAGAAGAGCAAGCTGGAAGCTCAGGTGGCCGACTTGGAAGAGAGACTTCGCAAAGAACAAGAGGTAGAAACATAATTATTGACATGACAAGAGTAACAGTCATAACGATCGTGAATCCACTTTTTGCTTGGTTATTCTGACAGGAAATGTTTAAGTTTTGTTTATGATATTGATGTTGCAAAAAAACGGCAATGAAGATGTAGCTAAGAACTTGGTGATCTGTGCTGGTGGAGATGGACCAATGGAACTATTGTCAAATGTAGTATTTGTATATTGTGAAATAAAAGAAAATTTAAGACAATGACAATATAAATACACAAATAACGAATGTCAGTAGTTGTCAGTTGCCTGTAGTCAATATCTTTGTTAACTAGTCAGTTCATTTGTCAACGTGATGCCAGGTTAACTTTGCCTGAGATAGGGAAATCGAGTACCAGCATGCTTGGATGCAGTTAAGATGGGACGCATTCACCTGTGTTGGGTGGCAGTAAGACTGCACGATTTTGATCCCACATGGCAGGTGATGCTCTGTAACCCTGAGATGGGGAGATTTATTGACACTTTTCTAACATTGGTGCGAAGCTTCGACAAGAACTGGAGAAGGTGCGACGTCGTCTGGAGATGGAGTTGGCTGACGTGCGTGAACAGCTTGTTGAGAGAACATCTCAGCTGCATGACGTCCAAGCACAACTCAACAGACGTGAGCAAGAACTTCAGGCAGCTCTCAACCGGTACATCTCAACTATTGCTGCTGTTCTAGTTCTGCCGACATAGATGTGTTTGTATGTGCAGTGCAGACACAGTACATAGTTAATTGCAATTAATTCCAGCCTTCAGTATTTGATTGGGCCGACCATTAAGCTGTAAGCTTAAAGGTCGACGATCTTTTATCATGATTGTCGTCTGTCTGTCTGTTCGTCCGTCTATCTGTCATTCATGTATTGTGGCTAAACAGTGCAAGTTAGGGCCTGGGTTGCTATTGATCACTAATAGGAAGTCACATATTGGCTTTCAAATTACCTGCAAATCATCGACATTGGATGACCTTCAAGGTCAGTGACAACCAGTATGGTTGGCCCCACCCTAGCGACATCTGGGCTTCTTGTTTTATTATTAGATTCACAAGTGCATTTTTACGCTTGAAAGCAGCTACTGCTTTCAGCGTGTCTTAGCCATCGCAATTCTGTCTGTCTGTCTGTCACACAGGTGGATCAGTCGAAAACGGTGCAAGCTGCAATCACCAAATCTTCACCCTTGGCTTTCTGGAAGAATCTATTTTCAGGAACCGTAAAGCTTTTCCATAAATTCGAAGGGGATCACCTCAAACGAGGGCACTAAATGAGAGGGACGTGGGCAAAATTTGCGATTTTTGGCCAATAAGTCGCTGTATCTCAGTAACGGTGTGAGATAGGACCTAGATTACTATTAATCACTAATAGGAAGTCATACACTGGCTCTCGATTGGCGCCAAATTCAATGACATTGAATGACCTTGAACGCCAAAATAGGGGGTTTTATGGATTTTTTGGTGATTTTGGGCTGCAACACAAGTCTATATCATTCACAAGGTGGTGCCACGGAACTTGAATTTGGTATTTGTTTATTAACTTGGCGAAAACACTGCAGTTTTCTGCTAAACCTCTTAACTGGAACTGCTATAGGCTTTCACGCGTCTCGTGAGCATTGTATTCATGACCATGTCTCTCATTTTGTCTTGCAGTTTACAGTTTGGGCTGTGAAAACAAACCCAATAGAGGTGAATAAGAGTTAGAAAGTTTATAGGTTTTCAATCAAATTTTAATTATATGAAATGTAATCGATGATCAATCACAGTATTTGAACAAAAGGTCGTAAAGGTAAAGGTAGTCAATTTGTATAGCGCATCGTTGCAAGCACGCGCACGCCTCTAATGCGCTTTCGTCGCTAACCAGAGCCACCTGGCGCAGCGGCCGGCTAGGCAACCCCAGTCAGCTGTACCAAGGTCCCCACCTTCCATAACCCATGTAAATGAATTACTACTCATTTTACCGTCCCACGGAAGGTAGAAGGCTGAGTCGACCTAGCTGGCAGCCTTCGCACCGAGATGGTTTACCTGCCCGCAGGCAGTCACCCATCGCAGTACTAACCGGGCCCGGCATAGAGTAACTTCGTTTTAGCTGAAATGCGTTACCAATTACGCCACGCCACCAACCAACAGTGAATGGTTTTAGAAAATTTTCATTAAGAAGTGCAGATGATTAGGGACAGTGGAAAATCGCGTAAATCACGGAAACCATGATTTTCCCGAAATGCCGTGTTTTTACCAAAATGCTGTGTTTTTATGTTTTTTGCAAGCATATTTTGTTTTTACTCAGCATATAAATTGAAGTTTATTGTGTGATTTTAACACAAAAATATTTACCTTTGCCTCTCAAGTCGGGAGCGGTTCCTCAAGCACTCTGAGCTTGCTGTCCGATACTTATTACTGCCTCTGAGGCAACTGGCAACCCTGATTGGTTGATTGCTTGTTCGTTCTGGGGAATTTCGTTGATACAGAGTGCAGTGTAAGCCAGTACACCTTAGCTAATGCTTCGCAGCAACAAAATTTTTCCAGATGAAAACCCTGCGGTGCATTTAATGATGGTCGTCAATGCTAGAAGTTGAGTTTTCTAGCCTGCATAATAGCCTTCCAGCCTGTTATTCGATGCCATGTCTTTGCCGTGATTTTTGCGATTGTCGCAAAGGTTTGCCGTGTTTTTTTTACCATTCTTTGCCGCGATTTTCTACTCTCTTCAATGATGCTGGTGTTGGTTGTGGTTTTTGTCAGTGTGGAAGAGGAGGTAGCTGGGCGGGCAGTTCTGCAGAAGCAGGTCCGTGAAGTCGAGAGTCAGAAGCAAGAGATCGCCGAAGACCTCGAGAGTGAGCGGGAAGCTCGTAGCAAGGCTGACAAGCAGAAACGTGATCTTGCTGAGGTTTGTACTTGTACTTGTACTTGTATGTTGACTAGCAGAGCAAGGATTGCTTTAAATGCTCATATCCTGTTACCAATACTTGTCAAGTCTGTTTTTGAAAGCGTTGGTTTACGATGTTTCGATGACGTGCTGAGAAAGTTGATTCCAGTTGGTGTGATTGATGTTTTACTTGCTGCCTGATATATGATCATTTATCGTAGTGTCCTGCAATTGAAAATTCAGTATTTAATCAATCTGTACATCAGTCAATCTAGCAGTCACTATAGCACCATATGTTGTAGAGGAATGGCTGTCACATGAGACATTTTTTAGATAATTTTTGTTAACTAACTTAACCAATTTTGATGCTCTTTGTTTTTTTGTCTCAAGTTAACTGTGCTGGTAATGATATTCAATGCCTATACATCACTGCCATTCGATAAAATGATTTTGTTTCTCTTTCACCGATTTTTGACAGTGTGGGGGTTAATGATTATAATGTGCATGTTGTATGAGCACACTTTGTAGCCACAATTTTCATTAACATTGTTTTTAATGTGGTGTGCTTTTACTTTTAAAGTCTTTTATAATGTATTATTTTCTAATCTGTGCAATAATTTTACCTTATTTCTGTTATTTTTATGCTTGCTGATTACTTGTGCAAGTTGTGTCTGTCAACTTCTGATAAACAGACATGATCGTGATGGTGATGATGTGAATGTGCTGCCTTGTGGTGTGTTCAGTGAATGAGTGAGTGAGTGAATAAATAAATGAATGTTGAATGTCTCTGATGTGTTCTTTAGGAGCTGGAGGCGTTGAAGAGTGAATTGGAAGACTCGATGGACACAACGGCCGCAGCGCAGGAACTGCGGCAGAAGCGTGAAGTGGAAGTGACTGAGTTAAAGAAACAGCTTGAGGATGCTACACGCTCTCATGATGCACAGATGCAGGAGCTCCGACACAAACATACGCAGCAGTTGGAGCAGCTTAACGAACAACTTGACCAGAACAAGAAGGTTCCATCTTATCCGATATTGCAAGCTTTTTTTGCTGATTTGTTGACTATTGCGTTTATCGAAATAATTTCTGTTTGCAGCTTAGCTTATTATGAGTTACTGTTTCAACCTTTTGGTTTATTTAAACGCATTTTGTGTTGCTGATATATTTGCATGTACATTTTGAAGACATGTATTACAGTAACGGTTATTTCTCTTTCGAAATATTATTGAATGTTTTTCTTAGTGAAGTGTTGTCTTTACGTTTTGTTGCTCTCTAGCCGTGATATTAGTTAATGTCTACTTGCTGAACAATGTTTGGTGCAGTTTGTAACAAGTCAGATGTTTCACTCACAGTGAAAAATTTGTGAGCAAAGTCCACATTATTACGACTCAGAGCAGCTTTCTGACAGTGTAATCTGTGTTGTGGAGCAGTCTAGAATGTCGGTGGAGAAGGCAAAGCAAGCTCTGGAGCAAGCCAACAACGATCTGACAGCCGAGCTAAAGGCAACTGTGACGAGCAAACAGGAGGCAGAACGACGCCGCAAGGCGGCCGACACCCAGCTGCAAGAGACTAGCGTACGGCTTGCCGAGACCGAGGCCAAATCCACGGAACTCACTGAGAAAGTCAACAAGCTACAGGTATGTCTGTGGTTTCTAAGCAGCTACTGTACTCAGCTAATAAGCTATATAGTAAAGTACAACTTCTATTTGCTTAGTTGTTGATATTTAGGCTGCTTCGTTGCTTTTCTGGGATTGATTTTAACACAGTAATAAATAAAGGTAGGATACGGTATGTGGTATACTACTTGTTGTTTTAACCTGTGAGTTTATTCATAGATATCAGATTCAGCATTTAACGAAATAATCACATAGACATTCACGGCTTTGTTAGACATCCTGTGTTCTTTGTTATTGATTTTCACCAACAATGATTACTGTATTGCTGGGGAAGTCATCAGCGTTAGCACATTGCTCTAATGCTTCTCTGACATTTTTGTAGTTGATTTCTATGTAACTATGTTATAAAATTTTATTCAGAATAGAACTGCCTTTAACAGGAAGTGATGTTGTTGTTCTTTGGCTATTATTGGTTGAAGTTGGTTAGTGTGAGCATTTTTGAAAGGTCGTTCTGCTAGAATACTGGGCTACATAGTCTATTGTGTTGATGTAAAGACTGAGTTAGATGCCGCCCAGTCACAGAACATGCAGTCTGACACGCGGTCGGCTGCTCTTGCCCGCCAGTGCTCAGCACTAGAGATGCAATTGACGGAGGCCCAGCAGGCCGCACAGAATGATTCCCAGCACCAGTCTGAACTACAGGCTCAACTGCGCAATGTTGAGTCTCATGCTATGGAGCTCCGCGAACAGCTTGACGAACAGTCTGACAACCTCCACCAGCAGGAGGCCAAGATACAGACTCAGAGTGTGCAGGTGGTTTTCTGTAATGCATAAATACATTTTTCAACTCTGTGTTATAATCTTTTTATTTGTCAATTCTATTGTGCAAACAAATTTTATGGTTTATTTGTTCGGTATTTTGGTAATTTGGTTGTTTTCAGTTCACTAAGCAGTTGAAAGTGTATGTAACTGCAGTATTTCATATGACAGTGTCATAAGTAACACTTTTCAACGCTACTCACTTTTTACCTAGTGAAAGCAAAAATTTAAAAAGCTAGGGAAGATAATTGCGATATGATTTATAAGGGTTGTTTGATAAATAAATTACAAAACAGCATCATTCTGTTAGTTTTCCAAATCTAACAAATTCAAAATATATGTTTTGTAGGGAATTTTATTCTGAGCACGTGCAGAAATTTTTTTGATGACATCATTATTGTGACGGCATTTGTTTACAGAACACTGTCTTCACGTGTATTATTTTTCCCACCAATATTCTGTCATAACTTGCAAGTGACAAGCAGCATAGGAATGAAAAAAATGAATAAAATTAACAAGTTAATGCCATCTCTTTTAATGCTAAAGACTAATGTTTTATTTTTCAACATGCCGACCGAGTTCGCTCAAACATTTGTCCTATCTGTCAGCAAACTTCTGAATGCCCGATGCAAAGAACAATGCTGGCTGCTGTCCATGCCACTGCAGAGTGACTGATCGCATTTCAATATCTGATGCAAGTTACTGCCCACCTAGCATTTTGTTACACCAAACGTGAACTGTTTGCTTCGTAAAGCACTTGTCGCCACAAACCGGATGCATCTCGGAGTGAGTCTGATATGCATTTATTTTTTTTGTCCACAAAAATGTAATAACAGCACACTTTATGGGAGGATTTCAGTTGCAACGTCGTCAAATTTAATGTTTATAAATGACGTCACAGTGACATTATCATCATAAAACTCACAACTGCTACTCAGAATTAAATTCTCTACAAAATGTATATTTCAGATTTTTAATATTTCGAAAACTAACAGAATGACGCTGTTTTGTAATTTATTTATCGAACAACCCTCGTATTATAATGTCAGAATGTGATAGATAGCTGAGTGTAATTTGTGTTTTTCTCAGTGAATGTTGAAGATGTATTTATGTGAATTAATAGTATATTTTATGCACAGCATTTGTACAATGTGGACTGTAGCTGGCCGAGTACAAGAAGCATCTGGATGAAGAACTGTCCAAGGCCAGTGCAGCAGAAGAATACCAGAAGAAGATTGCGCATGACGTAGAAGTGCTTCAGGACAAAGTGAAAACGTTGCTCGACACCAATGACAAACTCAGTAAATCAAAGAAAAAGCTCATGTCTGAGGTAAATAGAGTGTTCTACACCTTCTCCTGTCAGCAAGCACCATGTTCCAAAATTGCCACTAACCCTCACTTCAAACACACATCGTTTTGTTTGTATTTCATGGATTTCAACAAAATACTGAACACTACACTCCGTCTGTCCGTCACACTGGTGGATCAGTCAAAAGCGGTGCAAGCTAGAATCTGCTGCCTGGAAGACTCTAGTTTCAGGAACCATAAAGCTCTTCCGTAAATTTAAAGGAGGTCACCTCGAACAAGGGCACTAAATGAGAGGGGGGTGGGCAAAGTTTGCGATTTTTTGGCCAGTAAGTCACTGTATTTCAGTAACCTGTGAGATAGGGCCTAGGTTACTATTAATCACTAATATATGTAAAAAACTTACCAGTTTACAACTGTGTGTAAGGACGATGTGATGATATCAGTCCTCTAAAACAGCAAAAATCATTTGGGTAACCTTCGATGGGGCTATTGCACTCTTGAATGACTTTGAGTGCCAAAATAGGGGTTTTATGGATTTTCTTTCGGCGATTTCGGGCTGCGACACAAGTCTATATCGTTCACAGGGAGGCGCTACGGAACTATCGTTATGTGATCCATATAGAGAATTTGGTATTTATATATTAACTTAGCGTAAACACCCCATTTTTCAGCTAAACTACTAAACCGGAACTGCTATATAGGCTTTCACGCATCTCATGAGCATTAGCTCAAATTTCTTGTTCCTACAGTTGACAAATTAAAGTTGAAAATATGGCTGACTTGCTCCTGTAGTAGATTGGTACATACAAATGTTGTCTGTTATGGCATGCTATTAATCGCTTTTCTTTGCTGTACATGTCGTTGTGTCATGGTTTGTGTGTTAGCTCGAAGACACAAACCTTTCACTAGAAAACCAACGAGCTCAGGTGTCAGCATTGGAGAAGAAACAGCGCAAGTTTGATCAGAATCTTGCCGAAGAAAAATCTGTTTCCGAAAAGTAAATAATTTCAATTTTGAATTAATTTTAAACTCTTGTCATTTTGTCATTTATTTGTCTGTTATTGTGCATGTATTTATCAGTATGTCTGTCAGTGTTGTCAGTAAAGATTAATCAGTAATTTTGCATTTTTTGCTTTTTGTTAATACAGCTGGTATCATCTTCCTTCCTTCTGGATAAAAAAGACATTGTGATACAATATAAATGACGTCATATGTTTTTCATTTTTGCGCCAATGAAGTTGGCGTGTCATCCAGTTTCATCCTGCTTGTTTTGCAAGGAAATAACATTTGATGATGTTAGTGGAAATAGATCACAGATGAATGATGTTTGTAACAAAGTTGATGTGAATTGTTTTGGCACATCATAGACTGGCCGCTGAGCGTGATGCGGCAGAACGGGACAGTCGGGAAAAGGAGACTAAGATACTGAGTCAGAGCCGAGAACTTGAAGAACTGCAGAGTCGGCTTGCGGATGCCGAGAGAATGAATCAGCAGCAGCAGGCTGAGCTCAGTGAACTCATGTCATCCAAAGATGACGTCGGCAAAAATGTACGTCTTTCTTTGTGTCACTTAGTGATGTTTGTACTTGCTTTCAGCTTGTCTATCAAGAACAGTCAGTGTACACTGTACTAAAAAAATGCATCTTCTAATTCTTGATGTGTGTAATTTACATTTTGTGGCTGGTTTTTGTGCATGTAATATGCTTAGCAGGCTTATATCACTAGCTGCACTGCTTAAAGACAGCGACTTATGTATTGTACTTTAAGTCATGGTTTTCGGTCATTTCTCAGATAACTTTCTTTGTTTAAGGGACACTTTGTGAATACACAGCTTGGTAGATTAATTATTTACTTAACTGATTGACTTGTACATTGATTTGTTGATTGCATGGTTTTGTCTTTAGCTGTCTTCGGTCCAAGGTTAGGCCACACTATGAATCGCCAGTTTCCATGCAGATCTGTTGTCTGCTTTTCAGATTGTCTCTTCAAGCTTCAGTCCCATCCGTGAAATGACTTTGTCCATCCATGCTGTTTTTTAGTCTTTCGCTCTTCCTATTCCTATACAAGGTTCATTCAATGATACCCTTTTCAAGAGTTTGTTTTTGCCTCTCATGATCTATCCAAAGTACCCCAACTTGGTTGATTGGCTGATTGAATTGTCGATGGTATGTTGCAGATGCATGAGTTGGACAAAGCTCGTCGTGTGCTTGAGACGCAGCTGGCAGAGCAGCGAGCTCAGATTGAAGAGCTAGAAGACGAGGTGCAGGCGAGTGAGGACGCCAAGCTGAGGCTGGAGGTGAACATGCAGGCCATGAAGGCACAGCAGGAGCGAGACCTGCAGGCTAAAGATGAGCAGAATGAAGAAGGCAAACGATCGCTCATTCGACAGGTTTGTTTTGTCTGCAAGTTTTCTTAAATCTATTATCAATTACGTTTATGCACTACTGATGATCAGTTGTTTGCCAAATTTGTTTTGTATGCTAGTTTTTTTCAATCTGTTATCAGTTAAGTTGTTTGAAGTGTAATATTTCTAAATTTTATTATGCATTTGTGTTAAGTATTCCACTAGAGGTATATGAAATGTATTTATCATTTTTGGTTCCATCTTCTGTAAAACTGAAATCAAACTGACTTTCTGACATCACATAATATTGTTATAACTTGTACGTGTTGTTGACAATTATGTTGATTTTTAACAGCCCATTTAGAGCTTGTTGGTAATCTGAGTGTTTCTGTATGCATATGAGTGTGTTGGTATATGTGTGCATTCGTCTTAATAGGTCACAATATTGCGCTTGCATGTCTGTTTGTTCCATCTGGTCTCATAACTCAAAATCTAAAGGGCATCAGGGAAAAACACAATTTGTATGAACGATTAATGTCTTGCAGTCAGTAGTAACTGGTGTACCAGTCTTTAGTTCTAATCTATACTGTGTCAGGCGGGATGTTAAACCCCACTCACTCACTTAGTTCAAACAGTCAAAGGTCAGTGGGATAGGGTTATGCAGCTTTAGCCAGACTTCTGCACATTGTGCCAGCAATAGTCAACATACATTACTAGTTGTCGTTCATTCTGTAGATAATGAGTTGTGCGGTTTAGGCCACATTTCACTAACTGTAGTAATGGCTGGTTGGTCACCGTGGTCGGTGTTCAAGATGTATACATGTGTGGTCGTGTGTGCTGCAGTTGCGTGACTTGGAGACTGAGCTTGATGAAGAGCGCAAGCAGAAGCTTGCGGCTGTTGGAAATCGCAAGAAACTGGAGGCAGACCTGAGAATGTCAGCACAGCAAGTGGATGTTGTGACCAAGGCTAAGGATGACATAGCCAAACAGCTCAAGAGGGCTCAGGTATGTGCCACCATTAATTCATCTTTATTTTGTTTTGCCCAACTTTGAGTTTTTGTACACACTTTAAATGTTGATTGATTAGTTATAATGTATGGTGTAATGAGTCATTGGAATATACGATTTTGTATTTAATTGTTTGTATGTGGCTATTAGTTGCTATGTTGGGTACATAGCTTGTTACTTTTGTAAGTGTGACTTTTATTTTATTTGCTTATGAGGACTGTAACTTTGGTTGGAATTGGTAGTATGTAGCTTAATGACAGGGAATATCTACACAATTGCTGTTAGTATTGCATCTGATTCTTGGTTGACTAGCCAAGGCTTTCAAGGGACTTTGTAGTGTGATTTTTATGAACCGGAAGTCAGTTGAATGTGACTGGCATGTATGTTGTGATGTGGCAGACAAACCTGAAGGATACGCAGCTGGAACTGGAGTCGGCTCGCACATTGCGGGAAGAAGTGGCGGGAGCACACAAAGATCTGGAGAAGAGATACAAAGCTCTGGAAGAAGAACTCCTCCACACTCAGCAGGATCTGCTGGCCTCGGAGCGGGCTCGGAAAGATTTGCAAGTCGAGAAAGAGGAGATAGCAGAAGAGATTGAAACTGCTAGCAGGTTAAAGATTAAACATTTTTACTGCATTCTGCAGTCAATGGCTGGATTGATAAGATAAAAAGTAGTAAAAAGTGAAAAGTGTACATTGCAGTTGCTTGCAATTAGTTCGACGTTGAGGTGAAAAAAGACTTAGCACAGTGAGCTGTTTAATAGCGTTTATGTTTTATATTGTGGCAATTATGAAAGCGCCATTTGTACCATTGTTTGTGTCACTAGTCATGCATGCTCTCATGTCCGACTCCTGCTAATTTTACATGTCTATAATCGGTAATGTCGTAATGAATACAAAAGAGACATGGTCATTTATTCGTTTATTTTTTTATTGTGATCGTCAGTGAGTAAAATCATTCGTGCAATTGCAGATATCTACAGATTTATACAGCTTGTTTCGAATTGTCACTCTCTGAATAATAACCATACTCAATTACTCGTATGTGATCACATATTGTGCAACATGCCACTTCTATGTTCGTAGATTGAACCACTACAAAGCAAGAGGTAGTCCAGACTCCAGTGTTGTCGACAAGACGAAAAAATGATTAGCAGTTACACGCAGTCACTGCTACACAATTCTGAAATTGAGTAGCAATGTCTCGCAATTGATTAGCAGTTCTGTATCGGCAATATATCTGTACAAATTTTGTAGTAGTATTGAAAA
>Ga0209671_1006277_pt1 | contig 12170 bp, 9 predicted proteins | sample WorMetHERISLAND2_2_FD_187401 | JGI IMG/M metagenome (GOLD analysis project Ga0209671, IMG submission 187401) | Marine gutless worms symbiont microbial communities from Max Planck institute for Marine Microbiology, Germany - Olavius geniculatus... | ecosystem: Host-associated > Annelida >...
TCACTGCACCTACCCACGAAGAAATGGCCAGGCTGAGTTCACGTGAAATTTTACAACATGCAAAACATACCAACACGTGAGTGAATGTTTACATCAGCAAGCTGACTCATCAACCTACAAAAACATACATCAATACTGCTTTCTAACTCGAAATTTGATTAGTGATTAATCAATGAGAATAAGCAGAAAATTTAGAAATTTGGGGAAAAGCCCAACGTAAGTCCGCCCGGCGCCCTAAGTCCGACTGGAGGAAAATTCATGGGACTTAAATTCCCTCGGTGGCAAAGTCACGTGGCCCACACTTAAATGCATCAGCATACACAAAACGTGCACTGTTGACCTAGGGTGGGTACACATTAGCCGCATAATCTCTGGTGTTAGGGGACCAAAGTTCATCATTTTTTTCTACTCAATGTGCGATTAATCGTGCTTGATAACGCTTCTTACCACTTGTCAATATCTCTATTTGTTCCAGAGATATCTTCAGTCAAACTCGAAAGATGTCGTAAATTGAGCCGATTTTTAAACGTTTTCTGCCCTCCGAAATTTTAAGTGGGCGGTGCCCCCCTAAGTTGTATCTGCGTTATCACCCCATCTAGCAGCACGTCACGTGGCAAAGTATCATGAAACTACTCCAGTGAGCTCAAAAGTTCTCGTGGGTAATACACTACATTTCAAGCCAATTTTTGACCCCCTTTTGAAAAAAAACTGTAAGGGGGACCTCCGTCCCCGGTAAATAATGCACTAGTAAGACTAGCGCATGTAGAAATTTGAGGGTTGTAGCACTCCCTAGGGGCCGAAATATGGCTTTCCAAAAAAGTCGATTTGAGTGGGTAAACATTAGCCACATAATCTTTGGTGTTAGTGAACCAAAGTTCACCAATTTTTTTTCAATCAATGCGAAATTAAGCCGTTTACCGCTTGTCGATATTTCTATCCAGTCCAGAGATATTTGCGGTCAAACTCGAAAGTTGTCATAAAACGTACTAAATTTTGGACGTTTTGTGCTCTCCCAAATTTTAAGGGGGTGGAGCCCTCGAAATGCTGTGCACAAGTAATCACACCCCCATTTAGCAGCACATTACGTGGCAAAGTTTCATGAAGCTACTCCCCCTGGCTGCAAAGTTATTGCAGCTAATACGCTAAATTTTAAGCCAATTTTTGACCCTCCTTTGAAAAACATTGTAAAGGAGACCCCCGTACTCGGTGGATGATGCGCTAGTAAGACTTGGTCATTCTGTAGCGCGTGTAAAAATTTGGGGGCACAGCACCCCCTAGGGGCCAAAATATGGTCTTCTGAAAAAGGCGCTTTAAGTGGGTATGATTTCACATCAAGATCTCCAAGGTTACTGAACCAAAGTTCACTGGACTTGTTTCGCCTAACGCAGAAGGAATCGCAGTCGATCAAGTACTTGACCGATTTAGAAAATCTTCATCTATTCTGGAGATATTCGCCGCTGAACTTTGGAGTTGTCTGAAATCGGGCCAAATTTTCCATGTTTTTGGCTTCTAAAATTTCTTTGGGGTGCCCCCAAAATTTTAGAACGGCATTATAAAGCTCGGTCTAGTGCTGATCATGGTGCAAAATTTCACGTTGATCAGCTGACGCATCTCGGAGATCTCGCGTTGAACAAAAAAATTGTAACAAAAATATAAACAATCTAGAAATTTGAGGGGAAGCCCAACATGAGTCCGCCCAGCGCCCGAAGTCCAGTTGGGGGAAAATATGGGGCAGGTGAAATTCCCCCGGTAGCGAAGTCACGTGGCCTGCACTCAAATGCATTAGTATACGCAAAACGCGTACTTTTGACTCAAGGACTCAAGGTGGATAAACATTAGCCATGTAATCTCTGAGGTTAATGGGCCAAAGTTCACCAATTTTTTTTGTTCAACACGGGATTAATCGCACTTGATAACGCCGTTTACCTCTTTTTGATATCTCTATCCAGTCCAGAGATATTTGTAGTCAAAGTCGAAAGTTGTTGTAAAACGTACTAAATTTTGGACGTTTTTTGCCCTCCCAAATTTTAAGGGGGCGGTGCCCCCCTAAAAGTTGTACCCGCGTTATCACCCCCATCTAGCAGCACGTCACGTGGCAAAGTTTCATGAAGCTATTCCCTTTAGCTCCAAAGTTCTCGTAGCTAATACGCTACATTTTAAGCCAATTTTGACCCCCTTCGAAAAAAGTTATAATGGGGGGCCCAGTCCCCGGTGGGGGGTGCGATAGTAAGACTTGGTCACTCTCTAGCGTGTGTAAAAATTTGGAGGCACAGCACCCTCTGGGGGCCAAAATATGGTCTTCCGAAAAAGGCACTTTTGTTGGGTATGATTCCACATCGAGATCTCCAATGTTACTGGACCAACTTCACCAGACTTGTTACGACTAACGCGGGTGGAATTGCTGTCGATCGAGTAACTCACTGATTTCGAATATCTTCATCCATTCTGATGATATTTGCCGCTGAACTTTGAAGTCGACAGAAACGGGCCAAATTTTGCAAGTTTTTGGCCCCTAAAAATTTTTTTGGGTAGCCTCCCCCAAAATTTTGGACCGGGATTATAAAATCAAACATAAATCTGAGCATTGTGCAAAATGACGTGGCAATCAGCCCACGGAGTTTGGAGATTATGCGAGGGGAAAAAAAGAATAAATGGGAGCAAAACCTAAGTCCTCGCGAAAACTATCATTTCCGGGCGGACTAACTAGTGATTTATTAATTGAAATAGGCAGTGGACTATAAATGCATGGCATGTGCAATAGCAGTTATTCGTATTTAGTAGATTACAGACTGCAATATATTGCATCTGTGTGCATATGGTCAACAGCGTACATTTTTAGTACCCGGTAACTATTCTTAATACTAAGCCTAATGGTCAATTCACACCTATGACGCCAATGCAAGTCAACTTGACTGTCAGCGACAGTTGAGTTGAGTTGCGTCAGCATCATAGGTGTGAATCAATCAGAAAACTGAGCCACAAGTCATTAGCTATGTGTATGGCCAGCTGTGTGTACAGACGTTGCATTCAGATAAGTTCTACATTACAGTACGTCTGCAGTTGTGGGAATAACGTAACAGATCTGCTCTAATCCTGGTCCAAACCTTAACTCTACCCCTAACCCTAACTCCATATGTTGGTACAGAGAGTGTCCGAATACAAACATTCGGAAAAAAACAATCAGAAAGAATAGTGATCATCAGAGTAATTATTTACTTTAACTAAGAACTGCCCGAAGACTAACATATTTACCACTGGGCAAAAATCACTCATAAGACACATTACTTACCGTAAATAACAAAACTTCTAAGAAAATATTAAAGCTATGTGAAGACTGTGGTTAGAAAGAGAACAAAAAATAATATTGCTCACATTCCTGCATGCAAATAGGTCAGAGCAAAATCAGGGATAGAAAGATAATTTTAACCGATCATGGTCACAAGATTCACTGGTTCGTACCAAATATCTGCTGACAGTCATCAGAATCAAACTGAATCTAGTGACGTAACGAAAGAAAGAAAAATATGTCATTAAATACGAACGTTTTACTGGGTCTTTGTAGTCTAACCACCGGCGATGTCTTGAGTTTCCAATCATCCATGACGTTCACTGACAAACAACAATAAATACAAATGCTCATGTCAACCACAATCTGCAATACATTTTCTACATAGCGCACTCTCATGGCGAGACTATTATGCAAAAACGAATAAAATAATATAATGGTTATATTTACCATGTGCACACACGGTCCATATGCAGTCACAAAGTGTTATTTACCGTGCGCAAATTGCATACGCTATGATGGCATATTTTTAATCAACTTCTTCTGTAGTACTAGGCAGAACCAAAAGTGCATTTTAGCATTAAATTAGTCTGAAACATGCATAACAACACTAATTCTACCTATTTCAGTCACTTCTGAAGCAATCTGGGGTGGCGGAGCTAATGCAAATTTTTACAAAATTTTATAATCGCTCATCAAAAGGTAACTAACGCTATTCGCCAAGATGTTACCTAAAACATACATAAAGAAAGCCACTCTACTAATACACATTACTGCCATATATGTACACAACCGTATAAGCTGGCCCACTTACTCTAAACAATTATCAAAATTAATTCTTGTTTGGGTGCGAAAGTTCTAGGGAACGAAAGTTCCAGGGAGCGAAAGCACGTGGGAACGAAGGTTCCGTAATGCGCCACCCAAGATGGCATCCAATGCACTTCAGAAGTTCAGACCGTTCGCAGGTACGGAAGTTAACCGCGACTTCAATGAAGCGCGCACGGTCTATAACATTTTCTGCGCGACATCGGACCGCGCACGGTCAATAACACCATGCAAAATAATATATAGTTGTCAAACACGGAAGCAATTGCGCAAAATAACAAAGTAAAAGCTGACTTGCAGCTGAAATTGAAACGTAACGTAACTACTACTAGTAGTATTTATTTATTTTTAGTAGACTGAGTAGTAGCGGACCACAGTGAATAGACTAGCGGTAGTGCAGTCCCACTGTCCAGGAATACCAGGATAGGCCAGAAAGGCCTGTAGACTGATCATTAAAACTTGAAATTTCCCCAGTTATAACTGTATCTGAGATGGACACAGTGCCGATCAAATCTATTCTTCAGACTATTCACAGTTGGAGCAGACACAACCTCCTCCGGCAAAGAGTTCCATAAATTCCCAATCCGAAAACCAAATAAAAAAATATAATTAATTAATTCACAATTTAACGTTTACAATGTTAACTTAGGCATTTGTAACTTTAAATGTTTAGAAATTACGTTTCATCAATAAAGCAAATGATTCATTGATTGATTGACGACGTAAGAAATTTACATTACGAAGAACGTATTAAAAAAAAATAAATTTAATGACATTAGAAAGAAGAAGGCATAGGAGTGATTTAACAGAAACATTTAAAATTATTAATGATTGTTATAATTTGAAATCATATTTATTTTTTACATATGATGAATAAAATCAAGGAAGAGGTCATTCTAAGAAACTATATAAAAACGCGGTAGATTGGATTTGAGAAAGTATGTATTTAGCAACAGAGTAATTGATCACTGGAATGCACTGTCTGACGCGTGTGTAACCAGTAATACAATAAATCAATTTAAAAATTGTTTGAAATGGGAATTGCAACCGCGGAAACACAGTTAATCTTAGTTATTAGGATATTAAACGTTATATGGCTTTTGCCTGTGCTTACTTAGGCCACCAGTAGTTCTCGTGGCTTCGGTGAATTCGGTGAATTATCTTCTCCGTTACCAGCATCCAACTTCCACTTTGCGGTCTGTTAGAATGAACGGAAGTTAACCGGAAGGTGAAGGACGTTTTTGATGTTATTCGGTATATTACGAATACGTTTATGACGTTTTAAAACGTAAATTCTGCGGCGATGGGAACGAACAGCCAACAGGTGCTGTTTAATGAAGTTTTAGCACACTTTTGGGCCGTGTACAGCAGACGTCGATAACGCAAGATAATGCAACACCAGCATGGCATGTAAACACGGTCGCAAGCTGCGCAGTGCAGCTCTGATCTCCATTTCATTTTCTTACAGCCAGACACCAGTGCTTCTCCACTCTGGCTTACACTGCGAGACCACGGATGCGGTACTAGTGTATAGCGCAGTGTGCTTGTTTGCGCACCACGGTTCCTACAGGGTGTCTGGCTTTTTCGCCCCTTTGCTGGTTTGCCGCCTGGCTTGTTTGCCCCCTGGCTCTTTCACCCCCTGGCTCGTTCGCCCTCTGGCTTGTTCGCTCCCTGGCTCATTCGCCCTCTGGCTCTCGCCCACTGGCTTTTTCGCCCCCTCTCCTTGGACGTTTTGCCCCCGATGCATGAATACCAGTAATTTGACATGGAGGTTTATAGGCCTACATAATAAAATGTCTTTAGGCCTAGATAGTTTATGCATGATGATGAGAATAAACGATTGTGTGAATGTTTAATGCTTTGTTCAATTCTGATATAAAATCATTAGGCCTATACATGTATTTTATTATACAGAGTTTTAGTGCACTCTCTCGCCTTAGAATGTTTGCAATAATGTCTGACGCTGTCTATAGATCTAGGTGTTCGTAAAGCGGTTATTAGGCCTAGACCCAAGTATACCTGTAAGAATTCATTTCAAAGGAAGCTTGACATTGATATATTAGCTGAGTTTTAAGCGTTCTAGGTATAGGCTATATATAACAGTTCCGCCACTGCAATGAAACCAAAGATTACTGACTTTGTGAACTGTGATCACATATTATTCAGTTTGTCACGTATAACATTAATTGAAGTAACTATTAATCAGTGACATGACATTACACTTACCTGTTGCCTTTCCGTAAATTGAAACAAGTTTCAATAATGAATCAGCGGTATATTCAATGGGGGGGCGAATCAGCCAGGCACAGGGGGCGAACAAACCAGGGGCGAAAGAGCCAGGGGGTGAACCGGCAAAGGGGCGAAAAAGCCACAATTCCTTACAGGTCAGGGAAAACTGGAAAATGTCAGGGAATTTGTGTTGTCAGGGAAATGTCAGAGAAAATGATCTTGGATTATGTAGACTGCAGATAACAACTGGGTTAATGTTTAGAATAGCTACCTTAAACGGCTATGTACATATGTGACAGTAATATGTATCGGTATAATGACTTTCATTATGCATGTTTTTAGGTAACGTCTTTCCAAACAGTGTTACTTACCTCCTTTCATACGTGAGATTGTTGGACTTTAGACTTTTTACGCATTTGTTGGTTTACGTTGTTTATAGTTTTACGTCTCGCTATATGTCACTATTTCAGTTTCAGATGCTTGGTCTTAGCGAAAAAAGTAAGTAATGAACGAACGCTTCCAAGTATCATTGTATCTCACGAGACCAAATGTGACATAGCTATGCAGCAACAGCACATTGATAGTTAGACGATGTGATGGTGAGTGATATCACCTTTTTCTGATTTTTGCTGTTTTTGATGTGTCACTGATTGCATGTTGCAATCAGCGACAAATGTATAAACTGATGTTTTGTACTTTTATAATTAGTCATACCGGGCAATGAATGGTGTCATAGCGATCGATTGCACATGGTATTTTGTGTGTTTACTGTTGTACAGTTGGACAGCATGGCTGACAGTGACGGTCAAGTATATATAGACATCAAAAGTATTGATGTGCCGGTCGGTTCAGTATATAATCATTTAGTTCAGTTTTCTATTGCTGCTGTGTCTTATAAATGTTCCTTGATGGAGTGAGAAATACACCAAAGTGTATTATTTCTGGAAAAATATGATTTGTGCTTTTTGACCAAACAGTGTTCTTGGTTCTACCATTGCTGCTTCATAGTACAGTGATTTTGCAATAGGCAGCATCACTGGGAATGCCATTTTCTAGTAAATGGAAGATATGTGGGGCTCTTACTCTAGTTTCAGGAACCGTAAAGCTTTTCCATAAATTCGAAGGGGGTCACCCTGAACGAGGGTACTACATAAGAGTGGGAAGGAAAAATTTGCGATTTCTAGCCAATAAGTCGCTGTATCTCAATAACGGTACGAGATAGGGCCTAGATTACTATTAGGCACTCATAGGAATTTGTACACTGGCTCTCGATTGCCACCGAATTAAATGACATTGGATGACCTTGAATGCCATAATAAGGGTCTTTATGGATTTTTTGGCAATTTCGAGCTGTGATACACATTGCAAGAGCGAATTGCACCAAAATCAATTAAGATAGACATGGAGAAGCGGAGTACAAAATTTTCAGCATTGAACGTAGATTTCAACGGTTCAAGTGTGCATGAGGGCATCAAAGAGCAGTACCCCCGTAAAAGTCGTTATTTTGTCGTTGTTGGCCAGTCTTTTGTGAAAACGGTTGGAGATAGGCATGGGCATGCTGCATATCACAACAAGCACTACTGACTAGCTTTTCAGTCATATTAACATCGATGGCATTGAAAGACACTAGACTTCCAAAAGAAGGGGTTTTATTGATTTTTGTGATCTTCAGCTGCAGCGCACACTCCAAGAATGAACTGCGACAAAATGGCTGGAGATAGACTGACAGTGTGCGAACAGGATCTGCTAGAGGCTTTCGTGCATCTCGTGTGCATTAGCTCAAATTTCTTGTTGTCTGTGTTACCCTGTATATATGATGAATGTAACTAATATGCAGGTGAGAGTTGAACGGGTGCACGTAGATGGAGTTCAGAGGACGAAAGCTGACATCATCAAGCAGCATGTCAAAAAAGTGTTTAGTGCTTCAAACTTTGATGAGGTCGGGCCACACTGCTCTCTCAGTAGTGAGGAAGATTACAGGATTTCCATGCTTCCTGGAAAGTCATGGATTATTTTTCTTGAAAACCCCGGGACTTGGAAAGTTGTGGAAAATCACTTTACTCCTGGAAAGTCCTGGAAAATATCACGCATTTTTTCATAAGCTCAAATGGAAGTCATTTTTTTCTGCCTGCTTCACTCGCAGATTACTTGTGGACCTGTACTTTCAAATTTGTGGTGCCAGTACGTTATATTTAAATATTCTTAGACTACAGAAAGGTTGTGGCAAATTTGTCATCGTGGTCCTGGAAAGATTTGGAAAAGTCTTGAACTTAGTTGGTAAAAGAGTGGGAACTCACCCTGAGATTATGATAGTTCACCAAAAAAACTTTGTTCTTTCATTATATCTGACAAACTACCAACATTGCACTATTTAAATGATTTGGCAGCTGAAGGCATGTTATTTTAATACAGCTATCATGTTTTTGGCTTTTATCTTGTAAATTTTATTCGTTTAGTTGTATACCATTTCATTTGCACTTATAATATGCTGCTGAATTTATTTTATATGTTGTTATTATAATCAGTGTGCCAAAAGAACTATCTGAAATGCAGTGTTTGCAGTGTAAATTGTAATGAGTTGGCGTTTTTGTGGTCGTTGTGGACAGTTGTGTCGGTATTCACTCGCTTCTAAGTTGGCGATGGAGTCGTTGGGATTATTCAAATCATCTACAATTTTTGTCGATGTCCACAAAGGTCAATGTGCTGTGTGTGGTCTCTTATAATAACAGCCATAATAATTGTAATAATTCAAGTTCATACAGTGCCAGCATGTCGGAAAGATCTTAGAAGCTCAACATGTATAACTATAGTACCAGAAACTTGAACCAATCTTCTGTCAATTGATGACATAATGTTCACATTATGCAGTTTTTATTGACTCGATAGGCATTAGGCACTGTGGCAGATGATTCAATAATCCAAGTCTTACAAGGGTTCAATAATTTGAGGGTTTGATAGTCTGAGGTTTCAATAATTTTGTCATTTTATTTCTCTTATTTTCTTACTCTAACTTTAAGCCTAAGGCTATATTCACATAGACATGAGTACGATTACGTGTTCCGGTTATGGTTTACAAGTGAATGCTTTGCGAATAAAACCACAGCATTTTACTACCTCATTAATGATTTCACTAATCCCGAATTCCTAGCAGTGAGCAATCCAGCAATGAGGTAAGTTCTGACGTTAATATGTGTCATTTTGCATGAATTTAAATAATGCTATTTACATGTTGCTTACTTCACAGGTAACCCATATTTGTATCAATGTGAACGGCTGCTATTGGAATACAAGCAAACTCAAGCTCGTGTTTATTGGAACTTGTTGGAACTCGTGTACGGGTACCCGAACTTGGGCTTCTGTCTACGTGAACATGACCCAACTTTTTGTCTAACTCTAATCCTAACCAAAGCTCACCAGATGGCCACCACCTTTCCATATGACACCCCCAGCCTGCCCTCCAATAGACAGCATTCTGAGGTTAATGACTCTCTGGAGGATAACAGGGAAGATTATTAGAACTGCCATTACCGTTACATAAAATGCACAATTATAATCGGCAGTTCTTGCAGTTTTAGGTTTGGGCTTTTTGTGTTTTGTGTTTCATAAAGGTTAAGCATTTTGTAAAGGTTAAACTTTTTGTTCTGTTATTATGTGTATGTGCAATCCTGCCTGGAAAGGCTGTCTCTGAAACGACCTATATTGTGTCGGGCGGGACATTAAACCCTACTCACTCACCACATGACAGTTGGAACTGGATTATTAGACCCTTGGATTATTGATACATCATCGACACACGATTTTGTTGCTGTCATAGGTGGATCAGATCATGGGTATGTGGTCACGTACACAGTGAATGAGCCTCGACGACTGACTGGTGGTATCACCACGCTGGTTGGAACCAACGAAGGCAGCTTGGTGAGAAATAATCTTTCTTCTCATTCAGCCAATCACTTGCTCCTTTTTCTATTCCACGTTACAGTAAATATAATGTACTGGTTTTTCCAGAGGGCATCGCTCATCTCCATTTTCTTAATTTTTGGCTAGACACAAGTTTATACTGCAAGACAGTGGATCTGTACAGAGGTAGTGCATCACATGTTGTGTTTATTTTCTTCGGGGTTTTCACTGGTACTCATTTCACCCACTCACAGAGGGATGGCCAGGCTGAGTTGACCTGGGAACAAAATGTAGCAAATATATTTTCAGACCGAAAAATTTGAGTGGTCGTTCAGTTCAAAAGAAAATTTTCGCTCACAGATTATTGGCACCTTCCACTTTTTAAAATTTTGGCACTGCCTCTGTTTTGCTTTATTTTTAGACTGCACAAAATTTGATCAGTTGCTCACAGCACGCCTCCAGACCTCTTAGCTGGAATTCGTGAGTCTTGTTTTTAAGAGGAGAGAAGGGAGGGAAGAGGGAGAAAAGGGAAGGGGGTGGTGGAAGAAAGAGGAAGGGATGGAATAGAGAGAAAAAGGGAAGGGAGGAGGAAAGGAGAGGGGAAGACCCTTTGGATTTGCTTCCCCAGGAAAATTTTTTTAGCTATGCTGCTGCAAATAAATCAATGTTTTTTTACACAGAAAAAGCTTTAGCTTCTTGGGGTCTTCGTCCAGGCCTTGTAATGGGACTTTGTCCCTGGATCTGACTGGGGTACTTCCATTCCCCAGACCCCCTTACTTCATGCCCCCCTCCAGCTGAAAATTCTCAATATGCTTTTGAGTGGTGTCATGTGTTTGGGTACAATTCAGTTGCTGAGTGCTCGGATGCCGAATGCTGTCGGTCGCGGTGAGCGCGTTTCGTCGGACTTCATTTACGGCTCAAACAATGCCATCGGATTCAGTCTGAACTTTATCAAACCTCTCCGTGGTAGACTTGAACTACCGTACGTACGTCCTGCTGCTGCAGTTTTTCGCTTTCTTTCTTATCTTATTAGTACGCCCGTAAGCGATAGCTTGCGGAAGCGGACTTAAGTTTTGCTGTGGTTTATTATCTTTTTTTTCCGCCTCGCGTAATCTCCAAGCTCCGTGGGCTGATCGCCGCGAAATTTTGCACGATGCTCCTGAGTATGTTCAATTTTATAATCCCGGGCCGAAATTTTGGGGGAGCCTCCCCAAAAAATTTTTAGGGGCCAAAAACATGCAAAATTTGGCCGATTTCGGTCGACTTCAAAGTTTGACGGCCAATTTCTTTGGAACAGATGAAGATATTCATAATCGGTGAGTTACTCGTTCGACACCGATTCCTCCCGCATTAGGCGAAACAAGTCCGGTGAAGTTCGGTCCAGTGACCTTGGAGATCTAGATGTGGAATTAAACCCACCGAAAGCGCATTTTTCGGAAAACCATATTTCGGCCCCTAGGGGGTGCTGTGCCCCCAAATTTTTACACACGCTAGAGAATGACCAAGTATTACTAGCGCACCCCCACCGGGGACGGGAGCCCCCTTTACAATGTTTTTCAAAGGAAGGTCAAAAATTGGCTTTAAATGTAGCGTATTAGCCGCGAGAACTTTGGAGCCAAAGGGAGTAGCTTCATGAAACTTTGCCACATGACATGCTGCTAGATGGGGGTGATAACTCGGGTACAACTTTTAGGGGGCAGTGCCCCCTCAATATTTGGGAGGACAAAAAACGTCCAAAATTTGGAACGTTTTACGACAACTTTCGAGTTTGACCGCAAATATCTCTAAACTGGATAGAGATATCGACAAGCGGTAAACAGCGTTATCAACTACAGTTAATTCCACGTTGAATAAAAAAAATTGTGTGAACTTTAGTCCATTAACACCAGAGATTACGCAGCTAATGTTTACCCACCCAAATCAAATTTTTCGG
>Ga0209671_1006278_pt1 | contig 12168 bp, 6 predicted proteins | sample WorMetHERISLAND2_2_FD_187401 | JGI IMG/M metagenome (GOLD analysis project Ga0209671, IMG submission 187401) | Marine gutless worms symbiont microbial communities from Max Planck institute for Marine Microbiology, Germany - Olavius geniculatus... | ecosystem: Host-associated > Annelida >...
GCATATGCAATGCGTTATAAATTTGTGCAGTAAAACTAATAAAATTTATACTCAATATATGCATTTTTAGGGGGTTTACATGCCCCTACCCAAGAAGTTTACCTTTGTTCTCGGCTTTCGGCCTCAATTTTTGGCCCTTGGGGGTTAGTTCGCCTCTTATGACTCCAATTTCTGGCTACGCCTACGTAAGAGTAAGCAACAATAGACAATAAATAACGCCAGAAACGTCTACACCATGCAAATACTCCAAGAAAAAATAAAGGGTTTTGGGGGAAAATAAAAGGGGAAGTTGAATATCATTAATGTTCTGCATTTCTGATATATTTACGATATCTGGCAAGCAGAAGTGTTCTGTGATGCTTAGAATGCACCAAATTCGTTTTTCGCCAGGGCTCTCCCCCGAACCCTGCTGGGGAAGCTCACGACGCTCCTACAGACCTCTACACGGTGTTTCATAAAAGGACCCCCTTTTTTCATAATTCACTCAAATTATGATCAATTTACACAACATTTGTACCAGTTGTAGCTGAAGAAATACTAATTCAAAATTTTGCAACAAAATATGGCAATTGATTAAATATTCTTTGCTAGTTCTGACGTAATGCTGACGTCATAATGTGTCACGGGTAGATACTGGATAGTCTCAACTGGTGCTGTCAGTTGCTACCCTGCTTCGATGGCGAGCTTAATCTGGTTGGCTAATGAAAAAAGTTTATAGTGTCAGCACTAAGCAACATGGAGACATGAAATCAGGCGTCTTGCGATCCAAAAATGCAACCATTTTGCAAGCTCCCTGTGCAAGTGCACAGTCTTGCTCGAACGCGTAAAAATCCAACTATCCCCACAGACACGTAAATGCCATCGCTTTGCATGTTTTTGTAACACTTAACTGTAACTGTAAAACTTCAACAATTGGTCATGAATGATGTTTTACTACTAGAGCAGGGTAGCAACTGACAGCACAGTTGAGACTATCCAGTTTGTACCCGTGACACATTATGATGTCAGCATTAGACCCTACGTCAGAACTAGCAAAGAATATTTAATCAACTGCCATATTTTGTTGCAATATTTTGAATTAGTATTTTTTCAGCTACAACTGGTACAAATTTTGTGTAAATTGATCATCATTTTAGTGAATTGTGAAAAAACAAAAGGGGTCCTTTTTATGAAACACCGTGTAGTCAGCTAGGGTGGAGATACTTTCCCCATTCCCCACCCCGTCGACGCCTGCGGCGCCTCACTTTGAGTTAGGGTAAAACTTGCTCCAAACACTTAGAGGGATAGACACCCCTCTTTATCGCATGCAAGTCAATTTCCATGGCAGTCCTTGTATCCCTGGTGAATTTCTATACTGTTTTGGTCATAGAAAAAAAAACGAAATTTAGCACCGAGAGTCCACGAAAACACGCGATTTTGACCGCAAAGTCTCAAAAAATTCTGGGAAAGGGCATGCCCCCTACCCAGACCCCTCCCCTGTGGGGAAGAGAACACACTCTCCCCCCTTTGGCGCCTTCGGCGTTCGACCTTACCCACAACATTAACTCCTGCTCCTGGCCTATGAGCCTACACAAATTATTGCTGTTTTTAATTACTCATCATTATGTATTCATGAATTACGTATTCAGCTCCAGGTGCTTATGTGCGACTCCAATCCTTCTTTATGCTACGTACAATCTCCTCTGAATTTAGACCACTGACCTACGAATTGACTGTGACAACAACAATACACATGTTAAAGCAATATGAGGGTTTACGTTAGGCCAAAATAAAAAAAAACTAACAATATTGAGAAGCAGTGTGAAATCTGCTCACCTACATTGAGTAACGACTCTCACGCTGCCAGATTACAATAGAGGTGCTGTTAGTACACGTGCCGAAGATAAGTTGAACCACATATAGCTAGGCCTATACATACAGCCAGGTACATGTTACAGTGTGTGAATTGGTTGCACGCTTCAGCGAACACGATTCACACATCAGTCAGCCATTATTTTGCTGGCCTATTGAAGAAACCGGCGAGTCGTAAATTGCTGGTGCCTATACGTCACGCAATGATTATTAGCATGACGTTATTAATCCACGGTCATGTTCGTACCCCCTATAAATGTTTCCATTTTATACGAAGTTTATATGTACCACATTTTACTCATAAATGTTGAAAATCTGCAAGATCGTTGATTTTGGCACTAACCGGAAGCACCTATCCAACTTGAACAATAGCGACGTTGGTCTTATTTTGCACTAATAGCCTTTTTTGCTGAAAGCCACTTCCCCTACTCAATCCGAAATTCAAAGGTTGCCCCTGGACTACTCTACGGTACTACCGCCCGTAAGACTCTCCACCCAAATGGAATCTGTTTCTCACTGGGTTCGCATTAACAGCGAAGCACAACCCAACGCCGGTGACGAGGTGGGCGCTCGGCGCAGCAGTCAAGCAGATTCTAAGAGGTCGAGGAGGAAAAGGCAGAGACACTTACTCCTCATGTGACCGCCGGAGGGAGAACGGCCGAACGCCTCTAAGTCAGACTCCCGACCGTCTCCCATTAGCCGTGGTGGGGTGGGATCTCATCGCGGCAGTCAAGCGGACTCCAAGAAGGCCGAAGAGAAAAGTATGAGAAACTTACTCTTCATGATGCCGGTCTCTCATAAGCGCTTTGTAGATAGATCTTCTGTCTCAAAGTGGTTTACGCTCGTTTATCGGGCAATAACAAACTGATGATGTTGTCGATATGAGAAGTGCAAATGACGCACACTTTAGTTATTAATTTGCGTAAATAAACTGGCAAGATCATTGTGATTTATTGAATTTTTAATTTTGTTTTTTTTTGTTTCTGCTATCGTTTCATTGAATAAAGTTGTATATGGGCAATCACCAATTCCCAAATTAGATCTGTCAACCTAAATGGTCACGAAAAGCGCACGATACGTCAGCGTTACAGACAGACGTACGGACGGACAACCAACGGTAGCAATACCGTGCTTTGCACAATAAAAAAGATAAGAATAACAAGTGGATCGTTTCTGAGACAACGTGTAGTTAGTCTGTGGGCTAAATGAAAATCACAAAATAAACACAGAAACGCGCTTTAATTTACTTTAACGAACAACTAATAATCACACTACAATATTTACACGCACAAAAATCACACCAGCAACGGCCACCCCAGCAGTTCTAAACGTGTCATGACTGCATTGCTCCAACTGACAGCCGTGTACAACGTAAAAGGCCATGTAATAAAATTCTGATTATAACAGGCCTAATAATTATTGTGCAAATAATTGTAAAGGCAAATCTGCAATACTGGCTGTTGGTACTGAAGCTCCAGAACTCGGCAAACAAGCTAACGCTTCTAAATAGTGCAATTAATGCGACAGTTCATCAGACTTTCTAGAACAATCGTTAAAGTAATAGTCTAACAACAAATATTAGGGGCCTAAAATGTACAGCTGAAATGGATCTGATTCATTCAATGTCATGAACGCAGGGTAAAAGTCATTAAACACAGCAATGCAAATCTTATACAAATTACATCAAGTCTTAAGTATAGGACAATTATTATAATTAAAATTACCACTGCCATCACTAACATTACTAGCCTAGTACTATGACTAACAACCGATGCGTTAACGCCGTTAATCAACAACTATTGAACCAAATCAATCTACGTTGCCTGTTATACGCAAGTCTTATCCACATCGGCGTCTATCTTACTGAGTGAGTGAGTGAGTAGGGTTTAACGTCCCACCCGACACAGTATAGGTCATTTCGGGGATGGCCTTTCCAGGCGAAATGCACAAAAACACATAATAACGAAATGGTAAGTTTGACCTTAACAGAAACACAAAACACCAAAAATGAGTTAAACCTAAAATTGTAAGAACTCCATTATATGCGTGCACACGTAATTAACAATAATGGTAGTTCTAATAATCTTCGCTGTTATCCTCCAGACAGTCATCAATGTGATAATGCTGTCTATTGGAGAACAGCACCCTGTGCTGAAGACAGTGGTAAACTATAGTCAATACGCTGCCAAAAACACTGCACGGAGACAAGACATCAGCTACCATAGCACACGCCAACTGTGTTAATGCCACAAACAAAACGCCAGAAATAAACAACAAAAACCCCGAGGACAGAATCACAATACGACATACTATACACATGTTTACCACCATCAACCGTATGTTATGCACATTCACGCTGAGATGCAACAAAACTGTAATAGGGAAGGTTAGTAGAGCTAATTACAAATCCATCATGAATGCAGCTACAGACTACAATGTTAAAACCAAAACACAAAAATTCTTCTTTTATTACTATCATCAACATGCCCGTCACCATCACAACTACAATAACTAAAATAAACTGCACTAACAAAAGGCATAACTGGTTGATTTTTGCACACAACATAATGCTAAAATGCAGCACTCTATTGTAAATAATGATTACAAAAAACTAACATAATGCAAAAAACAAAAAAGGAACACGGTTCCTATCCTAGGCATCAAAGCACGGATCAACAGCATGATTCCATAAGTTAATTCATGCTATTAAGTTTTTCTACTATAAAACAAAATCTTGAAAAAAGAAACACGTTCTAACACTGAGCAGTCAGCATACCCTGCTCTATTTGACTTCATAGGAGCTTAAACAATACAATAACAAATACATTCCAGTACTCAGTCAATATATAGTACATTATTATTACCGCAATAATATAAATTAACTGAAAAATGAATACATCATAATGTACAGAATACAGCTGCTGTAAAAATCTTAACTACTGCACACACACACACACACGTATACAAGCTATTGACCGCATAACTATAAATTACTAAAACTAGGGTATATACAACAAATTCACAAAAAATGTGATGGGTATAAAACAGCTCCGCCATATAAAACAACCGGGGACTCGACATCTTCTGCATCTACCCATTTTTCTGCTGTAACTTTGCTCTTCCCCTAGGAAAGCCAACTGCCTTCTTTTCAGTTTCAGTTGCAATCTTTACTTCCAAAATCTTCAAAAATAAGGCAACATTTTTGGCTGACAGCTGTTAAGACACCAAAGTTTACAGATCAGTCTATCAAAAATGCTGACGATAAAATTAACTAATTTATCGAAAATAATTTAATCCTAATAAGTAATGAACTATGATTCAGAAGGAAAATATGATAGCTAACTAGAATTGACACCAACGTCAGGCATAGTGGAAGGCATTGTAGCTGAAAGAAATTCAACTCTCAAACTGCACAAAATTTCTCAGTCATTGGCAGTTATATAGCCTATCGTAATAACTTCAATGCCAAAGTGCTCTCATTCAGTAAGGATCCTCTCCATTAATTCCAAAATGTCTATCTTTCGGGGATCTGACCAAACCTGCTGTAGCGACTCTAGAAAATAGTTGGCTAGAATTTCATTCATACTATTGAGTTCTCCATGCCTCTGTCCACGGGGATCTTGGCTTTAACCCTAGAAGGTAATAAATTCATCTAATGAATATCTATGAAGTCATCACGTAGATGATGTAGAAAAAAGCATGAGTGAGTGAGTGAGTAGGGTTTGACATCCCGCCCAACACAGTATAGGTCATTTTGGGGACGGCCTTTGCAGGCAAAATTGCACATACACATAATAATGAAACAAAAAGTTTAACCTCTATGAAACACAAAAAACGACCTAAACCTTTAATTGTAAGAACTGCCAATTATAATTGTGCATATGTAATGATAATAGCAGTTCTAATAATCTTAACTGTTATCCTCCAGACAGTCATCAATGCCATAATGCTGTCTATTGGAGGACAGGGGGCGTAAAAGCATGCATAGATGCAAGCACCACAGCCTGTTAACATAAAATACAATGTCTGACCAATGGCCTAGCTGTAATAGCGGCTGGTTAAGGGAAAAACATGATAGCGGTAGTGAATAACTAACAATACCATTTACTGGTTTGATCCTGTGCAGTGTTAACCTGGATGTTAACAAAACCAGAACACTTAAGTCCAAGGCCAACTGACCAAGACCATCCCACAATGCAAAGGCAAAAAGATCAAAGATAAAGTAATGAACACCTTGCTTTTCGAATAGACGCTCACTGTGAGTAAGAAATTTGGATCTTAAAATATTCATGACGATTTTGGCCTTGACTTCTTTGCAAAAGCCTAACCTCTAAAGCCAACTCCTGACCGCTGTGAGATCAAGACCACAAAATTTAGCGTTAAGGCCAAGGACTAATATCACTGAAATAAACTACTCGTGGTGATGATGACTGCTTACCCATACAGCAACTGACATATCTGGCTACACCTGAGGAAAATCTGGAAACCAGACAGCACAGACTAACTGAATTACTATCAGTGCAAGCAGGAATGTATTACACGTACTGTTGCAAACAGAAAAGAGAAACTTAATAGACAATAAATTAACCCCATTCGGGACTGCGATCGATTCCTCCATTTTGCAGTGCTGCGTACCAGTGAAGTTCAAAGTCGCACGACAAGAAAACTAAGCAAAATATCTCAAATCCAGTCTTATGAACTATAGATACTGTATCATTAAATTGTTTAAAAATCTCGAGAAATTTGAAAGCTCCAACTGCACATGGCCAAAGAGATCACAAGGCATACCGTCCATCATGCACCACTCATTGACCCCTATCAGTATAACAATTTCATTTAAATTGAATAAAAAAAACGCTCAAAATCTTTCGTCAGACAGAGAGATGTACGAATGGCAGACTGACTTTTAATTAGATCGACTGAATCGGTTTTGACCTAGAAGTGTGTCATGGCCGTTCACTGCCATTCAAGAGCTCAGATGTACAACCTGCCCTATGATCATACAGTAGATAGCAGAAAAAGTATACCACATAAGCTTACTGTTATTACTCAGATCAGACCAGATGACATTCAGTTCAATCTATACTCCAAAAAAACAAACTGCAGTATGGTACATCACTTCAAAATAATCTAACTCAGACAAAAATAATAGTGATGACCCATTGCAAAGAAAAGATTGTAACAAAATAATTCAGTCGTTGCATTGTCTTGACTGAATTAGACTCAGCAGGAACACTTTAAGCTCCAAAACTTGCTTAAGACCTTAATAGTATGTTTCTAACCCAAAAGACTACTAAGAATAGTGGCTGAACAGTAATCCGAGATATTACGGTTTACACCTTCTCATCACACGGTCCCAGCAAAAAAGTGACCAAAAAAGTGAATGAGTGAGTAGGCTTTAACAGTCACGCTCGACACAGTATAAGTCATTTCAAAGACGGCTTTTTCAGGCACTGCACATATATATACACATAATACTAGAACAGAAAGTCTAACATTTACAGAAAAACCTGATATTGAACACAAAACACAAAAAACAAGAGGGTGTGGCCGTTGAGGGGCCGCCCGCTATGGGGCCGTCCTTGCAGTTGAGTACTTGCGTGCTGTTTTGGGGCTTTCCAGGTCTGTGCAAGGCAGCAAGGGATCCTTACACCACCTGCCAAATATCAAGTTAATCGGACAACAGGCGGCAAAGTTATGGGGATTTTTCGCCAACAATGTAATTAGCCGCCGTGACCTTGACCTCTGACCCCTTGACCTTGAAATTGGTCCACGAGGTCATGGTGTCCCAGAAACCCTTCCTACCAAGTTTGGTATTCGTAGGCCTTTTCGTTTTTCCTCTAGGTGGAGGCACGGGACAGACAGACAGATGGACAGGATCAACACATGATGAGGCCTCCTTCTAGGAAGGACGGCCCCATAACAACCTAAATCTAAAATTGTAAGAACTCACCAATAAGGTGTGCCTATGTAACAGTAATGGCAGTTCTAATAATCTTCCCAATTATCCCCCAAACAGTCATCAATGTCAGAATGCTGTCTATTGGAGAACAGAGGGGGGGGCAGAGCGAAAGTCACCACAAACACAAGAATAAATCTCAAGACATAATTGCATGAGAAAGACTCAAGGCAGCTACAAAGGACAAAGCTGCATACAAGTAGCCAGTGGTTGACATTACAACGGGACAGAAAAAGCACAAATTAAGTCATGATCTCATAACATCACTGCAACACTGTGGCAGAAACTGTAAAAATCGTAGAATGCATGAAGTACGGAAAAGACAATATAAGGTAAGATGTAGTTAGTGTTTTGAACGCTCATATGAAGCTGTGCATATTTCACAACCAAGCATTACAATAGTATCTCAACATTAGCAGCTGGAACACATTATGTGGCACGTAGCAATAATACAGGGTGGTCCCAAAAAACCGGACCTGTTTGAGCGTCGATAACTTTGTGACGATTAGTGGTAGAAAGGAGTGTGATACGTCAAAAGTTTTAGAATGATTTAGAGAAAAAGCGCCTGACTTGCATAGCGGATCATTTAAATATTTCTGCCTAATTTGCATAAATCATTATTACCGATGAAATTCAGCTGGATTTGACTGTAACGCATGATTTAGCATGTATATTTGAGCTTTTGTAACTCAGCAATGTTTATTGGTAGAAAGACGTGTTATGTCAAAAGTTTTGCGATCGTGTATAGAATCAAAGTAAAGCTTGCATGTCTGTCCATTTAAATATTCTTTGCCTAATTTACATAAATCTGCGCCACCCTTAAAATCATGCTAAACTGACAGTAACGCATGAATGTAAGTTGATTTTCACTCAGCGTACAGTAAAATATCAACAATCATTAACACATACGTTGAGTTTAGATGAAATTCGACATAGGCAGTTGCCCAGCTTTTGCATTCATAACCGTCATCAGTCCTTTTAGGCAGATGATCGATCGCTGGAGTCAATGTGTTCAGGATCAGCTGAGCCCAGCATTCGATTAGCACGCGTTTTAGCTGGTTAGTTTCTGAAATTCTGTGAGCATGCCATCTGCCGCAAAGCCCCAACACCGAATAATCCACAAGACTAAAATTTGGATTATTTGGCAGCAGGTTTTTGAGTTCAATGAACTAGGGCACACGGGAGTGCAGGCAAGTGCTTAATTTCAAAGATAATAATAATTAATGCAAATTAGGCAAAAATATTTAAATAATCTGTTATGCAAGTTAAGCATTATTTCTTTGAAGCATTCTGAAACTTTTGACATACATATCACACGCCTTTCTACCACTAATCGTTGCAAAGTTATCAACGCTCAAACGGGTCTGGTTTTTATTGGACCACCCTGTAAATAATTCACCAAAAACATCAAAACACAACTTTACCTTAGAAACCAAACCAAGATTGAATGCATACCAGATAACTTATCACTGACCATGCCTAGCTAGCATATTTAGCACTAATTTTAAAGAAAAACTCTTGGAAATTACTGCAACTGAATTTTCTACACTGCATAGTCCTGCAGACACACTTTTATTAAATAAAAAAAAAACAATTTAGCAAAAGTTGCATACCATAATCTACAGAGAAATGTGTTGAGACTTCACCAATGAAAAAGACAGTAAAAGGTTGGATAAACAACACACAGAACACCCAGACTGTATTAACGTTAATGAACGTTTGTGAAAATGCTGGGTCACATCAATTCATGTCGAATCAATTCATAGCAGCATTACAAAATGTCCACCAAACATCAGAAGACATTAATTAAATGTGGACAAAATCTAGAATCCGTAACCATGACGACAACAACGATGTATACAAGCACCACACAACATCGAGAAAATTCAACAGGACACAATGATAACAACACTAAGGTACATTTCTTCAACTTCGTCTATCAAAAAACGCAAACTAAAACATTCCTCACGGTCTCAGCATGAAGACAGAATACCGAAAAAAGGAGAATGTTATAGCTACAAGTGCGAGAAAAGATACTAGGTAAAATAACTCACAGCAGGAGAAAGAACAGAGAGAAAAAAGTTGAAAGAAGTTTATGAGTTGTAAAAATCACAGGACTGGCGACTCTCGATCGTAAACTACGGTATGACAGCAGTGTTGTGGAACGCTGTGACTGACTTCTCTGCTGTGGGGACCATAATGCAATGGGGCACCGTGAGGGTCTTCCGCTGCACGGTGGATATAGTGTTGTGGGACACCGCGACAGTCCTGTGCCCCAACCAGAGCTGCAGAAATTATCACAATTACAATCACAAATGTCAAGTCAGTTATAACTGAAATCGGCAAATAATTAATCAACAATTTACAATTATTCTAAGCTAGCAATAAACTACTAAAAACTAATTACTTGCAGACATAGCATGGTCAGTTTTTATTAATCATGCCGACAGCCAAACTTTTTACAAGTAGAGTAAAACATGCCTTGCTGGTCCACTCCTTTAATGTAGCTAAAACTCTGGGGCAGCCCGGTAAACCCCCTTAGTGGGTCCTAGTCCTGGCAAAGCCTCAGCTAAAAATGCATTTGAGTGCATTTCAGGCTCAAAAGTCACATCCGGGTGTCTGGGTTATTACCTCCGGCAAGGAAGTAATGTTTTTGCCGGTTTTTGTTTGTTTGTCTGCGAGTCCGCAAGATAACTCGAAAAGTTATGGACGGATCTTTCTGAAATTTTGAGGGTAAGTCGGGCATGGCAACAACTACCAGTGATTCAATTTTGGGGGTGATCTGACAGGAATCCTGGATTCCGGATCACTTTGAAATTTTCGTTACCATTGCGTTAAAGGGCATTGCTGGCAAAGCGAAGATGGTGACACCACCTGGCGAATAGCTTTGCCTTGGCGGAGGTACCTGCGGGGCACGACTGTTTTCTAGTTTTATGCTGCATTTCCTGGATCTGGTTGATGATAGGATTCATACCCCATTCACTACAGGCCTGCTAATCAAATGTTAATTTCTGCTAAAGTCAACTAGCGAAAAACGTAACTGTTACCAGTCCTAGTTCCGGCATGATGCTGTGGAACGCCCATACGATCTTCTACTGAGTAATGTTGTGGAATTCCCGTGCGGTCTTCCCCGGTGTAGCTGCAATGCCGCAGTATGCCGTAACGATCCTCTCCGGGGAGAATCATTCGACCATCCCCCGGCACTGACATGCCACGTAGATATTGTCCGCCATGACCACTGACGGCTGGCTCCACTAGATGTCCACCACCGCCTGGATGATTTCTGCTAGTGTAGACTGATGCTATATCTGTAGACATTACATGCAAATATATGCATTGTATATCATATGTATGCACAGCACTGCCATTATCAGCAGATGTGTTTAGTCGTACCTGAGCTACAAGACGCATAAAAGTGCTGATCTCCATTTCATTGTCCCTCAGGCAGACTCTAGCTTATACTGCAAGATCATGAATACAAGGCTAATAGTGCACTGCACGGTGTGACTGTTTACACCCAGCTTTCCCTTCACTGGTACTCATTATGCCTACCACCCACAGAAGTATGACCAGGCTGCACTGACCAGAGTGGCTGGTAGGGTTCCCACTCAAATGACAGAATCAAAATTCAGGACTTATTCAGGACTTTTTCAGCACCATAAAAACAAGAAAAACCCATCGATGCACTTAGCTAAACTACAAGCACCTGAGTTATTTTAGTGTGAAAACATGATACATGAAGTATTACCTGACAGATTAATGATGTATGCCAATCAAACACATAATAATTATATAAAAGTGTCTCTAAAATCAGAACTTGGTGCTATTTACATTGTCAGAATGTCACTCATGTTACACTGGTGCTTCAGTTTAACAGTCGTTCAGTCGAAGGCAAGCTGCCTCCAACTGATCACGAACAGATTTCAGTTCATTATCTTTGTCCTTAGCTGCCCGGATTCAGTATCTTGGTTTTACAGGATAACACTGGCAAAATCAGGACTTCTTCATGACTTTTTCAGTACCCATGTCCAATTTTGAGACTTTTCAGGTCCCAAAAAATGAAACGCCAAATTTCAGGACTTTTCCAGGACCAGTGGGAACCCTGGGCTGGTTAGATACCAAAATGATTTCCATCTGCCGACAGACACCCATCCAAGTTCTAAACAGGCTCAGTGTTGATTAACAACATATTAATTCCTACACCAAGCCAACACGGAAATTTAGTTAACCTTCATTTACTCAATGGGGGGAATTTTTTCCCCCAGACCACTTTTATCGTGATATCTCTGGAACGGCAAAAGACGAAGACATGAGCTTTCGTGACTTTTCCTGAATATGGCCTGGCTTCAAAACTCCAT
>Ga0209671_1006280_pt1 | contig 12167 bp, 7 predicted proteins | sample WorMetHERISLAND2_2_FD_187401 | JGI IMG/M metagenome (GOLD analysis project Ga0209671, IMG submission 187401) | Marine gutless worms symbiont microbial communities from Max Planck institute for Marine Microbiology, Germany - Olavius geniculatus... | ecosystem: Host-associated > Annelida >...
TTTGCCATTGCCTTTGCCATTCTGACTGCTATTTCCTTTGAACAGTCCAGGTCACATGTCATGTTGCTTCCCAGGTAGGTGAATTTCTCCACATTTTCCAGCTCAATTCCCTCTATGCATATCTTACTCGATATTTGCTTATCACCAAATACCATCGTCTTTGTTTTGTCGGCGTTCATCACCAGCCCATACCTTTACCATAAGTACCATAAGTGGCCAGTTAGAGCTAAAAATTTCCTGTCCTTCCAGTTGCCCTAGAAAAACCTGTTCCTACAATTATATTGGACTTTCGAAAATATCAGTGCAGCCATTAGTATACTTTCAAAGTTCTGTCAGTTTGTTAGTCTGCCCGGAAGCAATAGCTTGCGGAGCGAACTTAAGTCTTGCTGGCATTTATTTTTTTCTTTTTTTTCCTTGCGTAATCTTCGAGCTCAGTCGGCCAATCTGCGCAAAATTTTGCACGATGCTCGGAGCTGCGTTCAATTTTATAATCCCGGCCCCTTTACAACTTTTTTCAAAGGGGAGTCAAAAATTGTCTTAAAATGTAGCGTATTGGCTGCAAGAACTTTGACTTTGCTACCGGGGGAATTTCACCTATCTAAATTTCCCCCAATTGGACTTAGGGCGCTGGGTGGACTCACGTTGGGCTTTGCCCCAAATTTCTAGTTTTTTATAAGTTGTTGAGTAATATTGCATCACATCATGATAAAAAAAATAAATAAATAAGAAACATTTCTGCCACCCCCATCCTTAATTTTTTGCCATCTGCAACTGGAAGCACAGAAACTTTTTTTTACACCTTATAATTTTTTACTGTAAATATACTATCTGACTGTTTCAATTTTATTGCTGTTCTTACCTTTTTGGTGAATGTGCAATCTGTATAACTGGTGTATACCAAAGTACAACGTTCTGTCTGCTGTTAAGTTCAAATTGTGTTAGTCAGTATGTTTGCATTTTTGGTGCTGTACATGAATGAGTATTATTTTTTGGTGCTATTGTGCTGCATTGTGTGTGCATTTTTGGTGCTATACATGAATGAGTATTAATTTTTGGTGCTGTTGTGCTGCATTGTTTGTGAAGCGCAGAATAGCCCATATGCCTTTTTGCAAACATAATTTTGATACATTGTACATGATGCATTGTTACTCCGTTGTTCATTCTTTAGCTGTGTGTGAGCATCAAGTGTGTGTGTGACTGTGATGCATAGTCATTCAAATCAAAGGTGGTGCGAACTAGTGATTGCAATCCTGGGATTAAATTCACAGTCCCAAGTCCGGGATTGCAATCCCTGGTGCCAACTTCAACAGTGTGCATATGATCTATAGCCACTGAACAATATGGTGCTATTTGATTTTTCTTCAGTATTTTATGGAGTTACTCCATTGTGAGTCTGGCGCTGAGACGTAATGTAACCAGCAATATAATGTCTTTCGTAACTCACACTCATATGTTGCTGTCAGACAGCCATACATGTTCAGGGTGGACCAAAAAAACTGGACCTGTTTGAGCGTTGCTAACTCAGCGATGGTAAGCGGTAGAAAGACGTGTGGTACGTCAAAAGTTTCAGAATGCTGCAAAGAATAAACGACAAATTTGCATATGCTGGGCTGAGCTGATCCTGAACATATTGACTCCATCGATAAATCAGCTGCCTAAAAAGACTGACAACAGTACTGTTATGAATGCAAAAGCTGGGCAACTGCCTATGTCGAATTTCATCTAAACTCAACGTATGTGTTAATGATTGTTGATATTTCACTGTATGCTGAATGAAAATCAACTTAAATTCACATGTTACTGCCAATTTAGCATCATTTTAGAGGTAGGACAGATTTGTGTAAATCAGGCAAAGAGTATTTAAATGATGAGACCATGGGCGTTGAAAGTATTTGAAAGTTGGGGGAGCAAGCAGTGTCAGGGGCCATGGCGAGCGCGTGAAGCGCGAGCCTATAACGGGGGTCTGGGGGCGGAGCCTCCAGCTGGGTCCAGGGCAGAGCCCTTGGTGAGGGGCCAGGGGGGCGAAGCCCCCCCCTGAAGCTGAAAGCTTTTTGGTTCTTGAACGTCCCACAGAGCGGCAAAACTCTAAGATGTCTAAGTCGATTCGACTTAGTCTAACATCGCAGTGCAGAAGGCTCAAACTTTTGGGGAAGCAAGAGCTATGGCCTGCTCTCCCATGCCAAAAGTTGGGGGAGCAGCTGCTCCCTCTGCTCCCCCTGTTCCAACGCCCATGGATGAGACATGCAAGTTGTACACTTCTTCTGTACACAATTTCGAAACCTTTGGCATATTACATGCCTTTCCATCAATAAACATCGCTAAATTATAAAAGCTCAAATATCCTTGTTAAATCCAAGTGTTACAGTCAATTTGGCAGAAATTCGGGGGTGACAAATATTTATGTAAATTAGGCAAAGAATATTTAAATGCTTCACTATGCAAATTTGTCGTTTATTCTTTACAGCATTCTGAAACTTTTGACGTATCAAACGTCTTTCTACCACTAACCACCGCTGAGTTATCAATGCTCAAACAGGTCCGGTTTTTTTGGCCCACCCTGTAACAACAATGCAGCAGCAGCAGCTAGTCAAAAACTGAAAAAAAGAATCCAAAGGAGATGATGGAAGTTGAATAATCTCATCATATTATACAGAACACACAATGACAGATGACAATTATTTACAGTACATTATTAGTTCACGATGGTAGTTTACTAGTGTGGACAGCAGGAAGAAGAAACTCAAGCCGCAAACATCAACAAAGGCATGAAAACATTACACTGTCTAACAGCGAGAGACACACAATACATATCACAACCAACAAACCCAACTGGCAACTTGAAATCAAAAAATTAGTCACAAAAGTATAACATTTTGCACAGTAAGAATGCTGGATTATTACACTATTTAATGACCAAAAAGAAATAAACATAATTAATCAGAGTAATTACTACGATGGCTGCAACAAACAGAAACAACATACTATGATCAGCTTCTAAACAAAATAAGCACAAATTACAAGTATGGCAAACACAATAAGTATGTACACACAATTATATAGAATTTTATGCATAGACTGTTACCGTAAACCCATCAAAGTTTGCATGCCACCGAATAGTGCAAATGTCACACACTACACAGCATGGCCATCGTCACGAGTTGTCAACAGCTTTGGTTATCTTTTGAGTGTCCATTTTTGTCACAAAACATTCAACGAATAACGAAATAACATCAAAAAAGTTAACAACATATTGCTTGTTGTTAAGTGCAACTGCTAATACTAGTGCACCATCAATATCATTGAAAAATTTAATGTGGTAAATTGGCTTCGAATTGAAATTTGCACAAGTCAATGACCGCAGAAGTTTTGGGTCTACAGATGGACTTCTAACCTGCAAAAGTATGCTCTCACTACATGCCTACTAACATTAAGCAGACTGCAAACAATGATGTCATGAAAAGTTCTGCCATCTAAGCGACAGTAAAAATCTACAAACCTGAAAAGAATATGTACAATAAACTGATAATTCTGACTAACTTCAAGTGACTCCATACACCACACAATAACAACCAATAATCTCTGTATTCTACTCATGTATGCTTACATCTTTGTGCTTGATGTCTTCAGCAAACAAAACCAATGTGCAAAAGTAGCAGAATTAATAAATATGACTTAATTTAAACTTTGCAGATTGTTGCATAATATTAAAGTAAAGACTTCAGAACCTTCTAGATGTGACTTGCCAATGAATACAGCTGAACTGTCAATGCAACACTAGCAAAGTCTTATAATATTCATATTAGCTGACGTAATTGTTTCACTTAACGTGTAAATGTCATACATGGCAATGTCATTGTTAAATTTTCTGTTTACTTTTTCAACACTGTAACTCTTGACGTCGATGGATGAGTTATCAGAAATAGCATCTAGCCTATCAAATGTCTGCTTCAACAATTCCAATGTTCACATTTTCGGTCTAAACAGAAATGACTAAAAATTGAGTGGTTGAACAAATACTGAAGTATTTGTTAATTTAATACTTCTGACAGACATAATGCGTACTACTACAATGGCAACATAGTGCTGCCATTCACATGATTTGCAAATCATGCAGTTAAATGATCAACTGCCATTGGCACACATAACTAACAAGTATCTGAAATTGAAACTGCACACATTTACCAGCTCAGAGTGCTTAAAGAGCAACTGAAACATTAGCAAAAATATCTCCTAGAACTACAGGTAAATTACAGCAAAACCTATAAGTTTAATACCGTAAAACTGCTAATAGAAGCTTCTGGCTTCCATTACAACATTTGACTTAGACCCCCGGCTTGTATTGGAGACCTAGCTTCTATTAAAACATTGTCAACCTGGCATATCAGGGTAATACACTTATTCTATGGTTAGTGTGTGCAATACTATTAATACAATACAATTTAGAGAGAGTGTATAAGACTAATGCACATACAACTAATCACTACTACTACTAGTCTACTACAACTGCTGGTACACCTACAACAACAACGATTTGGATGTCCAGCTTATATTAGAGACCTGGCTTTTATTTGAGACCCGGCTTCTATTAAAACACCAGTCTCAGACCCCCGGCTTGTATTACAGACCCGGCTACTATATGAGACCCAGCTTGTATTAGCAGTTTAACGATAAGTCATACATTTTTGCCATCAAGGAAGTGTACCACAGGAAACATGAATGATTAGAAAGCCATGATCCTGAAATTGAAATAGTAAAGACTGCAACACACAGCAGTGTTACACATACTACAAAAACATAAACACTAGAGCTGTCGAAGCAATAATTTTTTTAACGCATTAATTAACGCGTTATAAACGCACGCAGATCCATTGAGAGGAAGAGCAGGGGGTAAGTTACCGTGCACTCCATGACATTTGGGGGGCCCACCTGTAGAATATAAAAAGTTCAAAACACATTCTAGATGTATAATCAACAATAACTGACGTCATAGCTAGCATAAAAATCTATTAGCCTGTCGTCAAAATAATTATTTATTTACAGTAGTGATGGAATGGCAACTACAGTTTAGTGGAATATTGGAACTTTACTTCACAGAATTTAGTAAATCAACATAAATTTATGTATGTGCAGTAATTTGTGTAACGTGCGTTAATTTTTTAACACGCGTTAATTTATTAACGTATTGACGCATTAATTAATGCATTAAGTTGACAGCTCTAATAAACACCAAGAAAAAACTGGAAGTATGAAAAATGCAAGTAACATATCAACTGTTGAAAATTGGCCGGAGAGATTATAAGACTAATGACGTTTATGGCTATATAACAATTACGTATAATATGCAATATGCATGAAATATTCAGCATGACATGGTGAAGATACTTTTTTGATATACCCATATGTATAAATGCTTTGCTGGAAACGAATCAAGTTACATAGAAGCCAAGTGAATTCAAAGTGGCACCTAACGGTATTGTATTTCAAAAATCAGCTGTCCTCCAAGATTCCCACTGTAGTCATGAAATAAAATTCAAGGACTTTCAGAAACTGCAGACATTAATTTTTAAGGACTAAGAATTGACATTAATACGCATCATTACACAATACACATTATGCAACATGTTGCTAACTGTGAAATTGCATGTGACCAAGTTGAAACCACATTAAAATACTACTAACATATTAAATTACATATGACATACCAAACAATGTTCATCAGGCTAAGCAGGCAGCAAATACATGGTGTGGCAAAAAAAGTAGCCCCCTAAAGTTTTTCGCTGTTTTCTTAACAACCATTTGGAATTTTAACATGAAATTATACAACTTTATTTATTGAAAAATTCTGTATCTAACTGTCAGTAAAAAATTAATTCTGTTTAAAAACAACAAAGTTACAGACTTTTTAACATGACCGCCTACCGATTTTTCAGCATTAAAAAATGTTCAAGATACTATACCAATGCAATAAACATCGTTGAAACAACACAGTTAACTAATGATCCGATGCTAAAATTTCATTGTCAATATGAATGTTTGAAGTGTTCACCGCCAGCTCCACACTCCAACAGAAGCCTTCAGTCGCTTACTTTGATAAGTCTTTCACAGCCTTGTCGATCAGTCATTGTAGCAGGTTGCCCCAGATAACCTGAAGCGTTTCCTTAACTTCAGCGATTGTTTTTGCATTTGTTTTAAGCTTGCAGTAAGCCTCCAACATTGCACCCCACACGCGATAACTCACTGGGTTTGTATTTGGCAAATTTGGAGGCCAATGGTCCTTTGTGATGAAATCTGGACAGTTGACCCGCAGCCCGTTCCATGTTCTAGCGTGCCGTCCTGATGGAAGCTGAACCCGATGAGCAGCTGGCGCTTGTTTTAAAAGAACGATAATTAAGTTACAATTTATAAACAAAATAAATTACTGTTTATCAAAACGTCATTGTGACGTCATCAGCAGTAATGTGGTAACCGGTTTTTAAAAATTAATTAACATTTTAGCTTGAACCTTTTTTATAGCTGAAAAATTGGTAGGCAGTCATGTTAAAAAGCCAATAACTCCGTCGTTTTTCAACATAATCACATTTTACTTGGCAGTTAGATGTAAAAGGTTCAATTGAATCAAGTTGTAAAATTTCACATTAAAATCCCAAACAGTTGCTGAGAAAACAGCAAAAAACTTTAGGGGGCTACTTTTTTGGTCGCACCCTGTAGGCAACTAAAATGTCCAAAATTCTACGACTTTCAAGGACCAACCCAGTTTTCAAGAACTTCCAAAACCTTAATTTAGAGAAAAAAATTGTAGGACTTACAAGGATGCATGGGAAGCCTGCTTGTAGCTAAATGGTCCTGTTCTCTAAGCACATGCTTAGCAATGCAGACTGCGATCAGACAATGTCATCTGTCACCATCAACAAAAAGCAGTATACACAACATCATCACCCATTTACTAAGCAGTTCTAGATAAGCTCTTGCTAAAATTTTCTGAAGAATTAATCTATGGTACTTGAAACCAGTTAACAGTTGTGAAGGCATATGTACCTGGAATTCTGTTTTTAATAGCTTAGATCTATCATGGTTCGTTGATCACTTGAAGTTTACTACATTCATCAGCATAACAACTACTGAGAGCTAATGTATTCATAAATATTTAGCAAAGATACGGACAGAATTCTGGTGCCACATTTTTTTTGACCCACAGTGTATATAGCAAAAACATAAACGTTGTTGCATGTAAGAAAATTAATTCACTTCCAGCTATATGTGCCACATGCCATGCCATCACTAGTACAATAGTTGAAGGCAAAACAGCTAAAGGCCAAATATCGAAGCAGATTGCATTAACGAATGACAATATTTACATACCACAACAACCGAAAGTGAGAAGCAAATATTTACAACGAAAACAAGAAGGGTCAACAAAATGATGAATGATGGAGTAAATTTCCACTTATCCAGTCTAACACTTAAGAAATATGTTAACAGATACTGTATCGAGCAGACACAGCATCATAAGATGTGTACACAATTGCATCCATCCACACAATTGATTATCAGTTCTTTTCTGCCTATACCTTTGTCAACATAAGGGGATGTCAGATGAAGGACAAAATCAGCCGATTTTATCTGCTGACAAAATCTGTCGTATCATGCAAAAATCACCCGATTTTGTTGGCCAACAAAATCGGGCGATTTTGTCAGCCAAGATAGAACATGTTCTATCTTCGACGATTTTGTTGGCCGACTTTTTGTATATCAGACAACAGATTTTGTTTATGTTGCCATGGTGATTGTTTACAACGGAACATGAATATTTATTTTAGTTATTTATCGTGTTTGTTATTTATTTTCGTTCACTAGATGCAGAAAAAAAGTGATGCAAGTATTATTTTATGATCTGCATTCTGCACATTGTGCTAGCTGATATCGTACGAAGTAGCAGACAAAAATATTGGCTGTGTGTCATGGTTCACCGATTTTGTCTGCCGATTTTGTCGGGCAACTAAATCATGCCCACAAACGTCGGCAGACTCTGTCGTTCGTCTGACATCCCCTTTACTCCCATCACATTACTCTGTGCAACAGCCTGTATTATAAACACAGTATCTACCACCAATGGTTAATAAAATATGGGACTACACAGTGTTTTATAAAAAGGACCTTTTTTTATTTTTACGCGCGAAAGCAGCTATGCTTTCAGCGCGTCTTAGCCATCGCAATTCTGTCTGTCCGTCTGTCCATCTGTCACACGGGTGGATCAGGCAAAAACGGTCCAAGCTAGGATCTCCAAATCTTCACCATCGGCTGCTTGGAAGACTCTAGTTTCAGGAACCGTAAAGCTTTTTCACAAATTCGAAGGGGGTCACCCCGAACGAGGGCGCTAAATGAGAGGGGGGTAGGCAAAATTTGCGATTTTTGGCCTATAACTCGCTGTATCTCAGTAACGGTGCGAGATAAGGCCTAGGTTACTATTAATCACTAATAGGAAACCGTATACTGGCTTTCGATTGGCGCTGAATTCAATGACCTTAGATGACCTTGAACGCCAAAATAGGGGGTTTTACGGATTTTTTTCGTGATATGAGGCTGCACAAGTCTATATCATTCACAAGGAGGCGCCACCGTCGCCAACGCCACACGCGCCTATGGCTGATGTGTATTATGGTCCCGATGGGCCGAGTCCAAGTGATATGCGATTTTCGAAACTATAACTACTGAACTGGAAATGCTGTAGGCTTTCGCGCATCTCGTGAGCTTTGCTCAAATTTCTTGTGGTATTGGATACCACAGCCCAGAAAAGTATTGCACAGTACCCAATACTACCCAGTACCGTCAAATATCAGGCAATACCCAATACCCCAATGCTGGTATCGTTCTAACCCTAGTGACTGAGTGTCTCTTGCTCATGTTGAAATGGTATGACAAATTGGTCGAAGAAATGTACAGGGTGGGCCAAAAAAAAATGGCACTTTACTTTTGTCCATATCTTTGCGAATTGTAGACCAATTTTAAAAATTTTTTTACTGGCACACTCTATGGACAATATGCAATAATGTGATTATTATATATCCTACCACAACATAAATGTGTTTCTGCACTACCTTGTGACATGAAGGGAATATGAATGCATAACACATAACGATAGTAACAAACAAAATATTTGAGTGAAATTGGAAAATAAACACTTCAGACCAACATTGCGGTGAATGATCCATATGACACTGGACTGTGTAGGTTTAGCACAGTTTACTGTCATATGAATCTTTCACTTCACTGTTGGTCTGGAGTGCTTTTTTTCATTTACCTAAATGTTTATTATTATCCTTTGTTTTTTCTTACATTTACAGGGTGCGGCAGAAAAAAGTGGACCCCTAAAGTTTTTCGCTGTTTTCTCAGCAACCATTTGGAATTTTAATTTGAAATTTTACAGATTTATTTATTAAAATTTTTTACATCTAACTGCTAAGTAAAATGTGATTCTGTTAAAAAGTGATGAAGTTACAGACTTTTCAACATGACCGCCTACCGATTTTTCAGCATTCAAAAATGTTCCGGCTACAACACCAGTTTAATAACATCGTTGAAACAACACTGTTAAATTATGATCAGATGCCAGAATTCCATTGTCATTGCAAATGTTTGAAGTGTTCACTGCCAGCTCTAAGCTACAACACCAGCCTCCAGTCGCCTTATTTGATAAATCTTTTACAGCCTTGTCAATCGGTCCCTGTGGCAGGTTACCCCAGATAATCTGAAGCGCTTCCTTGAGTTCGGCTCTTGTTTTCGGCTTTGTTTAAAGCTTGCGGTAAGCTTCCAACATTGCAACCCATACGAGATAGTCCGTTGGGTTTATATTCGGCGAATTTGGAGGCCATTGGTCTTTTGTGATGAAATCTGGACAGCTGGCCCACAGCCAGTTCTGTGCGCGTTGCGCGCTGTGTGTGCTGACACGCCGTCCTGCTGGAAGATGAATCCGGTGAGCAGCTGGCGATTGCTTTAAAAGAACGACAGTTTAGTGATAATTTATAAACAATATAAATTACTGTTTATCAAAACGTCACTGTGACGTCATCGGCAGTAACATGTTAGCAGTTTTTTAAAATTAAATAGCATTTTTTGAACATTTTTTAATGCTGAAAAATCGTTAGGCGGTCATGTTAAAAAGTCTATAACTTTGTCGTTTTTTAACAGAATCGCATTTTGCTTGGCAGTTAGATGTAGAAGGTTTCAGTAAATAAAGATGTGAAATTTTATATTAAAATCCCAAACAGTTGCCGAGCAAATGGCAAAAAACTTTAGGGGTCCACTTTTTTTTGCCGCACCCTGTATATTTCATCAGATCGTGTAAATACGCATTTACAGTGTGGTGGTATATATAATAATCAAATTATTGCAAATTGTCCACAGAGTGTGCCGGTGAAAAAATTTTGAAAATTGGTCAATATTTTGTGAATATATGGGCAAAAGTAAAGTGCCACTTTTTTATGGGTCACAGTGTAGAGTAAATTTATTTACTTAATTATAGGCAGCAGCTGATTGGGCTCATTACATCAACAGCAACAAGTGAATTTTAGTGCACAGTATCGGCTAGAAGGTCAACCTCTGGCCAGGAGGAAAATTCAACATGGATCCACGATGCCTCTGGGACTTTCTGGAGCCGATTGGGGCAGTGACCCTCCCTTCCCCCCGGACCGGGAATGAGAGATAGAGGGTAAGGTGAGGCACCAAGGAGGCATAAAAGCTTGGTTATAGAAAAATGTTTCAACTTGATGATGACAAAATACCAAAGCACACATGCAAATGTCTAAAGAAAGGGCATTCCAAATTTTGGTAAAAATGGCTGCAAGTGTTTTATGTATGGGAGATTGTGTTTGTTTCTCTTGTCAGTGCTAAAATTACCTTTTCAGGGTTTGTTTTCGGTATGCATTGATGAAACTTGTACATTTGCTTCTCACCAATGGTAGATGCATGCTGCAGTTTAGTTATAATTATGTCTGTTAATTTTGTGCTGATAATTGTACGGGTAGTTAATTAGTGCAAAATTTCGATGTGCTGGTGTTATTGCAGCAACCTCAGACAAGAAATCGGATACTTCAGCAGCTGATGGATGTTGGATTCAGGGTAAGCACTTGAAACTTGAACTTCTTGTAGTAATTTAGTAGTGCACTGTAGTGATGAAGAGTTAATATTGCATTGCACATAGAACAGGAAAAGCCGGCAGTGGCATTTTGCACTACCAGGAGGCAATTGCACCCTCCTCTGATAAAATTTAGCTTAAGTGGGCACTGGGGCAATTTTGCAACAATCATTGAATTTAGTTAAAGTAATTTGACAGAGCTATCTTTCTTATGCTATTATTATTGATGTCATTTATATTGCACACAGTCGAACAGATATCGCAAATGCACCAGAAGTGTGGTCTGCCATTACCATCATGTGCAAACGGTAAACTGTTGGCAGACATCTGTATCCTTCTCCAGGTAGCTCGGTCTTGTGCAGTTTGTGTGGCTTTTTGGATCATCACATAGAGTGATTCCACGTCCTCCTTTATTCCATCCGGCCATCTTTTCTTTGGTCTTCTTCTGCTTTTTCTTCCATGCACATATCTCTTAATGCCGGTTTGGAGTATCTCCCTTGTTCCATTCGAACAACATGTCCAAAGTATTGGCTGTGAGTACAGTGTGATGAATGGGATACTGACTGATGTGTGTTTGCTGATATTCGTGCAGAAGGAAGAAGCGCAGGCCGCATTGATTAACAACAACATGGATGTACGCTCAGCCATCGGTAAGAGGGACACATTCAGCCAGTCACATGCTGTAAATATTGTGAGATAAAGTACAATAATATCCAATGCAACCAAGAATGGTTGAAAGGCTGCAAAACAGCAGATATAACAGCCAGACACTGACAGCCAACCGAGCAAACGCTAATATTCGGAGAAGTTTTTTGATGCTGCAACATGGTACAAAGTCACACTTTCATAGTACAAGGTAAGTAAGATTTACGAGTGGAAGCTAATATGATAACTGATAACTGATAATACTCAACCAAAAAACTCATTCTGAACTTAATTCTGTGTTGATTTTGTTGTTCCTCAAATAAGGAAATATTTTATTATGGCTAAGTTCTTTAACCTATGAATTTGCGAATATTGGTATATTCTGTGCCAA
>Ga0209671_1006281_pt1 | contig 12166 bp, 9 predicted proteins | sample WorMetHERISLAND2_2_FD_187401 | JGI IMG/M metagenome (GOLD analysis project Ga0209671, IMG submission 187401) | Marine gutless worms symbiont microbial communities from Max Planck institute for Marine Microbiology, Germany - Olavius geniculatus... | ecosystem: Host-associated > Annelida >...
TTGTAATAAAAAAGGATGACAAAGTTACCATAAACTTCATGTTGCCAGTGCCGGATGCCTCCGTGCCTGCAGTTGATATCTGCTCACTGAGGTCGGCTGCTGGGATGATTTTCTCCGCAAGAGTCACGCGGTAGTTGGCAAGGTAAACACACTTGAGTCGTTTGCCGATGATTGGATCATTGTTGATGGTTCGACCGACATTGTTGAACAGTTTAATGATGAGCTTCGCCATGTGGTAACCCGGTGCAGCCTGCAAACCATATCACACTGGCCACTGATGGCACTGTATAATATATTATAGTAAGCAGAAGCGAACATTAGGTGAAGTGAAAAACTGAATGGCCATTTGATGGCAAGTTGTGTCTGGAATATTCATACCAAAAATTATGAGAATCTGGTAATTTTTGTTCAAGTTAGAACTGAAAATGTCCGGGATGTTTCATGAGACAGAGTGTATATTAATACAAGATTGCTAACCCTTGTTCAAGGCTACGTACAGCCCGTGGGTGGCCACAATCACTTCTGTGGGCAGCAATGAAGTGGTGCCATCTAGTGAATGTCATAGTGAATGTTAAGTGAGCTTAACCATTGGCCTTGATATTCAACACCGCTTTAAAGGTTGTCAGTGTACATATTTGTACAAAATTTCATCAAGCTAACTGCAGGAGTTCATAAGCTATCAGGCTGTCAAAAATTCTGAAGATGCAGAAAACAATACTACCTTGCCACCGATCATGATGGTGCGAGCGACGAATGGCATGTGCGGGTTCTTCTTGAGTCGGTTGTAGAGCGTGATGATGTGAAGAATGTTAAGCAGTTGGCGCTTGTACTCGTGAATGCGCTTCACTTGCATGTCAAACAAAGACGTCGGGTCCACGGTCACCTTGTACTCCTTCTCAATGTATGCTGCCAGCTTCATCTTGTTCTCCTGATAATCCATTACTAATAAATTAATCAATAAATACATACAATACATGAATAATTCAATCAATCAATCAATTGTACTCCTTCTTACATGCAGCTACTGCTTTCAGCACGTCTTAGCCATCACAATTCTGTGTGTCCATCTGTCCGTCTGTCACACAGGTGGATCAGTCAAAAACGGTCTAATCTAGGATAACCAAATCTCCACCTTCGGCTGCCTGGAAGACTCTAGTTTCAGGAACCGTAAAGCTTTTCCATAAATTCGAAGGGGGTCACCCCGAACGAGATCGCTAAATGAGAGGGGGTGGGCAAAATTTGCGATTTTTGGCCAATAAGTCGCTGTATCTCAGTAACGGTGCGAGATAGGGCTTAGGTTACTATTACTCACTAACAGGAAGTCGTACACTGGCTCTCGATTGGCGCCGAATCCAATGATCTTGAATGACCCTGAATGTCAAAATAAGGAGTTTTATGGATTTTTTTGGCGATTTTGGACTGTGACACAAGTCTATATCATTCACAAGGTGGCACCACAGAACTATCGTTATGTGATCCAGATAAAGAATTTGGTATTTGTATATTAACTTAGTGTGAACACCCCTAATTTTGAGCTAAACTACTGAACCGGAACTGCTATAGGCTTTCGCATGTCATGCGAGCATTAGCTCAAATTTCTTGTTAATGTATGCCACCAACTTCATCTTGTTCTACTGTGCACAAAAACGACATGACTAGAGCTGTCAAAGCGTTAATTTTTAATAATTCATCATTAATATTGCCGGCGGTGCTGAATTTGCAGAACCTAAAAATGACGGACTGCAAAAAAACAATGACTGGAAATAGCAATACCTGGAAAAAGAAGGACCTAATTGCACCCTGTCATCTGAATATTGTCATGGAACGAAAACAACAGTTTAATTACTTGAATTCATTTGATCATCAAATAACAGCAGTTCAAGGGGAATATTGGAACACCTGCTTCACAGAATTAAGTAAATTTACATATGTGCGTAGATTTCTTTAACGTTAATTAATTTATTAAGAAGTTAATGCGTTAGTTTGAGAGCTCTAGACATAACAATCTCAAAACTTTTCTCCTTCCAAAATCCTATCCCCATACACATCAGGCACCGATTTGGAGTGATATCAGAGATACCCAGATTTACTTACGGTTTTTTTTAGTTTCAGATTATCGTTCTTTCTACCATTTGTTTCTGGATTTTTTTAAAATGTTTTACATAACTGTGCTTCCATTTCAGTTTCTATCACTTCATTTCCATTTACAACATTTTCAGTTCTTTTTAGTTTCACGCGCTAGACTGAAGGCATACTGTTATCGATGACAGACCTGTTTGACTTTCATCAGATTTAGCAAGAAACTCTTGTCATTCACAAACTTCTCCAGTTGCCTCAGCTGTTCCAGGTGAGTGATCCACTGGTCTCCGATTTTCTACCACAACACACGCCGAAATACCAATTCAGACAGTAACGAAGTATATAGTCCCATCTCAATATACACCTAATGGCAACATCCAGCAATTATATAATTACTCCAGGAAAATAAGATACACAATATATACACCTCTATTTAATACAACATATAATACGATTTATACAATTAATAAAATGTTTCTACAATATTTATATCCCTAACACACCAAGAAAAGACACTGCACTGCTGACAACAATTTAGTACACACACATTAAATAAATAACAACTAATTGATAAAATGATTCGTGAACAAAATCCAGTGAATCCAACTGCCACATTTCTAAGCCTTTTCTTAGTTACGTGGCCTAACTCACTGCAATAAGTTTTGATCAAAAAGTAAAAGTAGATAAATGCATTTGTGATAATACCATCTGCACTGCTTACATTTTCAACTACTAAGAACACGAAGATGGCTCGTAAAACATCAGATACAACACGTAAAACTTCAGACAGTAAGGCAAGGTGTGTTAATAATAATAATAATAATAATAATCTGACTTGTAAAGCGCCAGTATGTGCTAAAAAAGACTCCAGTGGCGCTGGCGGACAGAACTAGTCACTGAGGTTAAATGTCTGACGGAAAATGTGTGTCTTCAACCTGGATTTAAACACAGTCAGTGAACAGCTACTTGTAACATCACTGGCTAGAGAGTTCCAAACGGTGGGTGCTGAGCAACGGAAAGCACGATCAGCAAAGCAAGTTCTTGTGGTCGGCTTGTATAGTAACGGTACAGCGGACGAGCGGAGATGACGAGCAGATCCCCGAAGTCTGATGTGGCGACTGAGATATGACGGGGTGGACGTACTGCGGATTTTGTATGTCAGAACTGCCAATTTGTAGTCGATTCGTTGGCGAATGGGAAGCCAGTGAAGCTGTTGGGTGGCAGCTAACACTGTGTGATCCCATATGGCAGGTGACGCTCCACGACTCTGTGACGGGTTTCCTGTTAGCTTTAAGAGCTATACACCACCTTTCAGCTTTTACTATTTTACCAACACTGATAAAGAAGATGGGTGAATGCAGACCTCGGCAATGGAGTCAGCGAGGTTCGGATTACACAGCAGAAGCCAGCGCCGAGGAGTGATGCCGTTGGTCTTGTTCTGAAACTTGTTCGGCCACATCTCGTAGAAATCATGGAAACTGTAACAACAACAGCAACGCTTACTATTTATTGCACCAAGCACAATGACGTGACATAAGCTGAGTTATAATAATCACGGAATACAGCTAAACTGTTTGCTGATGAGAAATGATGGCTAGAAAGGCAGGCCAAGAATACAGAATAAGAATCACAATTGATTCTTATTCTGTATTCTTGTATTCCACAGAATGGTCACAGAATAAACGGGCACCAACTGTTGTGACGAACTGCAAACATTTACAAACCGTAAAACCATAAAATATGCAGGCAAATGAACATATCTAATGCCATCTAGACAAACTGAACGACTTTCTAGCAAAATTTATACAAAACATTAGACTATAACAGATTACTAAAGTATAAGTAAACTATAACAAACTTCAAACTATAACGTTCAGATCACAATTGCCAAACGATCTCAATGGACCAAAGCCACTACCATTTGGACCAAAACGTGCTTTGACCACAGAAATAACAGAGCCGACTTGATAGTCGAATGGTTGGAGTGTCAGACCCAATGATCAGGAAGTTGTGGGTTCAAAATATACGACAGCACTTTGAAGTCCAAGACTGTGAAAGTTAGCATTAACGATATCAATATCAAGTTACCAGTATAAAGATATGCCCGTGACATTGGCTATCACAGATAAAAATACTGACGTGGTATTCTTGAGAATTTCCGAGTGAATTGCGGCAACTCCGTTGATGGTGTGGCTTCCCACAATGCACAGGTGCGCCATGTTGATCTTTTTCTCTCCACCTTCCTCGATGATTGACATGCGACGGAGACGATCCATGTCTCCCGGCCAGCGCTTTGCCACCTCCTGTCACGTTATTATACATTAGATTTTAATGGATCTTAAACAATAAACTACAATTAAACTATAACAAACATTCATTAATACATAATGTTCAGATTAAAATCATCAAACAGCCTTATTGGACCACCATTTGGGCCAAAATCTGCCACAGCCCCAGAAATACCCAATGATCGCAAGGTCAGGGGTTCGACTCCCGGTCATTTCACAGTCAGGTAACAACCCTGGGCAAGATGTTCACACACCACAGCACATCAGTCTGATGCCCCAACCTGGGAGCCATGCCAACTAAGTAACTAAATTGAAATCCAAAACAGTCGTTTGTCAAATGTAGACATTAGTAAAGAATTTCAAGTACAATATCAGGCCTACAGGATGCGAGCAGCATTCTGTGCTATACATATTGTGGCTGTTCACTGCATCACACCTAGACATGACAATTCACACCAGTGTACGTTTGGGGTACTAGTCTAAGTCTGAAAAACGAGCCACTTCATCAGTGACCACATAATTAGTTGCTAGTTGAAAGAAAATCTACATACAGCCAAGAACTTGGAGTTGATTTCGTAGATGATCTCAAGATGCCTTGGCAGTAACCTCTCCATCAGATGCACCGGCCAGCGCTCCAGAGCTTCAGGAAGAACGGTGTGATTAGTGTAAGCACATGTCGACGTCACCACCTTCCACGCCTGCATATGATGCCAGCAACAGTCAGGTCAGATCAACAATCTATCAACTATGGCTTATAGTGGCTTCTAAAGGCTGGATAACATCATCAGCTGGCCACAAATATGCATCGTAGAGAAGAATTTTGCCACTAAATCAGCTAATTTACCAGCGGTCACATTAGCAACCATCGGGAAAAATGAGCAACAGGACCAATCACAATGCTCCATTTGTGTTTCTATTTATATTAATACTGCAACTCATTACTGGCTGCAAACTAGCAATCTGTACCATATATCAGTTTTTATAAATCAATTTACAAATTTTTTTAAAAAACTCATGAAATAGTTAGATTCCTAAAATCAAGAATATTACAGCACATTAAGATGCAAATTTGCAAATTTTGTCCACAACCTGAAACAATGACAGATTGCAACGGAACTCCAACGCTCTAATCAAGGATACAAATATAGCTGGTTGAAGTTATCTTAAGGCAGGTATTTTACCATCTTTCATATCATAACTGGCAAGTGATGCTTAACAAAACAGCTGCACAATGCTGCAACACCTGCTGTCATTCTTGTTGTCATGATGAGCCTGTCAGGCCAGTGTATATGCCAGGAAGGAGGGAGAAAATGCCCTGACGAGATATGAAATATCTGAAATTCCATCAGTCTGAGTTACAACAGCTACTAATGGTCAGTGCCAATCATACCTGGTCCCAGTTGAGTTCTTCCAGATCAACAAGGACTCGCATCAGTTCTGGCACAGCCATCGACGGGTGAGTGTCGTTCAGTTGTATCGCTACCTACAGCCAAGCACAATAATCAGTGAATGAGTGTGTAGTTTCTTAACGGCACACCAGCACAAAATACAGTGCCATACGTGGTTAAAATTAATTAAAAGCATTTAATATAAGTATTAAAAGCACAGTTAAAATACTTGCTAAGATCAAAGCTATTAAGCTAATGTAAAAACAACATTATATACGATTGTAAAAGTTGATATCTATAACACAAGCGATGATGTTGCGAGATGCAACATTTGCAAAAACGTCCGTGAATGTGTCCACTCTGATAATTACTTGCAGAAGTTCAGAAATGCACATTCAGGGTGCATTCACATGGACATACATGTACGATAGTAGAGACTAGGCTGAGTGTTCACGTTTACAACATGCAATGCTAAACGGTTCAGTTCTTAAGCTATGCTTAAGTGCTCAGAATGTTGCCAGATCTACAGTTATAAGACAGTGATTTTCAGACAAGTGCTAATGCTGAACGCTTTTGCTGACAACAATGGCAACATCCAAGCTACAACACCTTATCTTCAGGGTGGGCAGGTCATTACAACTGGGCAGGTTATTATCAGTTCAGCCCAATGTGTGAAAAGTCAGCATCATCCTTAGTACAAATTGCACTGCTGCAATGTAGTAAATTACTGCTTTGCTTTCTTAAATTATCGTCATTAAACAGTAAATTCAGCAAATCCAGCTCCTACCTTCTGCGGAAACATGTCAAAGTTGGTGCGTGTAGCACCTCGCACGCCAAACTTGGAAGTCTTGAAGCGGCGCAGAACATCTTGCAATGTTGCAGCAACGAGGAAATACTCCTGCTTCAGACGTAGCTCTTTGCCTTCAAAGAACTACACATGACACAACTGACCCAGACAATCACTAATGAACATAAAGGTCAAAGTGCCATACTCTAAAAGGGGCACTGGTGGGGTGCTCATCTCCCTTTCTGTGGCCATTGAGACCGTAGGTGCATAGACCATTACGTCCATGACACATGGCCAGTGTGACGACAAATCTACGCTTACCTTTGCAGCCGCAGAGCATCACCGTCCTTTGACCATTGGTAACAAATTATACTGTTTTGTGAGCAGAGGCATGTGTGTGAACAACGTGGCAGTGCACTGGGCTAGAGTTGAACCAGGAACCTCACAATCACAAGTCCAACATGCTATCACTGCACTTCCAAGCCATGTGCCAATCATGCACTCCAATATCCAGCATCATGACACTCCTTTTAATAGCAACTGTGGCTAACGCAGTGCTCGTCTCATGCTTATCTCGATCAATGAAATTAACTGATGCTGGGCCCAGTTAGTACTCGGATAGGGGACCACTGGTAAAAAGTATGTAACCAGCCACCAGGTCAACGCAGTCTGGCCATCCCTCCCTGTATCACGCAATGCAGTAGTCCCATATCCATAGTCTGACAGTATGAGCTTGTGTCTTGTTAAGGGAAAAAGAAATCGAAATCAGCACAGCCAGAGGAACTTAAAAGACTGGGAAGAAAGAACTTTACATTTATGCATTGGTACCACATTAATCGAACAAGTTATTCGTTCACTAATGCATAATGAAAGGCACTTGTTTAATAACGTTAATTAACGTAAATCTCAGTTTTACACACAGCGCAAATCCCAAATTCCCGGAAGCAAATTAATTATCATAGCAGGAAATAATTATTAAATTGGAAAAAACAACAGTGCAACAAGTCTGTGTGAAACCGAAGGCAAAGTTACAGCAGTTCTTACGTTGTCGTTCGGATACAGAACTCGTGAAATGTTTTCGGCCAAGTTGCGGTCACATACGGCTTGAATGTATTCACCACTGTTGACTGCACGCATCACAGACAAAAAGCTGGGTTATTTTTCACATTTATACATCAAAAAATTTATGTGCACAAAATGTACAGAATGCAGCTTGTATCTTCTGAGATGGGGCAGCAGCATGCTCAAAAAAGTGCTATGGCCATGCGGTTATGGTCACAGACATAGTGGCCATATTGGTGGTGCCAGAGTTTTCAATAGACTTGAATTTTCAGGACGTCATGACTTCCAAGCTAAAAAATTTGGACGTCCGTGTACAAAACCTGGAAGTCATGCAGTAGGCCTACAAGAAAAATCAAGCAAAAACTTAATGCAAAACAAGACTTACTACATATGCGTCACTAACGCACCACCAACATAGGTCGTAGTTTTTTACGCACTACAGGCATGCTGAATAGTGCGTCCGTGGCACGATTGTCGTCTGTCTGTCAATCTGTCTGTCACAGATGTATAATAATATTGTGATTAATCAGTGCGAGACAGGGCCTATATTGCTATTGATTACTTATAGGAAGTCGCATATTGGCTTTCAAATGACACGAAAATCATTGGTCTTGGATGACCTTAGAAGGTCATGACCAAAGACGTTAGATAACGTCTTTGGTCATAATGCAAATGCACTATGGTATGAAAATCGTGCGGTATTGTCACTAAACGGTTAGTCGTAGAGGGTCGGCAATGATACTGTCGGATAGGGCGTTGGCAACTTCCTATAAGCTGTCAATAGTAACCATGTCTCCATCTGCAGCGGTTTCGCCGCAATTTCTAATGGAAAGTTTCAAGTAAAGTAGCCGTATCTCAGAAACGGTGAAAGATAGGGCCACGTTACCTATTAATCACTAATAGAAAGTCGCATATACTGGCTTTGAAATGACATGAAAATTATTGACCTTGGATGACCTTAAAGGTCAGTAGTGCAACAGGAACTATATAGGCTGTAGTGCATCTTCCCTAGCGACAGCTGGGCTTTCTTGTAAAAGCAAGCAGCATTTAATTTTAGTAGCTTTATGCAAAACGACAGTTGCAGTTTCTGGATCAGAACTCTTCACAGAATAAATTAATATGGTTGCCGTGTTACGGCTTCATAAAATGAAGTATTCAGAAACTAGTCAGCGAAAATTATTGAACCAACGAAACATTGGAAAACAGATTCTGACTTCAATTTCCAGCTTATTATCGACAAATAAACATAATAAAAAGCAAATTGATTTGGACGTCGTGACGTCCACGTCTTAAATTATGGACGTACGGACTGAAATTTTTGGGCATATTTACGCCCAAATGTCCGTTATTGAAAACCCTGGGTGGTGCTAGGCCTCACAACGGTAGAATGCAGCAAGGGAAACATTTAGGACAATGGGGTGATGATACCCCTGGAATAATGACCAAAACGGCACTAGATTGCTGGCATCAATGGCTCAAACGATTGGCCTGTGGATTCAAAATGTAAGTAAACCAAAAGTGTTTAACTGGCAGCAGCAACTTCTAATTGAACATCACTCATGACTTCTTCAGTACACTGACACAGTTGTTTGGCTTCCAACGGCCATATCAAAATGTCCTCCCTGAAAGACATGGTCTAATGCAAACTAATTCCGAATAGAACAAACAAACCGACTGCATATGGTTTAAAACATTAGCCAAAATTAGAAATAACGTATGAGCGATATTCTGCAAAATGAAACATCAAAACTGTACTAACAGAACTGGAGGTTAAAGCTTGCCGGAGCTTTGGCCGACCATAAACGCAATGTGTTGACATAGTTGTTGGCATATCCTGGCACAGGGCTGTCGTATGGCATTGCCAACACCGTCTGCAGTCAGCAAACCAATGTATCATTCAAGCTTGTTAATATACACCGTAGGCCATAAAAAGTGCCACTATACTTTTGTCCACATCGTTGCTAAATATTAACTAATTTTCAAAATTTTTTTCAATGATGCACTCTGCAGACAATTAGCAATAAAGTGATTATTAAATATCCCACCACAAGTTAACTGTGTCACTAAACAAACTTGTGAAATATAAATGCAAGAAAAACTAACAGTAATAGACATCAAGCGTGTTGGTAAACAAAATACACTTCCATCCAAAAATGCAATGAATGATCTGTACAATACTACACTTTGTTAAATCCGTTTCATTGGATATCTGGCATATTGAACGATATGTTCATCTCTGGCCTTTGTGATTTAGCAAGCCTACCATTTCATACACAGTGGTCACGTTCTCTTCAGCATGCTTCAGACTGTTAGTCTCGTGCCTTTGGTCGGTGCTGAATGTTTCCCAAATCTCTGTCAGTAACATTTCCACTCTTTCTCTGTTGCAGCTTATCTTTGAAAATTCTGCCAGTATTCTTTGAAAACTGTATTTTTTGAACGGATACAAGTTCTTAATCAGAGCTTTGCTTCCATTGTTAAATGGTGCATTATATCAAAAGTACATCGTCACTGCATTAAAAATTATTATCTACAACAATATCGTCTGTTTTTGTTTACAATCATCAAAAATATTTGCAAAACTAAACGTAAGTTAATTTTTGTATAAAAATTAGTAAAAATTATTGTAGAAGGTAATTTTTTGCATATGTGCTATATATACACCTTTATTTGTCAAATGACAGCCATGAAAGAGACATAACTAATAACAATAAATAATAATAATAATAACAAAATAACAATAATAACAACAAAATAGTACAGTTCATCAAATGTCCATTTCACAACAAGCATGGGCCTATTTTCTACTAACCGAGATTGATTTCACTCTTGTGACAAAGTGCTTGTTGCTTGAAAACACTGCACAATAAATTCTCAGAACAAATAAATCGATCGAGAAAACGAGAAGTATGAATAGTGATACGTTGGCTCACAGGCAAAAAGCCAAAGAAATTCGGACACTCCAGCACAGAAATCTACATGCCTGCGTGTCGACCCACTTGGCTCCTTTGTCAGTGTGCTCCACACGACCATAGAAGGAGATGGGTAGCGTGTACTCCGGCCTGGCTTTCTCCCATGGATTGCCGTATCTCAGCCAATCATCTGGCTCTTCCACCTACAACGCAAAATTAGAAATAAATATGGTAATTTACCACAAGACTGCCTGTCATCCAATAACGTGATATAGGCCTAGAATTTTCACTGGAAACTGCCAGTTTAAGCCAGCAAGTAAATTTTAAAAAAAACTAAAACTGTTTTGAGTGAAACTGAAATGATATAGAAATAAACCAAGTGTTGCTATGAAATACAAGTAAAAAACAGACAATTTATAGAAGAAAAATGAACCCAAAATCAAAAAGACTACAACCAAAATGAACTAAATGACAACCAAAGTAGTCTTGCAAAAGGCGGAATTGCTGCTCTTTGTATTCGCCAGGTGGCGGCAGCATAAGATTAACAGTTTGGCGACAAAAAAATGTGTAGAAATACGTGGAATCGCTTGTGCTGCAGGAGCGATTCCACGTAAAAAGGGAGCAAACAAAGCAAACAAACCCTACTGCTGATCACTAGTCAAAACTACCACATTATAACAGCAACGACTGGCAAACGTTTGGCACCAGTGTTCAACTGTTCATCGTATCAGTCAAAAAACATCACAAAGTAGCATAGTCAGTGGCTTGGATATTTTACTGGCAAACGCATACCACAAATCACGAACACACAGACGCATAAAAACATAACGGGTCTGACACTGCCTACCAACAGAACCGAAGGAATAAGAAATGTTTGCTTACACATAAACCAACACTCTGGAGCATGCTCGATGACAAAACCAAAATGTCTTGGACGTTGTTTTTTTATAAAACGTTTATCTTTTTCTACAAGAAATGCTTGTCATCTCCACCTAACAAAAAGTAACTATCTTTGATGTTCTGAGTTACAACAATTTCTACACTAAAAACAAAAGCCAGATCAAAGAAAAAGTGGGTCAACAACATAAAGGAGGTCTGCAGGGATTTGGGGCTAACAATCAATGAAACTACGAGAGTTTTCTCAGAGTTTTAGTTTTCATTATTATTTTTTATCTCTTACTTTTTCAGTTTTTTTTCTTATTTTAGTTGTCTTTACTTCAGTCATTTTTTTGAATTTTGTCATTTCATTCTCAGTATCTCTCATTTCATTTTTCTTTTAAACGTTTCAGTTTTTTTAGTTCATGTGCTAGATTAAACTGACAGTTTGTTTGTCAGTTTTTGATTGCAAATTTTCCATTGTATTGTATTGTATTGTTGTTTGAGACTCGCTGGAGATCGCACAGCTCAGAGGAGCACTGTCCTAAAGCTGGGTTGTCGGCGTGCAGAGATCTCGTCATCGTCGCCCTTGAGGCATTAAGGTCCGGTTTTTCCATGCACATTTGATGGCCAATCAAATTGATCTCCGATCAACTTTGGTACTTGATCTGAGATCATCTCAATAACCGTTTTTCCATCGCCAATTAGCGACTAATCGTCCATCAAATCTCCCATCAAGTTCATGGCCAAATATTGGCGGATCAAGTCAGATAATTG
>Ga0209671_1006285_pt1 | contig 12162 bp, 9 predicted proteins | sample WorMetHERISLAND2_2_FD_187401 | JGI IMG/M metagenome (GOLD analysis project Ga0209671, IMG submission 187401) | Marine gutless worms symbiont microbial communities from Max Planck institute for Marine Microbiology, Germany - Olavius geniculatus... | ecosystem: Host-associated > Annelida >...
ATTCAGCAGCACATTGACACACAGTCAGTGTGATGCGGGCAATATCGCCTTTTGTAATTTTTGCTGTTTTCGATGTGCAAGTCCTTAAATACTGCCGTTAACAAGTGTATAAACTAATGTTTTGTACATTTATTTTACTATGAACTGAAATGCGTAGTATACAAGGGTCATTCAAAAAGTTTGTAGATTGGCATAGTTAGTTAGGCAAAAGATATTCGAATCATATTTTGCCACGTTTTATCATCGTTTTTCACAGCTGAGATGCACTTGGTCCAGCATTTCTCTGTAGCTCAGATTACACTACAGAAAAAATTATGACTTTGGGACTTCTGGCCAGCAATTTGTTCTGCAGATTACAATGGCATTAAACAAGTTGTAGTCTGATATAGATGGACAGTGTAAATGTCAATGACGTGATACTGGTTAATATCATCTAGTGCTGCAATATTGCACAACTTATTATTGGGCTATAATTAGACATCATGATAGGGTTACATGACTTTTCAGTTTAATTTAGCTAATCTAGTTAATTTAGACATTCTAGAAATGAATGAAATAGACGACTGAACTACAGTTAGCTAGCAGCAACGTTTACACATACACTTAACTTAATTGGAATAATTACGCAAGTCCCTTCATTGTGAACAGTTTCTCGCGACAGAAGTGTTTTGACGTTGCTGTGAAAATGATAACAATGATAAAAAGTGATAAAGATAAATAGTACGAATAGTCCACCCTATGAAAGGTACGAATAGTCCGTGATGGTACGAACAGTCCAAGGTACGAATCGTACGACGTCCGTGGTACAAATAGTCCATCGATGGTACGAATAGTCTATCGCACAAATAGTCCGAGGTACGAAAAGTCCAGTCATCTCATGATAGGAGGTGAATTTGCTGATGATGGGCACATAGTCTGGAGGGCAAGTTGGTGATGGAAGACCAATGTCAAAAGTTATTCTACAACAAAATCCAAGGCTCCAAGCGTTGGATAGACACTGGACTAAATGCATTTTAGTAAGAGAAAAGTGTGTTAAAAAGTAGCAAAATATGATGCATATCTGTTTTGCCTCACTGTGTCGGTCTACAAACTTTTTGAATGATCCTTGTAGTCGGATATGACTGGCAGGTGAACCACTCTAAGGGTCACCTGTATTTCAGCTGATTCTGAACTTATCCTACGTCAGTTGCAGCAGTTTCGCTCAGTTGGTGACAGATTGGACTCAGTCAACATAGTTACTCTGCCCCAGGCCCAGTTAATATTCGGCTGGGTATGGGTAAACCAACTTGGTATCTAATCAGTCACTCAACTTGCCATCCTCCATGGGTTGGGTAGCACAATGAGTGTCAGCAGAAGCTGGGGTATGAATGGCAGACTATGCAGTGTATTAGCTCCGGTCTGAGGTTTGCTTGTTGTGTTGTCTGACTGATTCGCAGGAAATGGCAGATCATTCTTGCTGGATGGGCATTGTAAGTAAGTAAGTAAGCAAGTAAGATTAGTTCTATGGTGCAAATGTCACATTGCGCTCAGTCTAGTTTTTATGTGTATCATAATATTGATCCAGTCTTCAGATCCTGTATTTAGACCTGGCATGCTGTTGTGTTATTGTAGACTGCCAGAGAAGTGGCTGTCAGAGTGTGATTTAAAGTTAGTCCATTGCAGATCACTGCCATTGTCCTGCCTTCCAGACTTTTCTGCACAGCCGCCGATCAAGCATTCTTTGCGAAAGTACCGTAAATTGTAGTGATCAATTGATGTGTTACATGCAAAACTTTTTTTGTGTCTGTGTGTTTAGCAATTAATCTGTATTTGTTGTGAGTTATGTGTAGAATTTTGATACAATTGTCGCAACGATATGTCGTTAGATGTTTTTACTGGTGTTAGGTTGAGTTTTCAGATAAGTTTTATTTATGATGATTGTCGTGAAAACTAGTAATGTGTGCCTACAGTTCAGGTGACACATGCTGCTGCAGTGCAGCATTCTCACTGCATCTGTCAGAATATGCTGTAGGAATGCTATCAAAATTTGTTCTGAAATTCTGTCATATTTTCTACTTTTTATTAGAAATATAGCATTTTCACGTTACTGCCAGTATCTCTGTACTATTTTTATAATACATGTGATGAACTGATGATTTTATTACTGCAGTTTGACTAAGGGACTTTTCTTGATGTTGATGCACCATATAAATTCACATTTTACTTACTTATTTACTTTCACCAAAGATTGTTGTAATGCAGTGCTACTATGTGTTTGAAATTTGACAAATGAAAAGATGTTTTTGTTATGTATACTTTGGTTCATTTTTGCTCATGTGATAAGGATACACTGAATTTGTTACTGAAGTGAGGCAGACTGTCATGTTAGAAATGTTTAATGCGTGAAAGATTTGTAATAGGCCTATAACATTGAGTAGTCTGCTAGGACACAAATGTAAATTTTGTAGCATTGGCAAAATATTTTATTCTATAAGTCTTTAGGTTGTGTATTTTTGGAATTTCACATTTCACCAGATTTTTGTGGGGGTCTGCCTTCGCTTCTTTTTTTCTCCTATTTGCCTACCCTCTTTTTTTCCTGTCCTGTTATTCTCTTCCGCTCCCCTCTTTTTTCAACCTTTTTAGAAATACGGGGGAGCAGTGGGTCTCAGCGTCACTGGCCGACAACAGATTTTGTGCAATTTGGGGTAAAAATAACAGATTTATGGTCAGTGATTTGTTGTATTTTTCTAGAACAACAGCCCTGAATAATTTTGTTGACTTTCTTTTGTGGCATCTTAGGAGAGAAGTGAATCAAGTTTCGGTATAAGATTTAGTATGATATTTGGCAAGATTTAGGCAGTGCTAAATACATTCAGCTCCACTTATGTGCACGTCGGTTATGTGCACACTCCGCCTATTTGCACGACGTGCGTTTAGTCCCATTTGAGTTTATGCTATGTCAGTCAACTTTGCTTATAAGCACCAGCAATATATGCACAATTCGGCTATAAGCACGCACCCTTTTGGTCCTAGCGCCATGACTTACTTCGGATATAAGCAACTTGGCTGACACGGTGCACATAAGACCACCTGTAGTCAGCCACTTAATGCTTACTGGGATGCTGGTGATGACATCTGAACCCCAGAATTATGCGGACTGCAATGGTCCTATAAGCTAACTACGGCTAAATGCACGCTCCGCTTGCATGCAAGTCAGCTTGCGGTCCCAAGGCCGTGCATATAAGCGGAATCAACTGCACTGCAAGTTTTTGAATAAGCTAAAAATGTTTTTATTGCAAATTTTGATTGAATACCATGACTAAAGTAAAGTTAACATTTTCTGCATTTTTAGTTATGTTTAGTTAAGTGTAGTTAAGTTTTTTCACTGCTGTTCTGATAGCGAAATTAAGATGTATAATACTGCATACATGTCGATTGGTGGGTGATGGTACTGGCTGCTTAGAAATGACAGTGTTTTAATAATCATTCGTACTCATCACATTTTGTACGGTAGAGAGTAAAAAAACAACACAACGAAAAACACATCACAACAAATAATTGTGCAGAGCATACAATGTGCAAATGCAAACATAGATGTCCAGACAAACTGTTTATTTGGCTACAAGACTGCAATTTTTTTGCGCAGAATTATTTTCTGCTTCACATTGTTTTTGCGTCAACATTGCTGATTAAAAATAACAAACTGCCAAGTTTTTGACTATTTCTGTACAGTTGGTTTGAAACCGAAAACAGAACCTTGGGGAATGCCGAAAAGAAAAGAAAGTTATTGTTACGTTTTAATACAGAACGTGTAAAGAGATACATACAGACTTGGGAGACTGGTCTTCGGTCAAGTCTCAGCAATTTTGACCAGGGTTGATCGGGCGATGGACAGGAGTCGGTGTGTTATGACAAGATACACACAGAGCTTAGTTCCATAAAAGACGTTTGGCTCAGATGCAGATCAGAACTTTTGATTCGATCCAGTTCTAACTTTGATGGATGGTACAATGAAAACTACATCGTGTCTTTAAAAAAACTGCCGCTTTCATTTTTTGAATAACTCAATGAAACATTGGCCGATTTTAACAATTTTTGGCAAGCAAAATCAAGAAACAACTTGACATAAATTACTAGTCTTGGCTACCTCACATTAATACAGTAGCTACACTACCTTGTGAAATTCAGAAGACGTAGTTTGATTGTATACAACAGTGATTTCATACTGGGTAGCACATGTGTCGGCTCAGAACTGATTAAACGAATAGCAACAGATACGAGTAACAGTTATTATATCTGAAAAAGTCACACGTGTCACATCACATCATCTTTATTACAGCATCACGAACGCAAGCGGTGGACGTTGGCGCTGCTGGCCAATAGCACGTTCAGTAACTGCTGACCCAGAGCAGTTCACCTGCTGTTGATGTGTCATTTCACTTTGTCGACGTACAGTCTTAAAATGAATACGATTAGTTTTAAATGAATTACACATTTTCATTGATTTTGTGATTTTCTGAGCTGATGCATGTGCTATCCAGTATGAATTCATTGTTGTAAATGGCCAAACCGTGACTTCTGCATTTTACAAGGCAGTGTAGCGACAGTATTAAGGTGAAGTGGCCAAAACTAAAGTCATTTAGGCCTACGTCTCGTTGTCTCGTGATTTTGCGAGCCAAAAGTTATTAACATCAGCCAATGTTTCACGAAGTTATTCAAAAATAAAAGTGGCAGTTTTTTTCAAGACACTTTGTAGTTGGGTTTTCAAGGTCATGGGGTCAAAATGAAGGTCACACCATTAGATATTTAGTAAATTATATTGCGGCAGGTGGAAGCTCGTTAACATTAGGCTATAAAATACTGTTGCAGTTAAATATTTGTGACACAAATTTATTACAAAATCAGTCAAAACAGCAATAATATATAGCACAAAAAAACTTCAGTCATCACTTAGTGACATGCAACTAACGCTAATCGTTTGAATGAACATTTTCAAATGTTTTTACCAGATAACATAGGCCTACACAGGTTCATGCATACTGTTTTTGCTGGTTAAAGTTAACAATATAAGTAGCCTATATCATCACACGATCTAACTGAATTTTAGCCATAACTATTTGCAGTGCAGCTCGCGATACATCAGCGGACAATATAACAGTCAAGTGGTCTGCGAGTTTATTTGCATTTCACACATTGCCGCTGTGTATTACATTGCAGCAGAGAAGGTTGCCGATTTGTTAGCACACTATGTATGCGTTGTTAAACAGTAATCACCGATTTGGAATTTAAACAGTACATTTGTCGCCTGCTAAACAGTAGTCGTCACACCTAGGTGCATCGGTTACTGTGGTGGAACGCGCGGTCGCCGTGTAACTCGATTTCTTCTGCTCATCGGGCGTCGTATGCGCGGCCTGCGCGTCTCCTACATAAGCACACGCAGTCACCACATTGTATAATAAAATAAATAAAAATAATGAAACAAAATAATCGGTGTTTTCTACACATTACCATGCAGCCTGTGTAGCATTTTACAGTCTATTAAGTGCACCAAGTTACCGATTAATTTTTTTTCAACTTATTTAAAATTCTCTTGCTCGTGCTGCTGCCACGTCTCTGTTTTTTTTTCAAATCTCTAGTCACTGAATCAAAATGAATGGATCAAAATAAATGAATGCACTGAACAGAATATAAATTTTTGTCTCTGGCATAATCTATGCTATATTTGAGAGTTACGGCTGCCAATCACTCCGAAACGGCACGTATACGTGCGGTAGCGAAATTTTGCACCCAGACCGTGTCGTCGTGCTTGGCCGAGACATGGGCTAGGTCTGATGTTGCTAAGGGGTCGTCCGTTTGATAAAATTTTACTTTTCCCACGTTTTCCTATCTTTAGACTAAGTTAGCCAAGGCTACTTGTTCTTCGTTGTCAAAGTTAGGTATAATCGAATGAAACTTTGTAGTTTTGCATAGATTTGAACGCAGAATGTGCGCGTAAAATACTGCTAGAAATTTTTCAGTCTTTAAGAAATAAACTTTGGAATACCTTTGGGGACGGAAGCAACACTTTCTGACTCACACTGTACATGAATGAACACAGTACGCGGCATGATAATGTCAGAGATAAACTATAGCGCATCTAACCCCTCGACGACGGGAAACGTTGCTGTTATTGGAAGACGATGGGTCGGCGTTGTTAGTAACGTCACCAGCATCACTCCCGTCATCGTCGCTAGAGTACAACACTGGATTCTGTACACGACAAACGACACGCAACATTATTTCTCAACATTTACTGACTGTATGCCTGAGTATATTCCACGTGGTAAAAAAATAACGAAATCAGTCGTTGCAGTCGTTGAGAACTTGTGAAAACTTTTCATCGAGTGAGAAGTTGAAAACCGTGAACATAGTTGACGATAACGGTATGGCCTATGTCTACGGTCGAAATGCGCTTTATCGAAAATGTTTTACAGATTTCTGCATATGGCAGTCTAAAACATTTGCATATAACGAGATGCAACGTGAATATTTTAGACGTGGTTTACGGTGATTACACAACATTTAGGTTACGTTTTACACGACGTTGTAATCGTGGCTTAAAAGACAATAAGATCTGTCGCACAGGTCACTTCGGACCTGCTGCAAAGCTCAAGATGGTGTGCGGTTATCTCCCGACTATAGGTCGACCTCTCACCACGTGGATTCATCAGATCTGCCGGAACACTGGAATATCGGTGACGAATGACTGCGTTACAGCACTACCAGTGCCCAGCTAGCCAGTTCTGAAGCTTCTCTACTCGTTATTTGTTATTATATTTTAAAAGAATAGACTAAAGACAACAATACTGGTAGTGAGTTACAGCAGTAAAGTTACCATGATGAAGGGAAGCTGTCGGTGGCAGCTGCGGCACTGGCTGACGCCAAACTGTGCGTCATCAGCTATACACAGACATAGCTGACAGTCGGAGGGTGTCGCCTTCCTGGCCATCGACCGCACCATCACGTCAACGAACTGCTTTTGAGTCAGCGGCCGACTGTCCAACCACTGACGAGCACTGAGCAACAAGAAGCAGGCATTGACCTACCATTAATCGCTCCTAATCAAGTCAGTCTACGAAATAAGACCACTTAAATCCACACAACAGCAGCAGCTCAGCTTAGCTTAGCTTCAGTCTACTAATATTCATTCTGCAGACGTGGGTCAAATTCCCAAGCAACTAAGTAAACTCACTATGAAAGAAGAGCACTTAAAATTGGCGTTTTTTCTCGGACAGGAAAACTTTGTATCTCCAGTTTTCCTATCACGATTACATTGGACTGACTGGAGCAGCATATTGCTGTGATCGAGCAGTGATTTTGCAGCCTTTGGACTGAGTATCAATCACTGGATGTCGTGTGTCCTGCAGCGTTTTTTTAAATAGAATGCAGTGAACAACACGACAACTATCTAACAGACCTGAACACGGATCCGTTGGTTTCGTGCGTGAGCGCAACACAGAGGTCTTTTGGCAGACGAACGTAGCCGAGTAGATCTGGTTCACCTTCGAGCTCGTCGCCGGCCACGTCCTTGCGCGTGTAAACAGTCATCGTGTCCACACCTATAAACAGTATAGACCTACAATTATTATAGGCTTACAACACAATACAATGCTGTAGGTCTACTCGTTTAGTAACAGCAGCAGCACACGGCACACAGCAATTTGTAGTGTCTACTGATTGAACATCTACGGTCGACCACAGAACTCCGTATGTTGTACGTAACGTAAAGGTAAGCAAAGTCTATCGAAAGCCACACGGCCCAAAGAGTGGGCGCCGATTTCCGTTTTCTTAGCCCTCAGCCAGACATTAGCTTACACTGCCAGACCACTAATATGGCGTTGCCTCTTTTTGCCCTAGCTTTCGCTGGTAGTTATGGAGGGATGGCCAGGCTGAGTTAACCTGAGCCGTTGGTTTACCTGTCTGCCGACGGTAACCCATCCTAGTACTAACCGGGCCCAGTGTACAGTAACAAGACGGTCGCGGACAGTCGCAGTTTAGACAGAGCAGAACTCAGTAATTCATTGTCAGTATAGAAATAGAGACGTCCGATGAGTCAATTTACCATAAATGTACGCGGTTTTCGGAGATCTGGACTTGAGTCGGAGGACTTCATGTACAAGGACGTGTAGATGGATGTCGTTGTTAACGAGCTGTCGCTGTAGGTCGCTGTAGCGCTGTTGTTGCTCCGTGCACTGATCACAAGCCAGTAGGATGAGTGACTTGGACGCACCTGCACGGAACGGTAGTCGAGCCGCATAGCTGATTGCCGCCATGACGTCAGCATCACGTCCGGACTCCAGGTCGAAATTATCTAGCGTCATCGTCAGCTATACGTCATAATACATCGAATCAATACCAGCACCAACAGGCAACATTGTCTCTATCACGTACGGGTGGCCAGGCTGAGTCGAGCATGAGTCCACAGCATTTTTTTAAATGACAAGTTTCTACAAAAATGCGAAAGATTAAGGATGTCCTTAATTGAAAATAAACTGAAACAATGGCACGCGTCGTTGCACCCAATCATTTCCAATGTTTTTGAGAACGACTGTCCGAATCCAGTGTTTCCATCGCTTGCTAAGTAAAACAGTTAGGTTTGCTGACAATAATATTTCGTACTATTTGCAAATTTATTGTTAAGTGCTAAAAATTATTCTTCTCGCGCATAGAACAGCTTTTCGCTGTCGAACGAGCCGTGAATAGAACTTGAAATTGACGGTGACGGCGACCTTGTTAGCAGAATTGAAGACTTGTCCGTCCATGGTGTGTATATGAGCGTCTGAAAGATGCGTCTGTCTGCCGCCGAAGCCGACCACCGCGTATCTGAGTGAAGGCAGATGCTGGGCACGCATTGCCTTGTCCAAACTGTCGACCAGGCCTGGGATCTTGGACATTAGCTCAGCATTGCACGTAGCGTGTTGGATGACAAAGACCACGTCTGCGGCGCGAGGTATGTCCGACGGCGCGTTGAGTTGCACGGTGTCCGTCTCATAGAACAGACGATTGGCGCCTTCCACCTCACAACGCACTGCAGGGACAGACACATCGAGCTGATCTGTTTATCGCACCTTAGTTTAATAAGTATCTTTAATCACATCTGAATGCTGAGCCTTAACCAGACACCGAATCGCTCGAGGCTTTGGCAGAAGCTTGGCGGGAAAAGTTTTACCATATTATTTATTTCAGTGGCACGACACAAAAAGTTTGGCAGAAAGTGCTACCACAGAATAATACAATAACAATGGCGGCATCTGACTGGCTAAAACTTAAAACGAACTTCACAAAATCTCGTAATATTTATTACGACGATCAGCATAAATATGTCATTTCATATGACAGTTTTGTTGCGGTCGCGGTTTTGTCGCCGACGTATAGGCACGGCTGTTGAGTTCTAGGCTTCGTTTTAGTTTAGTTTTGTCTTTGTTTTCGTTTTACTGTACACTGCGCATGCGCCGTTGCCGCTTTTGCCTTGCTTTTGTGCTACTAGTGTGTAGGCCTAATGTTTAAAACAACAAACAGCTAACTAGGCCTAAATACCCGTAGGCTACGCAATCAGAGTTGAAGTGAAGACTGGTTGTGCAGAACTGACCGCAGTGTTTCGGCATTCGAACGTGCACCTCGTTGCGGCGACACTCGTGGACGTAACTGGCAGCCACACGACACATGTCGGTTTCAACGGGTGATTCGGCGTCGTTGAGACATTGCACCAAGAATGGCTCGGGGCTGACGATACGATAGCACGTACGGAAAGGCGACGACTCGTTGGCGAACAGCTGCGAACAGGCCTCGTAGCGAGGACTGTCGGCGTCATGGCGAGTGATCGTGGCTCGGTTAATGGGGCGACAACGTCGACCAACCGTCCAACTGTCAGCCAACGACTCAACGCTCGGCGCCTGGCTGTTGTCACTGGTTGTCATGTCGTTGGCTGGCTCGTTGTCATAGGTGCCTAGCAGTCCGGCCGTCTTGCCGTAGTACCAGCTATACACGCGACCAACATGATGCACCGCGTAACCACACATCCATAGAAAAAAAATCACAGCCGGACTTTACATGTGAAAAAGTCAGGGACCACGTGTACCCTATAGCACGAAAATATTGTTTTGCGTTAGGCCTCTTATATTATTTTTTCATTAAAATGTGTTTATTTTTAAAGGGGGGGGAAACGTTAGATTCCCTAGGTCAAAATATGTCACGAATTTTTCAAACAAGACCCAAATATGTAGCAGAAAGCACTTGTTGCGGCAAAAAATTAAAAATACATATGCCGAGTACAGCATACGCAGACTTCGGATTTAAAAGAAGAGACTCTCAGGTATAAAATTACTAATACTAGATGCATATTTGAGATATCAGAATAATTTGGGAAAACTGTAAGCTACAAATGAAGAAAATATATCGTACATTAAGCTATGCAGATATCTTCTCGTTCCACTACTAGCACACTGAGCGCGTTCGTTGTTATTACAGTTAACGCGCCATATAAATTACTTACTTACTTATTTACGCAGTGTTATCTAGATACGCAAAACATCAAAATAAGACGTTTTTTTCAATCGGCCAGTATTTCACATACCCGGAAATGGCCATTGAGCAATGATCGTGAGGCAGATCGCACGTGACACCGACTCCCCTCCAGTCGTCAGCCACTCGGATGATGTGTCCAGACCTTGTCACCGTCACGTTGCTCACCTTCACCGGCATCTCGACGCGTGATCCGTCCACAGTGACCTTTCCGTCGGGGAAAACTTCCAGCTGATGCCCGCCTGAGATGACGGTAAGGCTCTTCTTGACTGGGCGGCCGCGCACGGCGTGGTCATAGTTGACGACAACGCTAAAAGTACCTCTGATGAAGTCTCGCATCAACAGGTACGAACAGTCGCCGGCGAACTCGAAGAAACGACGATCGAACGTCATGAAATGCTGCGCGCCCGTCAGACTGGCGTGACCTGCGCCACCCCAGTACAATAGCATCAATCAACTAGAAGTTTAGGATAGCGCCCAACGTGAGGCCGCCCGGCACCGTAAGTCCGATTGGCTTTGTTGGTCCACGACTATTGCTCGCTAAGCCGCCGATTATGAATGTGGTAAAATGCCCCTTTTCAAAACCCTCAACGGATCTCGCTGAAATTTGGTCTCGATTCTTTCTACGTAAAAGTGTCTTCCCAAAATTTTAATTTTGGTATGTTGTCCGGTATTGTAGGAGAAGTAAAAAAAGAATAAACAAAATTTTTTAAAGTAAAAAACAAAGCAAAACATAAAGCCTCCTGTTACTATACGTAAGGAAGAAGAAGAAGAAGATTTCGCGTAGGCACTAGGCAGCGAAGCTGAACTAGGCCCGTTGCGTGGGAGCTCATCCCCATGACGGCACTTTGAGCCGGCGAGGGCAGAGCCCATTTAAGCCAGCATACAGCCCAAGTCGGCCAGAAACCGACTGGATCGGTATGCTTGCAGTCCTGGCCACAGGGCTTACTGTTGCGCAGAACTCGCCGTTTCTTCCCTAGCGATGGCCTTGACACAGAGGGTAGAAGGCTGAGTCGACCTAGTTGGCTGGCTCCGTACTGTAGACAGTCACTCATCTAAGTACTAACCGGACCCGGCGTAGAGTAACTTCGTTTCATCCGAGACGCGTTACCAACTACGCCACGCCACCAACCTATACGTAAGGGCGGCCTAATAAAACAACTTAAGTCGAGGTTTAAACTGCAATAATTTTTTGAGCGCGATTAACTTCTTAACGTTTGCAAATGCGTTAACTGGACAGCTCTGATTTGGAGTCTTTAGGTTATCTCTGACTTATTTACAGCATTTACTGTTCAAGTTATACTGTACTGCGATGAAGACTACACAATGCACATTAGTGTCCCTGCCAGATGTTACCTTATTCCATCAAAAGGCTTTAGCGATTGACAGGCACAAGTCAGACACACATACGGACAGACGGACAGACCACGCCACGGTAACATCTGATGCATTAGCCGCAGGGCCGGATTTAGCTGGTGGGAGGCCTGGGGCCAGCTGGTGGGAGGCCAGTGCCCAGCTATTACATAACTAGAGACATAGGCGGATCCAGGAGTTGAAGTTTGGGGGGCAAGGTCGGCGCAAGCCGAGTCGAGGCGCCGAAGACGTCAAGGGGATGGGGTGTGG
>Ga0209671_1006286_pt1 | contig 12162 bp, 5 predicted proteins | sample WorMetHERISLAND2_2_FD_187401 | JGI IMG/M metagenome (GOLD analysis project Ga0209671, IMG submission 187401) | Marine gutless worms symbiont microbial communities from Max Planck institute for Marine Microbiology, Germany - Olavius geniculatus... | ecosystem: Host-associated > Annelida >...
TTTTGGTAAAATTTCACGATACTTCTTCAAGCTAGAACTGATGATGTCAGGGATGTTTTTTCTGAGACAGTGTTCCATAGATAACAGATTTAGCCGCAGCAAAAACTGCACAAAGTGTTAAGGCCGCTAGCGACGACACTCAATGCGCAGTAGACGTTAGACTGGGATGATCGGTCACATTCAGCCATTCAAGACACTCTTCACAAACTCTGCAACGACAACATCAGACAATGCAGTCACAAAATTTGTAGCCCATAAAACTTCTACAGGGTTGGCAACAAAAACAGTAAATCTACTTGAGCACTGTTAACTTAACAATTAGTGGCAGCTAGGAAGGCGTGCGATGTATCTAGTTACAGAATGCTGTATAGTACAGAAAAGTGCAGAACTTGCATAGCAGTGCATTTAAATGTTACAGTAAAACTTCGTTATAATGGACTCAGTGAAAACGTACACTCGGTTACAACGTACTGACTTCTACAGTCCTGTCAAGTTCCTATTCTTTAGCGTAGGACGTCTGCTGTTTATAACGTACTCGGCTATAATGTACCCTGGTTATTACGGACGTCACCTGCGGTCCACAGGCCAGCAAATGCTCTGCATACAACCTGTAGAACGGACCACCCGGCTAGCACAGCACGATCAGACGGCGAGCATGAACACAATCAGAGACACCGAGTCACATGCCCAGACGCCCAGTCTCCCAGTGCGTTGGCATTACAGGGATGCAGTGACTGAGTGAGTGGCCCAGTGGGGGGAGAGCAATTAAATACCAATAGACATCGTTTCAGTGTGTATGGCGTGTACATGTAATCTGATTCGTTGATGACCAGTGAACTACGTCTTATCAGATTCACTGGCGTGGTCAGATCACTCACAATGTCTTGTGTTAGACTGTAGCCATCTGTGTTACTGCACCTCACATTTGATGAGTACGCCACCGCACCGTCGATGAGAATGTGCAACTGACCGACGTTGACACCGTTGCTGCAGTGACGGCGCCTGCTGAGCCAGACAGCGCTGCACCATCAGAGGAGGAAAAAGAGGGAGACTTGACCTCACTCTACCTCCCAGGTCGTCTACAGGCTATGAAGGCTTTGGACACTTTGCAGCGTTACCTGCGAGAATGCCCAGATAAGCCTAGAGTACAGACTACACTGTATACCTGACTTTTGATAGGTGCATTTGGAATACATGTATTTGCATTGCTAATGAAAGTATGAACTGTATTCTTTTTGGTTACAACATACCTCGGATATAACGTACTGATTTACTGTAACTCAAAAATCCACATTAAATCCATGCACTACTGTCAAATCCACCATAATTTCACAGGTGATGAAGATTTTTGCAAATCAGTCAGATAACATTTAAATGCACCGCTATGCTGTATGCAAATTCTGTACTTTTTTGTATAACATTCCGAAACTACTTAATGGCCACCTTAGTAGTAGTAAAATTCTACTCCTAGCAACATAATGTAAGTGGTAGGCCTCATTTGCATAAAATGCTGTAATGGTAGTGCATAAAAAGTACAATAGGACAAATCAAAAATCAAATCTGGTGAAAAGCTTTTTTGTTAGTGGACCAAAATATACCAGATTATAATACTGCAATCTAGTGAGAAGTCTCTGGCTTTCTGATTATCTATTCTGGAGATCATATTCCTGATCAAATCTAAAGTCATCTGATCCCCAAATTTTAGAGAGATGGCTTCTTTAGTGTTTATTGGTACCTAGTTTTAAATATTACACCCATTTTGGATCATATGGAAGTTGAGGGACCTTAGAGATCTTAGATCTTGCATTGAAACAAAGAAGAAATACACATCAGAAGCAGCTACATTCACGTGCATGCTAAACAACTGGATGGAGTGGTAAGTGAGTGATATGAACTTTTAAACTCTAGACCATTGTTTATCCAACACTTATTCCATGCCGGCTAACATTTGGTAAGTCACGTATGACTGCATTGCTGGGTTATCAACAGGGACAGTAGAAAATCACAGCAGAAAAATGTTTAAAAAACATGGCAAACGCTTGTGCAAATCGTAAAAATCACAGCAAAGACAGAGCATCAAATAACAGAGTCAAATACCATTACAATGTCTATAAAACTCGACATCTAGCATTGACGACGGTCATTACATGCAGTACAAGGTTTTCATCTGTAAAATTTTGTCACTGTGGAACATAAACTGAAGCATACTGGCTAATACTGCACTTCACATCAACGGAATTCCCCGGAACAGATAAGTATCGGACAGCAAGCTCAAGAGAGCTTGGAAAACCGATCCTGACTTGAGAGGCAAAATCAAATATTTTTGTGTTAAAATGACACAACAAACTTCAACTTACGCTGACTAGAAAAAAAATATTCTTGGAAAGAAATGTAAAAACACAGCATTTTGGCAAAATCATGACATTTGAAGAAAATCACGGTTTCCGTGATTTCCATGTTTCTGTGATGCTCTACTGTCCATAGTTATCAACACTTTATCCCACCGTAGCATAGACAGTATGGTAGACGTAGGCACTATAGTGTCAGCCAGCATAGATTAAGTCAGTGAGATACTATTAGCAATAGCTGTAACAGTAAACCTTCATAGTTGACGTTGCCCTGTGAGTCTTCATGTCCTTGAAGTAGTTCATTCACTTCCTCGTCACTCAGACGCTCACCTGTACACAGGTAAACAGGTACATGTCACAACTCACACCTGTCTGTACACAGGTGTCATGTCGCAAGTCAGTGTGAGTGTGTAGAGTTTAACATCTCACCTGACACAATATAAGGCATTTTGCAGATGGCCTTTCCAGGCAAAATGCACATACATACACATAATAATGGAACAGTAAGTTTAAAGCTCAAGTCGCACGAAAAACAGAATTGGCTAAATATGTGTAGAATACAATACTAACTAAAGATTAAAGATTGTGGGAGTTCAAAACTTCGATTTTGCCCAAACAATCCTCAAAAAATGTGCTTTTGAGATTTTTAGCACCAGGCATAGCATTGGACAGAGTATAAAATCACCTGAGTGTCCGTGCATGCGTCTGTGCGTCCTACATTTCTTACGCTATATTCTTCCACCTTCCCTTCTCCTTCCCTTTCCCCAATTTCCTTCCCCTTTCCCTTTCCTCTTCTACTTTTTCCTTTCCCTTCCCCTTTCCCTTCTGCTTCCTCTTTTCTTTACCTTCCGCTTCCTCTTTTCTTTACCTTCCGCTTCCCCTTTCCTTTACCTTCCCTTCCCCTTCCTCTTTTCCTTCCCTTATCCCTTCTCTTTCACTTCTCTTTCCCTTTTTTCCTTTCCCTTCCCCTTTCCATTTTCCTTTCTTTTACCTCCTTTTCTCCTTCCCCTTTCCCTTCCTTTTCCTCTTCCACTTTCCATTTCCCTTCCCCTATCCCTTCCTCTTTCCATTCTTCCATCTTTCTTTCCATGTCCAGGTCCGTGCGTCCAATATTTAAGGCGCCATATCTCCATAATGGTGCAAGATGGACGAATGGTCACTATGGACCACCCATAGGAAGTCGACACCTGGGAATTGAATGGTCACGTAATCGATGATGTCACGTGACCCCAAAACGTCAAACTCATGACCCCATTATCTTTGAGGCGCCACATCTCCACAACGGTGAAAGATAGACGCATGGACCTTTTATGGTAAAGTGCTGGTGACGAATCAAATGGTCTCGTAACTGACAATGTTTATGGTTTAGTTAAAATAATACAGAAGGATGAAAGGATCATTGCTGTTATGATATTTTGAAATTAAACTGTTTGTTTTTTTCTACCGGTCTAAACAGCTCACTGATTATATTTATATAAACATAAACTGTAAACTGTCAAAATGCATTGGACAGACTCCGTGTTCACATAAACATTATCTTGTTGGATGACAATTTTCCAACAAAAAAATTTTCCAACAATTTCTTGATAGCCAAACATCTTAGGAACTGGGAGGAATTGCCACTCTCCGGCCACAATGTTCCAACCCTAAAAAGCACAGTGGTAATATCAAACCGAGGTTAGTGAGTAGATGCCTCAGTTCTGCCGAGTGAATGAATCCATTCTGCTCCTTGTCAAACACACGGAACCCTTCAATGAAGTCCTCGAGCACTGGCTTCTCTCGGTTCTTACTGATTGTCGATAGGATCGGTAAGAACATCTCAAAACTTATTCGCCGGTCTAAAAACAGTCACACCATCGGTTATCCACTGGCTGACAATTAGTGATTTGTAGCTAGAACCCATTACTGGACCCAGTTCCCGGTTCCAAATCCGGGTAACTGATACCCGTTTTTGCACTAAATACTGACAAAATCAGTGGAAAATTGTACTTCTTGTGCCCTTTGTGGCAAAGTTCTACACTGCAAAAAAAATTCTGCTTCATGAAATTTCGTTAGATGAATGTTAGCATATTTCGTACTGTAAACACATTATTGACGTTTTAACATTTTAACGTTTTATACGAAAAGACCTAGCTTTGTGAAAAATGTTCATTAATTAGGGTATGTACCCGTCACAAAAGTGTCATTTTTTCTTATTTACATAAAAGTTGAAACGGGTCCGGGTACCCGGGTAGCGGGTAATTGCAACCAGGTACCAGGTTCCTAAACGGGTAATGCTGCAAATCACTACTGACCATACAGTATCTGCACTGATCAGACACAATGTGTTAATCAGTGCAAATCACCAGCCAGCAGCATCATGGGTTAAAAAAGTATGTGCAACACAAAGTAATTTTCGGACAAACACTGCAAGTTTCCAACAGAATTCCAACACAGAACTACATATTTCAGTCAGAAAAGATCATGAGTGCACAGAATTTCAAGTTTACCTCTAAATTTCCCCAAAATGGAAGTTTTTAGTCCTAATTTTTTTTCATTTTTGAAGGTAAATTTTCTAACAAGATTGTCCAACAAATTACTAACAGGTCAACATTTAAACGATGGGATTACCCGGCGCCAAAGCCAAAATGCCACCAAAAAATGCGAGCAGCACTGGCCAACAGAACAGGTCACATTAATAAAGGACAACATATTACGTGTCAAGAAGCATTCTTCCAAAATTATTACCAACAAAACTAGCACAAAATGGCACTAGATTTACCTGGATCCTGGTGAAAGCCGCACTTTTTCACCTCAGCCTCAGTTGGGTTCTGACCCATTGCTCGTAGCACTTCACCCAGCTGATGAGCAAATATCTTTCCATCACCCTTGTTGTCAAACAACGAGAATGTCTCCTGAAACTCTGCGAAACAGAACAAAATTATCACACGTGAATGGCAATACAGGAATATCATGGCAAATCATCAAACCATTTTTCTTATTATAATATATTTATTTTTAAACTCTTCCATTTAGTTTATGGTAAAAAGTTCAAGCGAGACAATGTACAGTTACAGTACACATCATTTTACATCGTTTTGCAGAAACACAGATGTAACAATGGACAAAATTATTGGAGATACCAGATTACCAGATATTTCTATTTTATTTAAAAACAACGTATAAGAAAAAGAAAACACATATTACTACACAAAATAGCATGCGATTACGAGCAACTTTTCGCCCATTCGCCCACACATATATCCTTTGGTGAATCACCATTACTAAAGACAATAACAATCACTTACCAGAAATCTGGTCTTCGGATAACTGCGTCTACAACAAAAAACAATATACAGCATTTATCAAAATAACAAATGATAATTTACACATACTGTAAGAAAAAAAACATTCCAATAATCACAATTTACTCACCATTTTCGAAGAATGTCAACACTGTTATTATTACTTCCGCCTCAAACTTTTCACAAAAACATAGATAGTGCAAAGCTGGGCGGATTCGATTAATCCATTACTACTTTCCGGTACTAGCGATTGCAATCTCAAAATCTTTAATCGAATACCGTAATCTTGGCCGTTTTTTTTCGCCAAGTGCTACAAATGACAAAATAAAAATTCTAGCTGTTTAAAAGTTTTTGCTGTAAACCGTAAGTTGCATTTCGACAAGTCAGAGCACAGCCACTCCCAAGTTTTTGATAGGTATAAGGGCTATATTAGTTATCTTGACTATCTTGCACCCAGCATTTTATGCACAAAATATGTTTGATATGGCTACTAAATAACGATTAATCTGTAAATATAAATGACTAATTAAGAAAACGGAAACCTGAAATTACAAATTTTTTAATAGCGGAAAGATCCACATTTCGAGATAAATTGAAAAATCGATTCAAATATTGCAATCACTAACCGATACTCTACAGCCACAAGTTTACAACTAGGCAAACGTGCAAGTTGCCGTAACGGGTTGAAGTCAAGTTTCTTTTAGACAAAGTAATTACGATTAAAATCTGACATTAAAGTTTGCTTTTATATCAAAGTTAAGGCCGAATTTGGTTCAGTGATGAAAAACTTAATAAGCTCATTTTTGTTGTAAACTATAATTTTAACAAATGATTCACTCAGTATAGTAAAAATTTATTATCATTTTATTTTATCTGTTTTTATCATTCTACAATTACAATTTATGTATTGTCAACATAACAAGCACAAGGTATGTTATTATCCATATCAAGCTTTACATCATGGCTTGCTCTCAGAGACTCAGACTTGTCGGTTACCACTGACTCGAATCCAAAGTTTGAAACAAATTTTATATATATATATTTATATAATTCTCGTGTTTATCTATGGTTGGTGTCAACGTAAACAAAAGAGAAATAAAAACGAATGGACATTTTTACTTTAATAATTAATAGTCATTGTAGTTGTCGTCCTGAATTTAGGATAAAATAGTTTAATTGTTAACCTGCATTGTGTATTCGAGCTCGATTTTTTGTGCACGACAACGGTAACCAGGTTTTTCACTTCGTAAATTCTAGCATGAGATCGGCGATCTCAACGTTAGTTGTCATCACCTCCAGCGTAATAGCGCAAGGGCGCATGCACAGTGGGCGACGACTGTCAATAGTTTGCCGACAAAGGTCATTAATGCTGAATGTTAAAGCCCTAACTAGCCTTTTACGTCGAGAGGCAGGCATTACGCAACCTACTATCTTATTTTTTGCACTTTGGGAAGGTTTACAGAAAAAAATAGTGATTGAAGCATGATGATAGTCTATTGGCCTATTGAGGTCACGGATCTTAGGCTATTCTAGAACTTTTAGCTGGCTTGAGATCTACACAGGGAATGTTAATCTGGATTCTGGAGCTAGCTAGAAATATCCTGCATTTCGACAGCGATCGAAAATTTTCTAGACCGAGATGGCGATCTCATTGTAGAATCATTTCTGCAATGAGATCTCCGATCTTAGGATGATGATAGGCCTAGCCTAAAGTATTCCGATCTTATTCCCAGCTAGCACGAGGTATTACACAGCGATTGATCTGGTCCTACAATGCTCAAATTCCACGACGATATCATTCGAGCATTATTTTTTAGAACAAAAACAGCAATTTTATACTGTAGAATAATTTCTACAATGAGATCGTCGATCTCGTTCTAGAACTGTTGCCTAGTATGAGATCATACAGAGGGAGTGTCGTAGAGTGGCAGAACAGCCAAGCTGACCAATCACGGGATCTGATTTGGAAATACCTCTATAGATTGTTTAATATGCCCCTCATCTTTCTTCAGTGGCTGTGAGATCGCCAATCTCATGCTAGCTCTGACCTTTTGACTTCTTCATTGCTGATGCACTTATTTACCTTACTAATCAACAGCATGAAAAGGTTTACAAATACTAAACTGCAGCCGGCCAGCTGACACAGCGGAACGATCTTATTGGACAACACACATCACTTGACAAACTCGGTCACGGCCAGCTGCCTTTTAGTACAATTATACTGTTATGCAGCTGTGCTCAGGCACACCAGTGCATGATTGCATATTTGATGAAATAATTTCATATGTTGAACGGTTGTTCAATGTCAAGCATTTCATTACCAGTAACTGTCATGTCTGCATTCTGCAACCTCTATAGATTGTTTAATATGCCCCTCATCTTCCTTCAGTGGCAGAAGGTGGCATGTTAATTGTAGGCTTGCATAAAGAAGAGCTTCAACACAAGACTTATCTATGAGCTGGGCTTAGAATTTTGACTTGATTTTTTTGTGCAATTTTTGGTTGTTCATTTTTTTACGCAACCATCGAATAAGTGCAATAATATGATTAGCAGAATTAACATTATAGAAATGTTTTCCAGGCATTTATTAATCAGAGCATGATGTGTGCTATATTAGTTTGTTCGCCTATATGGCTATTTTGTGGATATAAAGAGAATTTTGTGCAATAATATCGGCAATGCAAGCCAGCGATAATGTCAATGATTGATGCGTGTATCTTCTGCTGCATTAATGGTGGTAGGTAGTAAGTAACACAATGCCTATTATTTATCAGATGCCGCACTTTTATTACACATTACACTCAAATAACGAACTGGACGTCTGGTTGGTCAAGCTGTGCCCTAATATGTATTCGTTTAACATTGGAAATTGCCACCTAATTTGGTATTGACTTTGAACTATAGCAAAACTTCATCTTACACAATGGACAACTGTGCTCAGCACACAGCTATCACATGCCAGCTGCATTTTAGTGCCAACCTAATGCAAATGCATGTAGCTAAACCGCCATCTTTTGCCCGCATATTATTTGCATGGAAGGCCATATGCACACACTTTCTTCATTCGTAGGGACGGCAGATTGATAGGCAAAACTGCTATTTTCCATCCATACAAATAGAAGATTATACCAGCAAATAGTTGTAATAGTTGTTGTAGTAGTTGTCATGGTAGTTGTAGTTGTTATACTGCTGGCTGTAGAATGATTACAACATAACTTTAGACACCATTTTACAACACTGCTCTACGGGTGTGAACCGTGGACTCTGTTACACTCACATTGAATTTAGATGCATAATAACGTCTGATGGTCCCCTATGCACAGTCGCATGCCTCAGATGCAATCCACAGTGCTTTGCCGTAATAACTGTTCTTTAATAGATACGTGTATTTTGATTGTACATTGCAGATGGATGAGAGACAACAGGGCAATTTCCGAGCACTGCTAACAGAAGCTATAGTGAAGCTGTGTCAGCTGGAGGCTGTCTACGACAACGAGCTGAAGATTGAAGGCACGGTGTGCGTGATGTCTGACCGCACCTCAGTCATGATAGCACACTTTGCAGAATGTGTCGGTGGGATTTCCCAGCAGTCTCCGGATATCGGTGACAACTTTGAGTTTGGGTTTGATCAGCACTGTGATGATGATGGAATAGCTTTCGGTACTACTGAACCGATGCTAGCCGAAGTGAAGCTGGAACCTGTGCTAGCCGATGAAAGTGTTACATTTGAAGAAGTTGGTAGCAGCACCAGCAGTTTATCACTCATGCAGGGAACTGATATGAATGCCAACAATACGTCCACTACAACAGGGGTTGGTGCAAAGAAATCGTCTCGTGGTAATCATCGGTGCCCAGTTTGTGACTGGACATGCAAGGTAAAACGTACACTACAGTGCCATATGAAAAGAGAGCATGGAAGTGAGACAGCTCATAAGTGTCAGCACTGTTCAGCAGCATTTAAAAGTGTGGCAGCATTGCATGAGCATGTCACTAGTGAACATGGTGGCAGCAAACGCAGGTCTAAGAATCAACCAACTGGTAGACAACTGGCTGACAAGTCAAGCGTGCAGTATCGTGAAGGTCATCTCAGCATTGCATTCGAAAGTGAGCAAGCTGACAGTGTCGAACATGCTAGCTATCTGGATGTCAGTGATGAAATGGGTCACAGTTCGGAAGCCGATGTTGCCGATTCGCTAGCACTGCTGGAAGCACTAGAACGAAAAGACTACGAGAACGTTGTAGATGATACACACGCAGCGATGAATGATACTGATGACCCAACGATGCCACAACTTTCACCAGTCGACATCCCCTCCACGGCGGTGACCCAGAGCAAATACTGGAATGCCACCGAGGCAACGGTGATGGACTACTTTGAGAAGATTAACATAGATACTCCGCAAGGACATTACAAATACAAGTGCCGCATTTGTCACAAGATGTTTAAAATTCGAACGAGCCTCTACGGACATATGAATTCGCACACCGGCAATCGACGTTACACCTGCAATCAGTGCGGACGTAAGTTTGTGCATCACAGCTCGCTGCACAACCATGTCAATTACAAGCACGGCATCAAAGTGGCGCAGGAAAGTGTCATGCGCTATCGATGTACCGGGTGTGACCGAGGTTTTAAGTTCTGGAGCCAGTTGGAAAGGCATCTCCATACAAACATCAGTCATGCCGTGAAGCATGAAAGTCCTTGACGAACAAAAACAGACATCTGTGACTGTGAGACATTACATGTTGTGTTACTTGTGTAACTATATTTAGTCATTTATGAATATTATTATTATTATTATTGTTATTACACAAATTAATTTTTCTGTGCCATGGTGCCATATATGTCACAAATAACTGCTTATGACATCTTAGTTTATGGTTAACACCATTTCAATGGTTCTGTTGCTTGTGTTTTCAAGTTTCGATGAACATTAGTAAGATAATGTGATATATAGTGTGTTGACTGTTTTGTTACTTGTGCCTGTTTGTTGTCAGTCAGTATATGGGTAACTCCTCGTGACTTATCATTCTTCAGTGGTCATCCCACTTCACCAGTGTCATCATCACCACTCCTGCTATCCATTACCCTATCATTTCTATCATTTTTACAGTCTAATCTCAAAAGGTTTTTTACTTAAATCCTAGTTAGACATCTGGCAGTCTGGCTTCTCTCTCGGACTGATTTCACGGCTATCTGGACTTGCATAATGGTTTTAAATTTTTTTTGTTTCAGTTTTTTTTTAATTTTTAGTTATGGTTGTTTCTTTTCTTTTTACTTAGGGAATCAGGAAAAGGTCAGAGGAAGATATTATTTTTGAAAAGTCAGGGAAAATGATCTTGGATTGTGCAGACTGCAGTTATCTGTGATTTTTGTGTCTTTAAATATTAAAAAGCAGGCAAATTTGCGGCTTTCATTGAACATCCAACAGCTAGAAGTGTTTCAGCTGTGACCGACCAGGGCCTCTGTCATTTGCATATTGCTCCATTAATACTATTTCATTATGATATAGTTTACCGTTTTTGACATTTGTACGATAGGGTTATTATTTTGATAAGGTCAGAGAAATTGTCATCCCATGACTGGAAAAGTCAGGGAGTTTTGCTGCAGAAGACCTGTAGGAACCCTCGACTGAGTGAAAGTCGTCAATCAATGAACCTTAAAGATATTGTGAGAGATTGTGCAGGCGGTCACCAGTTGTTTGTGCTTTTTGCTGTTAGTTATTGTGATTTACTGTTAGCACCAGTTCTGTGGTAACTTGTGTTCCGTGTACTTGCGTCACTGATGAACAGTAATATTGTGAGTCAGGGATGGAAAACATAGGTTTAAAAACTCAACCTAGCTGGTTTTGGTTGTTTTAGGTTAAATGTGGCCTTAGTTGGGGTTTTTGAGTTATTAGAATGAGCACTGTGTCAAATAAATATACTGGGACGACTGGGTATATACAGATTGCCGATTTGAAGGTTAAATATTTTAAAAACTTAACCATATAGCGTTTCATTTCATTAGTGGAATGAGAAACTATAAGTTTGGGGTGTGTTTCTTTGCCATCTTTGGTGGTCTTTACGTGGGTTTTTCCAAGCCGTTAAAACCCACTGGTTGTTTGCGTATGTGCCTGGGCATCTCAGCCCTACTGTGGTTACTGTTGATACCCGTTCTGTTACTTGCATTCGTTGAGCATGTGAAAGTCCTTATGTAAGTTAGCCATTGTGCCTCACTGTTAACGCTGGCTCTGCCACTTGCACTTTATTATTATGATTTTAAATGCACACTATACAGGGTGGTTCAAAAAATGTCCAACTTGTTTTTGTCAGAACTTCATCAAATTTCCACCAAGTTTGGTAATTCTTGGCAAACAGATAGCCAGTATGATAGAATTATGTAAGATACACTCACTGTCCACCTCATGTAATTTATGTCAATGCACTACCATGTAAAATGCAGATGCTGCAAATTGTTACATTATGCAGTGATTATCAGTAATAGATTGTTTACTTTTGCATGATTAGTTCCATAGAGCGTTATGATG
>Ga0209671_1006287_pt1 | contig 12161 bp, 5 predicted proteins | sample WorMetHERISLAND2_2_FD_187401 | JGI IMG/M metagenome (GOLD analysis project Ga0209671, IMG submission 187401) | Marine gutless worms symbiont microbial communities from Max Planck institute for Marine Microbiology, Germany - Olavius geniculatus... | ecosystem: Host-associated > Annelida >...
CTTTCTTTTTTTACTGGAACTTTCTTTTTTTACTGGAACTTTCTTTTTTTACTGGAACTTTCTTTTTTTACTGGAACTTTCTTTTTTTACTGGAACTTTCTTTTTACTGGAACTTTCTTTTTTACTGGAACTTTTTTTTTACTGGAACTTTCTTTTTTTACTGGAACTTTCTTTTTTTTACTTGAACTTTCTTTTTTTACTTTTGTTTGTTGGAACATTCATTTCCTGGAACTTTCACTCCCAAGAGTGAAATTTACATGGAACTTTTACTCCCAGGAGGTGAAAAGTTACAAAACTTTTGGTCTCTAACATTTAACATAAATTATGATTGTTTAGGATTTTAGCCATGTACATATAGTCTGTCAGCATCACAATACTTGGTGGCATGGGGAGCGAGGTGCACATTTCCATACAAGTGTGCTTTGCTTGACTTTCTCTGGAGCAAAAATTCTAGGGAAGGAAAGTTTTACCTATGGAAATTTTGTTCCCGGAAACAAAAGGTTTGTGAGTACCAAACGTTCAGTTACTTTCATAGTAGCTTTGGCAGTTCCAAAAGATTATTTGTGAGCTTAACCTGGAATAACATTTACATTTACTGTGCTAAAAATGGGCCAGGTAAACGGAAATAGAAAATGGACATTAATAGTGTCAGTGGTTTATAATTTCACTTACTAAACCTCAAATTATTGAACTTACTAAACATATTTATTTTACACTATGTGTGTCATGGCAGTGATTTTAGCCACTGAGTGCACGTTTGCATTTTTTGCATTTGTTAGTCTCAGCTGAGAAACTAATATATGCCTGAATATGTTGGTTTATTTTAGAAGGAGAATGTCTTATCTCACGTCAGTTGGCTGCATCAGTTATTGCCTGCTGTTTTCTTGGTCTTTTTTCAAGATCTGCCAACTTTCCTGCTAACTTTGATGAAGCATTTACTAATATGGATAGGTAGTATGTTTATTGGAATATGGTCAAACTCTTAGGCATTAAGAAAATATCAGACTTTTCGAGTTAGCGAATGTTAGTTCTAAATAGCCATTGTGCAGTGTAATGCACAAAAATCTTCATTAGTAAAAACTGGCAGAAAACTATTTTAAAATTTTATTTTTTTGTATTTCCGAAAAACTGCTCTTCCTTAAGCTTAATCTGAAATATGTTTAACTGTAAATAAAATATTCTGAAGACGTAAGTCATAGATTACCTGTACACTGAACATTGAAAACTCAATGTTTTGAAACTGAACATTTAAACTGCAATGTATATACAATAACTTAATCCTAATCGTAAATTATTTGCATATTAAACCTTTAAAAACACCGTTTAATGCATCAAACATTGACTGTTTTTACTAGCCATAGCATTCACATAGGCCAGAGTTTGTAGAAAAATCAATACATTAATACATTAATACAGTGCTTCACTGGGCAATGGGCAGGGCACTGGTATCGGTATTGGTATTGGGTATTGGTATCGGCAGGACCCAATAGTATTGGGTATTGGGTAGCTTTTTTGGTATCGTTCTAACCCTGGTAATGTATCAAGGTCTGTGTCATAATGTACATAGTTGATAGAACTCAAAGGCTGTACGTTTAATTCTATCACATTGTCATTGTGTTATTAGCTGTAATTATTAGCAGCAGGCTTGTAAAAATGTATTTAACTAATTTTAGTTATTTTACGTTTCTATTTTCTTATTACGTATGTGGAATTGTGCATACCTGTGATGTGATTCAGTCATTTTAACATATATGTATAGCTGTTGTGTTTTGTGCTACTTTACAGCCATCTCCAACTTTGCTGGCTCAAGACAAAGATTAAATATTTTGATTGGCTTTTGACATGTGGTTCTGGGCCCAATGGGTATATGACTTTTTCTCGCCAGGTTAGTGGTATTTTTTGTACGATTTTGCCAAACGGTCTGAAAAATTTGCATAACAAATACGTTACCTTAATTGAGTTGAGAACTAGTGGATGAAATGATTTCTACATGTTAGCAGTTGGTCTGTGTTTAAGGTTAAAATACGTATTACTTTTCAACATATTTATGTCATTTCTTTGTACTTTCAGACATGTGATTTAGTGAAATATAGTGACATGTATATTTTATAACACATCTAACATTTTCATAAGGCACAGTAGGCATGCATATAGCGTGCAACAGATATATCTGAAACTACGGGTCAGGAAAATCTACACAGTGTTTCATAAAAAAGGACCCTTTTTTGTTTTTTCATAATTTACTTAAATGATGATCAATTTACACAAAATTTTTACCAGTTGTAGCTGAAGAGATACTAGTTCAAAATATTTAAACAAAATATGGCAGTTGATTAAATATTCTTTGCTAGTCATGATGTAACGCTGACGTCATACTGTATCACAGGTACAAACTTGCTAGTCTCAACTGGTGCTGTCAGTTGCTACCCTGGTTCAATGGTGAACTTAATCTGGTTCGCTGATGAGGAGTGTTTATTGTGTCAGCACTAAGCAACATGGGATCACGAAATCAGGCATCTTATGATTCAAAAACGCAACCATTTTGCAAGCCTGGTGTGCTAGTGCACTGTCTTGCTCGAACATGTGAAAGTCTAACTATCCCCACAGACACGTATATGTGATTGTTTTGCATGTTTTTGTGGCATCATCTGTAAAACTTTAAGAATTTGTCATGAAGAAACCAGATTTTTCACCATCAGAACAGGGTAGCAACTAGCAAGTGACAGCACCAGTTGGGTCTAGCATGTTTGTACCCGTGACACATTAGCTGCGTTTTTCATCAGCTAATGGGGCGGGGCTGTTTGCTGCTGACGTCATGTTCATTTACATATTCACGAAAAACGAACTTGGTCTAACGCACAGGTATAATTCAATATTTTAATCCAGTTCAATGTTACAGACGATAAAAACCATTGAACTAAGTATTATATGTAATTATTATATAATATTTAGGCCTATTTCAATGATAAAAACTAAAACAACAACAGACATGCCCACCACGGAGTCATGAGACTACCGTAAAACGACTATGACCACAGTTTTATCTTGGTAGGCAGATCGCGTTAGTGGTTAACCTAGTTGAATAATGAGCGTCCAAATAAGGCAATAGGGGCCGAGTCTGGTAGAACAGACACGCCCTGTTAGCTGATGAAAAACGCAGCTATTTTGACTTCAGCGTTACATCACGACGTCGACTAGCAAAGAATATTTAATTAACTGCCACATTTTGTTAAAGTATTTTGAATTAGTATTTTTTCAGCTACAACTTGTAAAAATTTCTTGTAAATTGATCATCATTTGAGTGAATTATGAAAGAAAGAAAAAGGGGTTTTTTTATGAAACACCATGTAGTGAGCAATACAGAATACACATACAGAGTCTCTCAAGGAGGGTCAAAGTGTATTTTGTTTCCCATATATTGCACGTTTCTGTTGATAATTAGTGAAATGTCTGAACTAGGCAAGCAGCGAGTGAGTGAGTGAGTAGTTTCTTAATGGCACATCAGCACAAAATTGGCCATTCAGTGCCATACATGGTTAAAATAAGTTAAAAGCAGTTAATATATGTATTAAAAGCAAGTTAAAATACTTGTTAAGATCAAGGCTATTAAGCTAATGTAAAAACGACATTACATACGATTGTAAAAGTTAATATCTTTAACATAAGCGATGATGTTGCAAGATGCAACATTTTCAAAAACGTCCTTCAGTGTGTCCACTCCAAAATATTGCCGACATGCTGCACTATAGTGGGTGCAGTCTACCAAAATGTGTATGACAGTGAGCGGAGAATGGCAAGCTTGACATACCAGTTGACTCTCTCCCTTTATGAGATATGAGTTTGTAAGTTTTGTATGACCAATTCGAAGATGGTTGATAAGGACTGAGTCGTAGCGGCTTAGTGATGAACTGGTATTGCGATCCTCATGGTAGAGTTTATTTGATGTGCACGAGCTAGGCAAACAATGTGTGCACAGGTTGTGAAAGAATGTGTGAGCAAAGATGAGCTTCTGAATTGCTCCAGTCAGCTATGCTATGTGCATACAACTACTGAGAGTACAACACTGCAGACCAATGCCAAACATCTGTTGCAGGTATGAGTAACACTTGTAAACATACACGAGTATAGTTCACTGTCTATTGTAATAAATAAACAGTGTGGACTTGAAAAACTACTGAAGACATATATTTTGTCAAATTTTTTATTTAACTAAATGCCTCTGTGATTGGTTTGTAAATTGTAATAGTCACATTATTTAATCACGACGACAGTCATTTATTGAGTCATTTATTCATTTTTACGCTGGTAATGATTGTGGTTGATGACTGATTAATAATGACGATAGTGATGCTGATGCATCTCGTCTTGGTGATGTGTCATATTGGACACTTGCAGATGACTGTTCCATTGTTGAAGCCTCTAATGCTATTTTTTTTCTGTTGCAAAACAACCGAGTTGGTGAATTTTTAGTACTGTAGTAGTTTATTCTGTGTGTTTTTCTGTGTAATTGTGACAGGTTTTTGACTGTGGTTTGTTGCTTGGAAATGAAGCTTCGCCAATGCAGGTTTATAATGCTTTCATTGTCATCAATGGCCTCAAAATGTCGTAATATGTGTTCTATCGTTTTCTACATGCAGCATCGTGCTCAGCTGTTCATTTTTACGCGCGAAAGCAGCTACTGCTTTCTGCGCATCTTAGCCATCGTAATTCTGTCCATCTGTCTGTCTGTCTGTCACATGGGTGGATCAGTCAAAAACGGTGCAAGATAGGATCACCAAATCTTTACCATCGGCTGCCTGGAAGACTCTAGTTTCAGGAACCGTAAAGCTTTTCCATAAATTCGAAGGGGTTCACCCAAAAGAGGATGCTAAATGAGAGGGGGGTAGGCAAAATTTGCGATTTTTGGCCAATAAGTCGCTGTATCTCAGTAACGGTGCGAGATAGGGCCTAGGTTACTATTAATGACTAATAGGAAGTCATATGCTTGTTCTCGATTGGCGCCAAGTTCAGTGACCTTGAATGACCTTGAACGCCAAAATAGGGGGTTTTTGTGGATTTTTTTGGCAATTTCGGGCTGCGACACAAGTCTATATCATTTACAAGGTGGCGCCATGGAACTATCATTATGCGATCCAGATAAAGAATTTAGTATTTGTATATTTACTTAGCGTGAACACTTCAATTTTCAGCTAAACGACTGAATCGGAACTGCTATAGGCTTTCGTGCATCTCATGAGCATTAGCTCAAATTTATTGTTCTTAATGCTCATTCAGTCAAAATCTGCCATATGGATTATGGATAAGCGATAAATTAGCACACTGAGTTTGCAGGCCAATTTTTCACAGTTATTCCAGGTTAGGCTGGTGTCCAGAAGTTAACTTTTGAGAATTACTGCAGGCAAGTATCAGCATCAAAGCACTGTATAATATATGCCCGTTCTTTTGACTAGGAGAGAATGCTGCCATCATGCTGCCAATGTAGTCAGGAGCACCGTGGTGGTTTTGTGATCTGAGTTGCCATCCATTTTTCAGGGAGCATATCGTCTACAGAACTGAACATCATCTCCACTGAATGTAGCAGTATTTCTGATTTAGAGATAACACGTTCCTACCACAGACCTGTAGTGAATGCTGTTTTGGCAGTACTTTTTGCAGGCCAGATGACCCTTCCCGTTGGCCAACCAAAGGCTTACAAGTGACAAAAGTGTCATCCATAAAGGACGTCCACACTGAGGGGGATGGGAAGGGGTCATGCAAAAGTGGACGTTCGCACTTAGACACATAGGCATCTGATTTAGTTATTAAGGAGTGAGCATCGGCAGCTCACAGCAGCCCGCACCAGCAACAGGGCATGTCAGACAGATGTAACTGACACCAGCTGTACCATGGCCATCAGCGTTGAGACTGCAGATGAATGAGATAAGATTTTCTTCCGCCATGACACAACACTAGCTTCGCACTCGCCAACAGATGGCGCACGGCTACAAAATTCTCCGAGTCCAGGTGCGGACGTCCACATGGGGGAGGTTGGGCCAATGCGGACAAAAGCGGACAAGGGAGAGGGGATCAATTTTGGCTGATATTTTATGGACGCCCTATATGGATGGCCCCAAATGTAAATAGTAGACACGTTGAATAATCTAGTATTTGTTGTGCAGTACTGTGACTGAGCACCAGCAGTTTAGAGAAGATTACTTTGTATCCTGAAATGCTTTTGTACTGTGTATCGGTACTGCTACTGTTTGAGCGAGCATCGTTAGATTGAACTCTCCTGTTTCTCATTTTATATAGTCAATTTTTCTATCTTTCTTAGGCTTTATCTCCATGCTTGCAAACTAGTGTAGTTTGATCCATTGAGTTTTGATTCATTTATTGGTTGTTTGTGTGGAAGGACGTCGTGAATTTCCCCGAACTGGCTCTGAGCTGCGTGCTTATTGGACGTTCCAACAACAAAGACTATCTAACAGTAGACAGTACGAGTCTGCTTCACTGCCCACACAGTGCTGACATCAGTGACACTGAAGCACACAGTGTTGAAGCTCATTTGTGCTTAGCTCATGGCATTTTGCCTCCGCAGCCTCATATCTCTCTCAATGAGCAGCAGTCATCTTGGTCCAATGAAACAGCAGAGGCTGTCATCCTACGATTGTCTTCTCTACTTAGACAACTTTTAGTCACGAGATTTCAGACCCATTTGGCTGCTTGTCACAATAGTATGTAATATGTTTACTTCGTATACCACCTAAATGAATGTATAATGTATATGCTTGCTAGACTGCTACTGTACAAATTATACACTGCTGAAATAAGATGCAATTGGGTGGCATATTAACGAGTTTGAGACGTGTTGAGAGATGTTTTAAAAGTCATTTCATGCTGCAAATTAGTGCTTTTGATGATAGTTAAATTAACTACTGAATGTTTGATAACAGAAGGTGGCAGTTTGTTTCAACTGGTAACATTGTTGGTTGCATCAACAAATCAACGAAGTTTATCAACGCCGGGCTTGGTTAGTATTGGATGGGTAACCATCTGCAGGCGGGTAAACTATATATGTCATTATTTAACCAGCCACCCAGGTTGACTCAGCCTGGCCATCCCTCTATAGGTAGGTACAATGAGTACCAGTGAAAGCTGTGATGTAAACAGATGTACTGTGCAATCCATGGTCTTGCAGTGTGAACTGGTGTCTGGCTGAGGGCTAAGGAAACGGAGATCAGTGCTGCCTTGTAGGCCTTGTGGCTTAGGAAGGACATTTTCTACTGATAGCAGGCTGGTGACAGTTATCAATAAAACTAGATGTTGACATTTGCACCATGTAGCTGATTCAGCAGCAGAACAAAACAGTTCATCTTCATCATCGTCAGCTGCCGTAAGCGATCCGAAATGTTCTTCTGCAAGTAAGAAGAGCTGGCATCAGCAGTGTTCATTGACAGCAGCTAGTAGCTTCAATCACTCATTGTCACACGGCACTTCGTTTGAACTGGAGTCGTCATCGTCTGCGTTGATGGTAGATGAGCCGGGAACGTCAGGTGGACGTCAGCATGGCTCACTGCTGCAGGTTGATATATTTGATTTTGTTATTAAATCATACAAAAAATACATAAAGAAAATAATAAAATGTCCTAAACTATGCTTGGTCTATAACAAGTCCACTGATACAAAATCAGCTTGAATACTGTCAAACAATGGCGAAGATGCAAGTCCAGATTTTACATACAGTAATTCCCGAATGACCTATATTACATTTAATTCTGAATGTTATTTTATTCTTATTTCGTTATTTGCCAAGCTGTTTGGAAAACTTGCAGAGCAGCTGTGTTACCTTGTTATGTTGACAACTAGTGATTGAAATGATTGCTGAATAATAGAAATTGGGCTGTGTCTGTTTAAGATAACTTACTTTTTCTGATAGCCTTAATCATTGCAATGAGTGTTAGTCACATTAACCACTTGAACACAGTGTTTAACGTGACCACACTTTGCTGCAGTGATTGAAGCTAATCGTTTTCAAAACTGCCCGATTGGTCCATTTATGCAAAGCATGACGTTCCACTTTTTATACGACATCTAGTATAGTGAAAAAGTGTATCGAGGGATGAGGGTGAAGTGGCAGAACATTGAGTGTTTTGTTTTGAATGTCTTTGTAAAGTTTGTTAATTAATTACAAACAGATGTGTGCGATACATCTGATCTTGTAATTAAATAAATATGGAGGTAGCATTTTGAAGAAATTTGTAGTTTGTAATTACGACGTTTTGCCATATACAGCTGTTGATACGATATTTTGCCATTATTTTTGTACCATGCCCAGCACGCTTTGACTGCTGCAGGGGACGGGTAGCCGGCGTGGGTCTGCACTGCATGGACAGCTGTCCACAACCGAGTCATCATCATCATCATCAACATCATCATCCGAGCGCCGACGAAGTTCCTGCTTGAGTGATGTCTCGGTGCGCAGCGGATCCAGCAAGCGCAGTTCCACAGGAGACTTTAGCTCGGAACTTGACGACTACTTCGACAACGTGGCGCACCGCAGCCTCCAGACGGCCGTCATCGAGGAGGAGACTACGCCAGCCGAACTTGCATCGGTTCATGATGCCTGTGCCGGACCAAGTCACCCAGAACCCACTGGTGCTGCTTTGGCCAGCAGACGTGTAGTGAGAATGACAGGACAGAACTCGCTAGAGCACTTCGTCGATAACCTCATCAACGAAGCCGCACAGCAGTCCAAGACTGAGATTGAACAGTACTTGGTGGTGCATTCTACGGTAGCTGAAGGACCTTCAGGCACTGGAGGTGACATCTTTTCAGTCGAACGGGGGTCGACGTGTACGCCACTACTGGAGCAGTATGCTAGCATCCTGGCTACTGACATTGTAACCGGTGCTTTGGAGGAAGTTGCGGTCAATGAGAAGAGGAGATCCAGTGATTTTGTCCGTCCATCCAGACACCCGGCCATTCAGCGGCAATTGACAGAGCAGCATCCAACGCAGCATGGACGCCGCTTCGAGCGCCAGCAGACCGTGTCAGGATTCCGAGATGCGGTGTTGTCAGACTTCGACCAGAAGCTCATCAACAGCAACATAGCGACCGCTGCTCTGGCCGTCACGTTTGCCTACACCGCTGGCTCTCAGAAACGACGATCCAGCGAACCTGCAAACTTAAACTACATCAAGAACAGCCACGGCCAGCGTGCAGTATCGCCACCGACATTAGCATCGACGTCGTCATCAGTCGATTGTCGCAGGGTTATTAGCAGCTGGTTTGCACCACTGGTAGATCACTCTGTGTCGGACGCACTGAGTGACTATGTTCAGAATCTTGTGGTAGATGCATTCGCGGAGTCAGTGTCACCGTCGTCAAAATCCGTCCACCGTCGTCATCGTCGACGTCATCGCAAGACCTCACAGCCGCAGAACGCAGTTCCTGATGCCATCTCACTGTACGCCGATTATCTGACCGGCTGTATTATGACGGCCGTGCACCATCAGTTAAGAATGTCATCAGCTGTGTTCAGTGGTGCTCAGTCAGTCAGCTTACATGCAGTTGCTGAGACGTTTGCCCAGTCCATTGTTGACGATGCACTCGCTGTTCAGTCGACATCTGTCTCCTCGTCCTCACAACACCGACTGGTGAGTTCTGTGTGAGACAATTTGGAGACAGATGATGTGTGAAACAACTAGTTGCTTAGAACAGTGTGGCAATATAGGTAGAACCCAATATAGAACCCGTTTTATATTTAATCAAACACTCCATTAGCATCATGATAAATGTCAGCCAAATCAGTCGAGCATGATAATGATCAATTTCTGTAGTTATCACTTCACCAAATACCTCTGAAATATTGTTGTGTTTTGATGACATTTTTTAGCTTTTTTGCATAAATTTATTAAGTACTATTTCAGTTTGTTTCTAAGTAGGTACCATACCTGTCTTGAGTTACTCTTGGTCAGGATGAGGGAAGGTTAGGGTATTGTTGTAGCAACTGTTGAGCTCAAAAACGTTCTATTAATAGCATTTAAGCTGGACAGTGCAATTTTCTCAAATAAACTCACTGCGTTGAAGCAGTAATTCATGTAGCTTATTGGACTGTGTAACATGTGCAGGATGGTGTAGCATGCACCCTGCCAACCAGTGTGACCAGCAGTGATGAACAGCTATTCATTGCTGTCAGTCACTGGATTGCAGCATCAGTAGCGTGCATGTCTCGGTTTGAACTGTGCGTCCACAACAGCACCCAGTTATCTCAGGTCCGCCAATCTGCCTCATTAGTCAGTTATCAAGCTGGTCTTTATCATAGTCTCTGTTTCTGTGTACTCACTGTTTTAGTTTCCACTTATTATCTCCGCCAAGTGTGAACGTAGTGAACATTAGAGGAGATTGTGAGATTGGTCATTCTGTTCATCGTTGTGTCCGTCGTTCCATGTGTGTGTGTCTGTGTACACGATGACTAATAATAGCAATGACATCGTTGCACCAACAGCGCCAGCAGCAACGCCAGCTATTACGTTAACCTCCCTCCCCTGTAGCGAAGCGGCTCTTCCTTCTGCTTCCCCTTTTCTTGTGTTTACATCGCTTCACTTGGCAGAGATATGCACTCTCACGAGCGCCTTCTAGTTGTGCTTTTATTTTGTGCACATTTGTTGCATACTGAAATAACGAAAGTGTCGTTTCAATATCGTTATTTTCCTGCATCAAAGTTTAGCAGACTGCTTATAGTTGCTGAATTTCTGGAGCTATAGATTGGGCTGACATACCTGTAGACTGATGGATGCCATAGAGCTTCTGGCACCGCCTAATAGAGGGGGCTGCACAAAACCGTTCCAGAATAGGTATAAAGCATGAAAGGCTCATAGTAGTAAAGCACACGTTGCTGTGCATTTAGAAATTGTAGACACACAATGCTGTGTAGATACAGAACAGCGAAACATAGCACTTTGGCAGCAATGGACGCTCTTAATTTTATGTCAGACTGTAAATTGGTCACAGTTTCAAACTCTTTAAGCTTTATGCTTTGTTGTACATCACGTACTTCGCATATTTCATTACTTTTGTGTGTTTTTTCTGTACTTCATGCGAGATTTCGATGCAAAACGAACAAACAGATTGTGTTGTTTTGTTATGCTGATCAGATTGAGTCAGTGGTGGCGTACGTGAATGACAATCAGTTGACAGTTGGAGCTCTGGCAAGCAAATTGCTACAATGGTCTTCTCAACGCAGTAACAGGGGGGCTCACAGTCAGACCACCGGGGATGATAGCCTGCTACGGTTTTTGCTTCGTCACTGATAGCTTAACACCTGATCACCGGTGTCATGCATGGGTTACAAAAATTAGGCGGGGGAGGAAGTTGCGGCTTTCCAACGGAGAAGATTATGACTGCTCAGAATTTAAAATTTTGCCCATAAATTTCCCCAAATTGGGGTTCTTCAGCCCCAAATTTTGCACTGACGTACAAAAATTTTCCTGCAACAAAAAGATTTTCTGACAATTTTCCAACTGCCCAATTTTTTTTGGGGGGGAGGGCAATTGCCTCCCATCCTCCTAGCCACGACGCCATTGCATCTGGTCATTAGCACCATTACGGAACGCTTAGCGAATGAACAATCGGCGATTGTTTCTGCATGATTTCCATGGTTCATTGCACTCGTGTCATAGACGTTTTTGCATTATCACCATTAGCAAGTCTTCTGTTCTGGTATGACATTAACCAGTTCTGAATGGTCAGACACGTCTGCACGTTGGTAGTTTCACAGAATGGTCTACTTTGAGGGTAAAATTTTACTACCCGCTATGTCAACTCGCACCTGGTACAGTAGTCAGCTGTCCTGGCATGTCAACTTATGTATGTACAGGGTGCGCCAAAAAATTTTACCCCCTAAGGTTATCTGATAATTTTTCCGAAACTGCTGAGAATTTTTAAACAAAATTTTACACGTCTATTATCCATTCAGACTTACGCTAATCTGCAAAATTTTATTCAATTATCTCCAACTTTGACAAAGTTATGCCGTATTAAGCGTGACCAGCCACCGAATTTTTACATTTCACAGCACGTCCATCACGAGTTTTACTAACTGACGATAAACAACAGGTTTAAAACAGAAATAATTGACATTTTATGAACCAGTGAAATGGCTGAAGCATTGCGCCCGACAC
>Ga0209671_1006289_pt1 | contig 12161 bp, 6 predicted proteins | sample WorMetHERISLAND2_2_FD_187401 | JGI IMG/M metagenome (GOLD analysis project Ga0209671, IMG submission 187401) | Marine gutless worms symbiont microbial communities from Max Planck institute for Marine Microbiology, Germany - Olavius geniculatus... | ecosystem: Host-associated > Annelida >...
TTTCCCAAGGTAAGACAGTTGCACTAAATAGATGAGGTGGGAAATGAAACCACCATTCGATGACATATAGTCTCATTAATAAGTGTGCCAAAAATTATTATAATCGGACATTCATTGTTCAAGTTATTGCAAAAAATGTAGTCACATGCTTTTTTTTGAGACACAGTGTACATTAAATAGCCAGGCATTAGCGCATTACATGGCTCAGGTGGCCTGTTCAGGCCTTTTAAGTTTAGTGATGTGCTAATTCATTTTGTTTGCTAAGCGGTTAATCGAAAGGCGTAGGCGGTTACATGTCTAAAAGACTGTGTTGCGGCTTATTCAGTTATAACAGTTCACTACGTTTGTATGAAAATGAATAAGTGTTTGCAACTCCATGTTGTCGCTTATTCAGTACAAATGCACTATGTTTTCTTAGCTAAATAATTTGCAGCATATTTTTCTAGGCTATGTTGCAGCTTATTCAGTATTTATAATTATCGTAGTAGGCCTATAAACTGTTGCAACCAAGTTTTTCATAACGTGTCGGACGTTCAAAGCAATTCGTTTTCTCTACAGATTCTTATCGATGCTTATTCAGCCTTTGCACAAATTCAGACGCATAATTTTGTTTCATTCACTATATTTAAGCATGCTAACAACCGCAGTTCGCATTATTTCGCTATAATGTAATTGCAGCTTATTCAGCTTTATGGAAATTTAGATGGACAACATGTGCGATGGTCAAGGCAATTTGCCTTTTTAGCTGACTTTTACCGATGGATTTTACCGATGTTTTTAAGAAATTTTGATGCATAACATGATGCATGCCAATGGCGTGATGGGCATGTGATAACGCCAAAAGCATTATAAGAACCACGATAATGCCAACAACAACAATAATTTTATTGTAACATACAACAGACAAATGATGCACTTTTACATACAATTGAAAGTTATATTTCTATAATTATGCCAAAACGTTAACTAAATGAAACACAAGTAAACGCATGATAGAGTTCTCACGAAATGTTGAGTGTTCGTTTGAGCGCATTATGATGGACAACGTCAGAAATGTTGAAGTCATCGTTGGTGCCTGGTTGTGAAGTACCATACTGTATTTCCATCGTGTTCGTGAAGGTATGTCGGTTTAGTATATTTTACAATCTGCACATCTCTACTGTAAAGTACCGTTCTGAGATAACCTTTGACCTGATCACGTGACTAGATGAGACGGAGTCAATTAGTTTATCGTAGTTCGCTAGGAGTCGCCACGTTCTACTTTCAAGTTTTTTATGCTGCTAAGCTCATGCATTAAATTTACAATGTTTGCCTATTTTTCCTGTATTCTATACCACGTTCTGCAACACTTGGTAAGTTGGTATAAGTTTATGCGTAATTTGTTTGACCAAGTTTGACGTGACAAAAAACGGGATCAGATGAACTTTTAATGCTCACTTACCAACGCGATTCGATAGCGATATCGGTATGATACTTCGGTTGTAAACACGTGATCGTAGGATCGATTCCGGCCATGACCCGATAGAGGTAGGTAAGACTACGCATAGGGTAAGTGTCTAGGTAGGTAGGTAGGTAGGTAAGGTAAGTAGTACGTAGGTAGGTAGGCAAAGATAGGGTAAGTCAGGCGAGGTGACCATGTAAGGCAGAATGTCGTTTTGTGATGTACCCCTACTTTTCTGTACCCCCTATTCTAGCCACGCCCCTTCATTTTCGCACAATTTAAACCCCAAAAGTAAATCCCTTTTCTAAGAACGTCTGCTATCCCCTAATTTTGGAACGATTGGACAGTGTTCCGATCGGAAGTCTTTCCAAGCAGTCTCTTAGCTGTTAGCCATTCACCCATATTTGTTTGTTTCTTGTCATCACTATCGTAGTTATTGATATGATAATTATTACTGTCACAGACTGTGCTATAATGTCATTGTAATTCGCAGTTTTTTGTTTGTATGTGTGTGTACAGGTATTCAAAGAAATCTTTGATCCGGTATGTTGATGGTTTGTCATTTCTGTTTTAAGACATGTGCAGAGCATGCCCAGTGATTTTTCGTAACATTTCTGAAAATTTAAAGCGAAAGCTTGCAAGTTAAAAAGTTTGACACTTGTTTTAGGTCCATCCTGATCAATCAGTCAATCAACCAAAACACATTTGTATAGTGCTATATGTCATGAATGAATAAGGTTGTTGTGCAGTTGTCAGTAACTGAGCAGTGAGCATGACCACTGTGTGACTCACCTTAGAATGGACACTTTGCATATATTCTTTTTTAATTAGGTATTTTTATTTAACAAAGTAGACATTATTTCTTGTAAACAAAACTGCAAGCTTCATCTTGTCTGTTTAGATCTTGTCTTGTCTTGTCTGTTCATTTTGTCTGTGCTTCTTAGTTAACCTATGCAACAGCACACATAACCAACATTGGGCCAGTAGCTCTACCTACTTACTGAGGCACTGCTCAGCCAATTACACAGTCTTTCATCTTGTCTTGCCTTGGTTTATTCTCGTTTCTGGGGATTGAAGACCAGGATCTTCATACTGTTCTTTTTCTTGCTGAAACTTGATTCGCTCGACCACTCTGCAATTGATAGTCTAGGGCTCTAGGCCTATTTTTTACTTCATCACATCTTTAAGGCCTTTCATCTCTCATCCGCTTTTACTACAGTGTTTGTTGTTGACCTGTGACCATCTGCATACATTTATCTCTAGGGCCCAGCCCACAGTTTTCTGTGGGCCACGGAATTTCGAGCCGAGCCGCAGAATTTTTTTTTGCCATGGAATTTTGATATTTCCGCAGAATTTTGCAGAATTTTGCGGAATTTTGCAGAATTTGAAAATTCACTGGCGATTAGTACGATTTTGGACTTGATGACATATTTTTTATCACGGAAAAATCTAACTGAACTGCTAAAAGCTGTGAACACAAGATTTGTAAATCAATGCAACATGACATGACAAATTGCACTTTTGAAATGCAGAAATTGGCAAAAATTTCTGTGGTAAACTGTGGGCCCTATTTATCTCTGTATTCATTTATCAGGTCAGTCTGTGTGTCTTTTTGTATGCGTTAGTATGAAGCTGAAGGTGGCATCCCACTTCCCGAGGTGCTGGATCGTTGTCTTGCACTGTGTACAAGTCGTCATGAGGAACTGCCACAGGAGCAGCAGCAGCGCATCATTGAACGTGCCGATACTGACCGCGATGGACGTCTTAACTATGCCGAATTTGTTTGCCTTGTATGTCGCTTAGTGTATGCCTGATTCACAGCACACATGTAGATTGTTAATCGTTATTTGATTATCATATTTCTTTAGCATTATTTTCGGTCAGGAAGCTAGCTGATTATGACAATTAGTTGTGTTGTTTTTTGTGTTAAGCTGCATGCATTGAATAATGATTATAGTTGTAATATCTACAGTTGTAATATATCAACTTGCTTTCTTGTTATTTGGATAATATCAAATTTAAGCTGGATGTAAAAATGCATAAGAGTAACTTACATCATTGTACACATGGGTTAAGCTTGTTGTGGTTATTGCATCACCTATGAGTCTTTCTTGCTGCATTCTCAGCAGACCTGCTTTTTTTCAGATACTTTCTACCATAGAGTGATGTGTAGAAGGCATTTTGGCAGATGAGAGTCGTCCATGTCACATGCTGTACCGAACCATTGAAGGCAGTTCCACTGTATATGGTTATTGACAGTTGGCTGTTTCTTGCAGCAATTGAGGACTGTGTCATTGCTCAGGCAATCACGTAGGGTCACCCACCTAGAAGTCGCCCAGTTTGCCATGTCAGTTGGTAGATTGCCCAGCAGTCCGTAGTGCATAAAAAAGTCCAGTAATTGCTATAGCGCTTCTTACATGAGACGAACTTGTGACCGGAAGCATTTCAACAATCTCAGAAGTCGCAGCTGATTAACATGAGCTAATGATACAGCGGCGCACTATGCGGCCATCCATTGTCCGCATTAACGAACAATTGGACCCACGGTTTGCAGCTAGCAGACATACCACCGCCTTAATCAACCACACCAGGCCTTTACCCCGTAGCTCCTGAGCTACTACTCATGCATGCATAAATGCATGTGTGTGTGTGCTAGATGACGCAGCGTACTGACCTAAGGGCCGTGCCGCTGACCAAGTTTCAGAGAGCGGTTCGTATGGCTGTCAGCTCGGTGGTACCTCAGGGTGCCAAGAAACGTGACGGTGAAACTGATGTCGTTACAAGTTACACAGAACGTTACAACTGCTGTCCACCACCACTCTTCATCGTCATCATCAGTGCTGTAGAGGTATGTACGAGTGTGTCTTGGTGTATGTCTTATTTGTCTATATTCGGGCTGCAGAATTTATTGATTACATAATTGATTACTCGGTGAAAAATTGTTCGATTAGTTTTCTTTCGATTGATTAAAATTAAATTTAAATTCTGGCACGTGTAATGTTATCGGTATGCTCGCTTGGTTGGCTGAAGTGACCGTTTTTGAACATTTTCATTTTTTGCACAATTTTGCACTAAGCATCAGATTTGTAGCTTTGTGCTGCATGTATGGTGTTAGTTTGCAGTTTGCACTATTAAGCCCTCATGAGCAGACTAGTAATTTGACTACCCATGGTTGTCACTTATTCAGCTTTTTCTTTGATAACAACTACCAGTAGCTAAACTCCGCAGTTTTCATTGTTTTACTGATTGACTACAAATTATTCAAAATGAACTAATTTAGTCATTAATTTTCTGACTGAGTTATTGCCAAAGTAGCTTAACCATAATATTGATTGTTTGTCAGATTTTTTACTGTTATGCTCAGATACAGAATACTTCAGTGAAGTAATCATTACAGATTTCACGTGAAACATAAATTTTGGAAATCTAGCTAAGTGATCAGTTCACTGAACGATTGCTGAAATTATTTATTCATTTATTAATTCATCAGTTGATTGATCTGCATGTCTGTAGCTGATAATTTTCATAGCGTACATCATTATACGTAAGAGTCAAGAGGACATCCCATCATCAATGCTGGCATATGCTCCTCGGGAGAGCCCTCTCATCTACCAGCCGTCTCGCCGTTATGAAGCCTGGAGATTTCTTACTTACATGCTCATTCATCACGGGTCAGTGTTTGACTTAACATAAATACTCTAATCACTTCTCATTCTGTTTTTATATAATACTCTTGTCTGGGAGATTTAAAAATGATGGAAATTATTTGACAACTGTCAGGGAAACGTCAGGTGTAGCCAAAGTGAGCAAAATGTCCAGGAATTAGCACGGAAGAATGTTGTTAGGAAAACTTTGCATTTGTTACAAAACTGGTGGTTTTGGCATAGTAGAAGTATGATAGTTTAGATTTGCTGAATCTGTATGGTGCGTTTGCTTTGTGTCTTGATGGCTGAGTGGTAAGGACATTAGACTCACAGTAAGTAAGTAAGTAAATAAATAAATTGATAAATAAATTTACGAGGGTTGTTATAAATAAGTTACAAAACAGCGTCATTCTCTTAGTTTTTCAAATCTAAAAAGTCCATAATATACGTTTTGTAGGACATTTTATTCCAGATGCGTGCATAAATTTTTTTGATGATGATGCCATTATTATGACATCATCTGTACACAGAACACAGTTTATACATGTATTATTTTCCACACCAGTAATCTGTTGACTTGCAAGTGACAAACAACATAGAAACGAAAAATGAATAAACTTAACAAGTCCACGCCCTCTCTTTAAATGCTAAAGACTAATGTTTCCTTTTTCAACATAATTATCGTCCGAGTTTGCTTAAACATTTGTCATACCTGTCAGCAAACTTCTGAATGCCCGATGCAAAAAAGACGATGCTGGCTGCTGTCCATGCCACTGAAGAATGACTGGTGCACCTCAGTAGGCCTATAGATATGATACAAATTTCTGCCAATGTAGCATTTTCTTACACCAAACGTGAAGTGTTCACTTTGTAAAGCACTTGTCGCCATATACTGGATGCGTCTCAGAGTGAATCTGATTTGCATTCATTTTTTGCCCACAAAAATATAACTGCACGCTGTTCGTTACGGGAGGATTTTAGTGGCAACATTGCCGTATTTAATGTTTACAGATGACGTAACAGTGACGTCATCGGCACAAAAGTCACAGCTGTTACTCAGAATTAAATTTCCTACAAAACGTATATTTTGGATTTTTGATATTGGAAAAACTAACAGAATGATGCTGTTTTGTAACTTGTTTATGGAACGACCTTTGTATGTAGCACACAGTAATGTTGGTGAGAAACTCGTTGAATCTGAGATGCAGTTGAGGGATGTGGGTTTGACTTATGATCAGTTTGCTGCTGAGTAATAACTCCAGCCAAGTTTTTTTTGCCCACGTACCTCTGTTCACTAAGCAGTATAATGTGGCACCATTGCATGAACCATGATGTTCTGTGGCTGGGAGGGTAACCATAGATCTGGCATGACACTGGCCATGCATCACAGACTCAGTTGTCTATTTACTCATGGTTCAGTGGTCTTGGGAGTTGGAGGAACACCATTTACCGTGCAAGTAGAGGAGTGCTGCGAAGAATTGATTTATATTTATTACTACTATATGTGTCTGTGGTGATGCTTTACCGTGTGGTTACTGGTTAGCTGTTGCAGTGGTACTTTGCCTGGATGTGTGAATTGTCTTCGATTTGCCATCAGTGTGGATACTGCTTGCTTGCTGTTCTAGCTATGGGCACATCCTGTCAAACCTGATATTTCAGCTGCTGCTTGGAATCCCGCTGGAAATGGTGCACAAATTCTGGCGTGTTGGCATTGTTTACTTCCTTGGTGTTATCGCTGGTCAGTTGATCCTTTGTTGCACTGTAGTATCATCACTATCAGCTTAACGCTTGTCTGTCTATAACTTCTACAAATTGCCTTGTTGATAGCCACTGTTAGGAGCTGTCAGAGGCGCTATGTTACATGTTGACCATCCATCTATGCAGATAATCTGTCAGTTTGCAACTGATGTTGTTTTCACTATGTCTGTGATATGCATTGAAATATAATTATCTCCACCAATGGAACAAAGTGAATTGGAGGAGATTATGAGATTGGTCGATCTGTCCGTCGTTGTGTGTGTCTGTCTGTCTGTCTGTGTACATGAATTGACGGAGATAATGCATTCTCATGAGCGCCTTCTAGTTATTGCTTAGATTTTTGTCAGTAGTGTATACTGACACGAAATTTAACTAATTGTCTTTGGAGGTCAAAAAGTAAAGGTCAGTTTTACAACATGATGAAATATGCTAGAAATACTATTTTCACTGTTCGTTGCTGAGAAGTCTCTAGTATGCATTGGTGGATTTTTTTCTGAGTGGGTAGAGACTGAATATGGCTTGGTGGTGTAACGGTAGCATGCCAAACTTGTAACCGAGTCGGGGCACTGCCAGGTAACAGCCTTGGGCAAGTTGTTCACACACATGTGCCTCTGTTCACCAAGCAGTACAAATTGGTATTGGTTTTACCACCAGGAAGGTTATGGCAGTAATGTGGGAGGTCTGGATTTCCTTCCATATATAAGGCAGGGACAGGATCATCTGTATCGGGTGACAGGTGTGATCCCATATGGCAGGCGAGGTGTCTGCAGCACACTGCTGGCTCAGGGCGTTGGAAACGGAGATGAGCACTGCTCGCATTGGTCACAGAGCTGTGAGAGAGAGCGCTGTTGACTATCAGCGATTTAACCTTTTAACCTTATCGGCGGGTGGATACTGGAGACATTACATATAGAGTTTGTTTTTCAATTTCTAACTATCTGGTTGAGTATTAATTACTTTTTGATAAAGTTTCACAGATGTGGAGAGTTGAGTGTGATGATGATTGTAAGTGACGGTGTGACTAGCAGATGAAGATGAAGAAGAAGATTTCACACAGACAACTAGGTGCATTGCGTGGGAGCTAATGCCCTTTTGGCACTTTGAGCCGGCGAGGGTTAAACCCAATTAAGCTAGCATACAGTTCAAGTCGGCCGGGTGGCCATCTCCATTAACAGCCAGTGCCTTCAACTGACTGGTTCAGTATGACAGCAGTTTGGTAATGGAACTCGTGCAATAGGATGTTGTATTGCTGGCTGTAGGATCTCTGGCTACGAGTGTGACTGATCCGTGGACGTTGCTGTGTGGTGCAAGTGGAGGTTGCTATGCTCTCATTGGTGCTCACTTTGCTACCATCATCATGGCACGTTTGCTAATTCGTAATATCTGTTATCATATCAGTTCATGTTGCTCTTACCAATGAAGTGCATTACTGGGGTTGCCCATCCTTCCGTCCCTCTGTTTGTCTTGTATGAGCTGCTGACTCAAAAACAGATAGGCATAGAAAAACCTTTCACAAGGTCGGAATAACTGATTTAATTTTTAGCTCAGATGTTCAAGGTTATCAGATGTCAAAAACCTCCAGAAAATTATGCGTAAGTTACAGGAATGGTGCAGTGAACACATACAATCGCTGGCAACTAGGTGGATGATGGCCACTTACTGCTGCACAAGGCATGCCAATGCTTGTAGTTGTTTTTCTCACGATGGTGTGAGGATTTCTGCACTGCAGATCATTGCTCTGTAGTGTACGAAGTATGAAGCTTTTGCTGAATTCTGCTGTTGCAGTGCAGAAATTGATGGTCTGTCTAAACACCGCAGATCTCGGCAGATCACTGCAGATCAGTCCAAATCACCGACATTGTTTAAGTTAGTGAACGCATATTAATGTAGGGCATCGTAGATCGGCTCACATCGCAGACATTGTTTCAGGGATATGTCATGATCTTATGCAGAACAATCCAGCACAGCTTTATTATTCTGCTGTGATCTGCGGTCACTTACGTAAGCAATTTCTGGGATCTGTAGTTGACGTACAGTGATCTGTGGTATTTAGGCCAATCTAAAGTTGATGATAATCGTACAGTTTCAGTCGTGTAATGTATGTAATGTACACAGTGTTTATAGAATGCTCTCTGGCATCGCTGAACTTGTTGTAGAATTGGAAGGACATGACTCACGACTGGATGGAAGGCGTGGTGAAATTTATTCTCAGTGCTCCTGTCCGACTCGTTTTCTTTGCTCTTTACAGTAAGTAACTTGACCACTATTTACACTCTTTCACTGTCTTTGTCGAGGACGTATTCAAGATATCTCAGACAGTGATGAATGGATTTTGATTCAAATTTTTGGAGGGATTGAATAGAGGAAGTGGTTAGATTCCTGGTGGTGATCTAGATTCTTCTGCAAATTCTGTACCTTCCGGGATTATTTACCTTTAGGGGATGGGATGTAAATTGAGACTCATTTTATTTGCCAAGCAGCAGAAGCATTTTCTAGTTCTGGAGACTGATGATACAGTTGTCATTGATGCCAAAAGGTCACTGGAGCTGGAAACGATTCATCAGTGTACAGTTGAGCTGAACTTTCCAATCTGTCCATTTAATCCTATTGCATTTTCATTCATTGACTTATTCTCTTTTTTTCAAACAATGCATGTAAAGTCTGTCAGAAAAAATGTGCTATTATGAAACAAGTTTTTTTTTGCGGAAATTGCTGGTTGACTCGGGTTAACGTGCAATTAGAATACAACTTTTGTTTATGTTTTTTGATCATTTAGTCACATTTTTCTTTCTCTGTCCATCTGTTTCTCTCTCTCTCTCTCTCTTAGTAGGTATGTTTGTCAAGAAGATATGCACTGTGGGCCAATAAAAAACGTGGCACTTTACTCTTGTCTATATCTTCACCAGTTATTGACCGATTTTCAAAATTCTTTCACTGTCACACTCTGCAGACAATTTGCATTTATTTGATTATTATACATTTCACCACACTGCAAATATGTCTCTACACTACCTTGTGAAATATAAATGTAAGGAAAAACTAATGATAATAACAAGCATTTAGGTAAATGAAAGAAACATTTCAGGTGTTAGACCCACACAGTCTAGTGTCATACGGATCATTCACTGCAATGTTGGTCTGATGTGTTTTTTTCCAGTTTTACTAAAATATTTGTTATGTTATTATCGTTATATATGCATATTTCATTTATATTTCACAAGGTAGTGCAGAAATGCATTTACGGTGTGGTGGGATGTATAGTAACCTTATTATTGCAAATTGTCCACAGAGTGTGCTAGTGAAAAAGTTTTGAAAATTAGTCAATAATTGGCGAAGATATGGACAAAAGTAAAGTGCCACGTTTTTTATTGACCCACCCTGTATACTGTGCATGTGTATGTGTGTGCAGTGGGAGTTGACACGGGCTATGCTATATACATGAGATTCTTTGCCGAGGAGGAATCTCGCACCGCATTTGTTGCTCATTTTGCTGGCTTCGTTGGTGGTCAGTCGACCTTTCTTCCTATTCGCTTTCTCATTCTTTAATACCGTCACTGAGGAGCTTTTGTTCTCTGGGTTTGTCCAACTGTAAGCAAGACAGTTCAAACCTTATGAACGTATTGTAGTGAAATTTTGTGTGGGGGTTGGGCTTGATGCAAGAACGAAGTGATTTGAGTTTCATGGTGATCTGGATTGTTTTTGAGAATATTATCTGCTGCTGCCATTGCCAATGGTTACCAATGTAAACAATAACAAGTGAACTGATTTCATGACGATTTTGCTGCTCAAAGTTACTGCAAACAAAATTTGCACGTATTACGGCACTATGTGAGTATTACATGCTAATGAAAAATCGAAATAATGCTATATGTGTGCCTGATGCTGTCGTATGACAGCTAATGAGCTGTCGTAGGTTTTCTCATAACTTTGTCGTGCAATATTTTGTAAATCGCTTTTTATCGTAAATGTGTTGTAAACCTTCCGTATGTCATAACATTGTCGAAAATTTGTTTTACAATGTTTTGTAAATTAGGCCCCAGTATTGTTTATCATTGGGAGATAGGGCATAAACCAGGACTCTTGTTTAGTTCCCCAGGTAGCAGTGCTAGTTTTGATGAGTATAGTAGTTTTTTGCTTTGCGTTGTTTTTAGTACACAATCATTACTGATAATATTGCTGTTTATGTTGCTGCAAGAGTTGATTTCTGTACGAAAGCAATAGCAACACCCAATGATATAATAAGACATGGTCCCATTCAAGGATAATTATTCTATTTTTTGTATGTGGAATTCTTGCATCCTTTGTCATTTTAGCCAGTCAGTTTCAAGTAAAGTAGCACATAATTCTTATACAAATAAACTTGTATTCATGAAACTTATGTTTAAAATTATTAACAGTATGTACCATACCAAGATTAGCTACAGGTGAAAGGTGAAGCATGTGCATAGCTCATTTCTTTGCCTTCATGGGAACCTATCTTGAAGCTACGGAACATCACCTGCCATGAGCGATCACTCCTGCCACCCAACACAGGTGAACACGTGCTGCCTAAACCCCAGCCAGGCAGACTGGTACTCGATTTACACACCCCAGAGGGATAGAAGGCTGAGCTGTACTTATGTCTGGCTTGCTGGTGTGCATCTGTGTAGGTTTGCTGGTTGGAATTCCGGTGCTGAAGAACTTCAAGGTTTACCCATGGGAGCGTAAGGTACTGATTGTCGCAGTCTGTGCTTACATTGTTCTCGTGATAATATCCATCGCGGTCAACATTTTCAAGCCGGATCACTACCCGTTGACCGACTGGCGTCCGTGCTGTCCATTGCCATGCACCTACCCCAACTGTACTAACACATAGATGTTTGTCAGCGAACTGGTTTTTCACCGGGTTTGATGTGCATTTATTTATGCAGTATTCTCAGATAACCTGCTTTGCGAGTTCTCGAGTTATATCCCGTAGATTTAGAACAGAGTGCTTACGGCTGTTTCGATATAGCAGTGGTAGTTGTTGTACCTGTTGCTGTTATCAACCTGAATTGAACTAAACTGAATTGAAATTTCACTTCAGTTGCATCTAACTGCCTGTAGCAAACACAAGAAGCTCAGCTGTTGCTAGAATAGCCGACTGTACTGGTTGTCAGTGAGTCCTTCAAGGTAATCCAAGGTCAATGATTTTCATTTCATCTGAGAGAGTGTATGCCACCTCCTGTTAGTGATTAATAGTAATCATCATCATCATCATCGACAACCGTGGGCTCAATGCCCGTTGGTGTCTGACGCCATTCTTACTATCGCTGCCCACCGCTGCCTATCTAGGGCAG
>Ga0209671_1006292_pt1 | contig 12160 bp, 5 predicted proteins | sample WorMetHERISLAND2_2_FD_187401 | JGI IMG/M metagenome (GOLD analysis project Ga0209671, IMG submission 187401) | Marine gutless worms symbiont microbial communities from Max Planck institute for Marine Microbiology, Germany - Olavius geniculatus... | ecosystem: Host-associated > Annelida >...
ACCGCAGGTAGCGTGGAGCAGCCAGTGGGCCCACTAGCCGAGCACTCCACGCTACCAGTGCCACGCTGAGCTATGGTTAGGGTTAAGGTTAGGGTTCACGCAGTCTGCGGTCGATATTGCAGTACTGTGGTATTCTGCTGGAATACGATGCAAAAAATACTGGTGTTGACGCAGCGGGTATGTCTGGGTATGTGAGACCATCCGCAGATCCGCTTTTTACCAGAGACCATGTATACCAACTATAAACATATGCTTTATTTGTTACTGTTTAATTACATATTTCACAAAATAACAAAACGCATACCAACTAAAATGCTAAAAACAAGCAGCGATATTACGCGATCCATTCTATTTACACGTCACCTCATGTAAACATTACCTGACGTCATACGCCAGAAAAGAGTAAGTAAATAAAACGAATGGTAAGAGAGATTAGTGTTACAGAACAGTGAAAGAAACAAAAATAACAAACTGAGCGAGACCACAAAAATACGTTAAAGTCAAAGTTAAAGTTAAACAGATTGCACAATCTATAGTGGTTGTTTTTTTTCATCAAAGATTGCTCAGCAACGGCAAGTCTATTGCCAAATTAGCGGTGACTTAATTTCCACTTCGATTTTCTCGATCGAGTGTACCACGTGGTCTCACAAAATTAATGAAATTATGAAAAAAGCCTTTCCGTGGTATTTTCTAAATCATTCAGAAAGACAAATCACAACCATAAAAATAAATGAAACCAGAAAGCCCAGCTGTCGCTAGGGCAGACGAGCTAGAGCTTATAACTTGTTGCAGTACTGACCTAGTCTACATGGTCATCCAAGGTCGACGATTTTCATCTCACTTGAAAGGGCGTATCATCGCGTATGCGACTTCTTGTTAGTGATTAATAGTAACCTTGGCCCTATCCCTCACCGTTTCCGAGATATGGCCAGTTTTTCGATGAAAAACGCACATTTTTTCTATCCCCCACTCAACCCTAAATTTAAAAATGTTTTTATTAAACTGCATTTCGGAACTTCTGTACGCAGAGAGCCTCAATAAAGGGCTAATTATTCGCGAAAAGGGTTTTCCATACCAACCAACGCTTAGCCACAATACATACGTTACGAACAGACGGACAGAGAGACGACAACGATGCCAAGGACGCCATACAGAATAGCTGTAGCGCGGGAAGAATTAAATGAGAAGCTTACTCTTCACTCCAGATCTAACCAAAAACTCAGCTGCTACAATACCCATTAACTTAACCCTCAGCCAGACACCAGCTTCGCACCAGGACACCAAGTATGATAGTGCATCGCACGGTGTGCTCGTTTACTTCCCCAGTTTTTGTCAGAACTTACTCAATAATTTGCGTTTACCCATGGAAGGAGGGATGTTGAGGCCAAATTGATCTGGATGGCTATACTTAATTACTGAGACGTTTTGCTCATCACCCAAATTGTGACCGAAGAGACCATCCAAGTACTGAAAACAAAACAAAGTAACTGCGGCGATCAATTTTAAGGTACTTAACACTATAAAGTAAGCTATAGATTAAACCAGAATTTCAGACAAAAAGCAGCTCTGTTTAACATAAAACAATCAAAGAAACGAACGATCATTTCCGCATAATTTAATCAGAATCAAAATACCAAGCCAACAATCTTAACAACACACTGATATGTAATTCCGTTTATGCAAAGCATAGATCAGCAACAACAAAGTTATCAATGAAAACCAATCAAAATCCAAACAAAGTTTCTAGTCACCAATAGAAAGACAAGATCACAATGAGTAGAACTCATCAAGCACACTTATTTCAAGCTCAAACTAGTGACCACCAAGACACAAGGAAAAATCACGACCACATAAAAATATAGTCTAAACAAGCTGCATTAAAAAATGTCACTTGACAAGCGTACTCCAAAATATAACATCGCTTTGAAGCTTCCATGGCACATTCATCCGACTGCTTTTTCACAACCGTAAAATGCTTGCTACGTAAGATAGCATTACAAAAGTACAAAATCAGAATAAAGTATTAATTGAAACTAAACTGAAAACTAGCAGAAGGAATGACTGTAGTGATAACAAAAAACATTGCACAAAGTCAAAATCAGCCTCAAACTAACAAACAGAACTGACCATCAACTGTACACGATAAAATTATCACTTAACAAAGAAAGTGCAGAAATATGGTGCATCAGCCAGTAGTGTTTACTACTAAGTGCAATCCAGAAAATATCATCACGTTCACTAACCAATAGAAAACAAAACAAAATAAAACAAAATAAAAACAAGACACTATATGTGCTCGGCATGTATGTGTTGATTACAAAGCAAACCTCATTTGATAAGTGAGTGAGTAGGGTTTAACATCCCGCCCAACACAGTATGGGTCATTTCCGGGACAGCCTTTGCACGCAAAATTGCACGAACACATAATAGCAAAACAAAAAGTTCAACCTTTACATAAAGTTTAACCTTTATAAAACAGAAAACACAAAAAAACACCTAAACCTAAAGCTAGAAATTTAAGAGTTAGTAAGTGAGTGAGTAGGATTTAACGTCCCGCCAGACACAGTATACAGGGTAGGGCAAAAAAAACCAAACCTGTTTCAGCGTTGATAACTCGACGATGGTTACCCATAGAAAGGCCTGTGATATGTCAAAAGTTTTAGAATGTTGTAAACGAAAAGGGCCCAGCGTAGCAAATCGTGTAAATATTCATTGCCTAATTTGTATAAATCTTTATTACCCTTGAAATTAGGCAATTAGGTACAAACTTGCTAGTCTTGGTGTGCTAGTGCACTGTCTTGCTCGAACATGTGAAAGTCCAACTATCCCCACAGACACATATATGTGACTGCATGTTTTTGTGGCTGCAACTGTAAATCTTCAAGAATTTGTCATGAAAAAACCAGATTTTTCACCATCAGAACAGGGTAGCAAATGACAGCACCAGTTGAGACTAGGATGTTTGTACCCGTGACACATTATGACAACAGTGTTACGTCACGACTAGCAAAGAATATTTAATCAACTGCCACATTTTGTTAAAATATTTTGAATTAGTATTTCTTCAGCTACAACTGGTAAAAAAATTTTGCGTAAATTGATCATCATTTGAGTGAATTATGAAAGAAAGAAAAAGGGGTCCTTTTTATGAAACAACGTGTAGTACACAACCAACCACCCAGGTCAACTCAGCCTTTCATCACTCCAAGGTGGGCAAATCGATTACTGGCCTGCTTGGCTGGGGCTAAGCAATAAGCATGGCATGTTCGCCAATATCAGGTGGCAAGCAACACTGTGATCCCATACAGCATGCATGCACTCCATAGCCCTAAGAGCTTCCTATAAAGAGCTATTCCCATCCTTCAACCCGTTATTACTTTCTTAATCTGAATCAAGAATGATAATTGTGAGTGCAGTGGTTTCGATTTAGTTTTAGAAAGCAATTAAGCAAACAGTAATGATAACAATGTTCAATGCTTAAAAAGTGACAGCTGTAACAGCAAATAAACTATTGCAATAAACCATAAGTAAAAAACACACACACATTTTTTCAATTAGTTAATAATACTTTCAATCTAGGCCCCCTATTCCAGCTGATTAATAGCAGTAGTAATCAATAACAACACAAACTGTAAAGACAATAACGATAATAATACTCAAGTACTCGTTTGAATCTGCACTGTACAATTGTACACTACTACTTACTTTTGTACTTTTGCTACTTTATTAAATAACTAACCACAACAGCGGGAAGTCAGTGCATTCAGCACGAAACTAGCAGAAGACGTTGAAAAAATTCAATTTACTCATCTCACGCAGCTCAATCTATAGTATAGGTTAACGTCAGCAAAGAACAACATCCACTTGCATGAAAGTCAGCCAGAACATTGAGCAAACTTCAGCGCCGCAGGCATTCGAGAACACTTCAGCTTCAGCTGGTCACCAATGTCGCTGATAATCCGCAGTGCCTGCAAACAGAATGAGATGTAATGAGAAATTAATTCAGCTACATGCTGATTAACAAAGACGTTCTATTAATAGCGTAGACTGGCACTTTGGCCTGCTTCCTGTGTGCCACCTTCTTGTGGTGGAAGCGTCTGGGCCCGATGTCGACCGAACGACCGGCGACCACTGGCAACGGTCACCTGCCACTCGTCTCCGACTTCATCGGCTCGGAAAAATGCTGCAACCCCCGGGATCCGATTTCCGGGAGTTCATCACAGGCATCTGTTCATAACTGATCCACGACATCTCTGGGACTTCCTGAAACGAATTGGGGCCATGACCCGCCTCCTAGACTGGGAATGAGAGAGAGAGAGAGCACTTCGACCTTCCACAGTGGCACCACCAGGCAATGTCTACAACACCGTCGTCGTGTGGCCAGCCGAACATACATCAATCTGTATAAATTCTTATACCATCCAAAAATTATACACTTTTTCTAACAGTTTTAGTTAGAATCTTAACGTTTCATTTTTGTTGTCAAGCTATCACAACCTCCTTTCTCGTGGTTCAGCTCGTTTTTATCGAAATGACACTTTGCGGAGAAGAGTCGACACTCATTTCTGATGAAGGCGTCAGCAGACGTCAGAAATGAGTGTCAACTCTTCTCCGCAAAGTGTCATTTCGATGGAAATGAACTGAATCACGGGAAAGGAGCTTGCGATAGCTCGAACACAGAAACGCAACGTCAAGATTTTAACTAAAACAATTACAAGAAGTATATAATTTTTCGATAGTATGTACAACCGATCAGTTTATTCAAAATTGTATAAATTTTTGATTCTCATATATATACACTGTGTCCTAAAAAAAGTGATAACATTGCAGATTTCTTAATAACGTGCAATAATCTTTACCGAATCAAATATAATTTTATAAACATATACCTGCATGTATTGCAAACAGTAATGCAAAGTTTCTGGAAAATTCACCTTAGCGTTACTCAGAAATCAAACTGTAAACGAAATGACAAAAAGTGCGACTGCACAACTATTCAATAACAACTAGCTATCAGTTAAACAACGACCATGTTTAAATCTGATGTTCAAAGTGTCCGCCTTTTTCGCGGATACAGTTATGCAGACGCCGTCGCCACTGGCCGACTGCTCTGTCAATGATACGCTGATCAAAGCGGTGCCATTCGTCAATCAGTCGCTCTTTCAGATGGTCGACGTCACGGATCCGGCAACGGCACACGCGCTCTTGCAAAATGCCCCAGATCGCGTAGTCAACCAGATTGAGATCCGGGCTGTTTGGTGGCCAGTGCTGTGGCCCGATGAAGTCCGGCGTCTTGGCCGACAGTAATGCAACTGTCTCGCAAGCACGGTGAGCCGGCGCATTGTCTTGTTAAAACGTGAAGAAAGGTCCAGACATTGAACGAATGGCTGGCAAAAGATGTTGCCGTAATAGCGTGTTCCAGTAATACGAACCATTTATCTTCACTCCCGGATCTGTCAAATGGTAGGATGGATTTGAACAAAATTTGGTGTTAGTAATCCAAATACATCCACGCCTGTGCATGCTTAATTATGTGCAATGCGATGCAGGTTCGCACTTACCAGAGCCAAAAGTTTAGTGTTATCACTTTTATTGGGACACACTGTATAACTGTTATAACAAATGTTATAAATAAGTAAAAGAATAACAACCGCAGAAATTTCATTCAGCTTGAAGAACAGCCTAAAACATTGATATATACGAAAACTTCAGCGCTAACATCTTTATCTTGGTGACGAGAAAGAAAAGCAAACAGTAATAGCAACAGTGGTAGTAGCCCATGCAGTAGGCCTATAAACAACAGACGTTGATGTACGTTGGGGCGGGAGGAGGGCTGTGTTGTCTGGGGGTAGACTTTTTGAGAGGGATCATTTCTATGACTACCAAATAGTTATATTATTTCACTTCACAGAGACTACTGGGACTATTGTTGTTGTTTTTGTTTGTTTGTATTTTTTCTGTCTAGCTATTAGTGTTTTTCCTATTCGGCCATTTCTGCATGTTTTGCATATTGCGCTACTTAATGTGTCACTGTATATAAGCTATTCAGCTTTCAAGCTGCAAGTGTGTTCAATGAGTCAGTTCAGTTCAGTGGCTGTTGAATAAAAAACCAGTTAAAGACTTAACAATGAACGCAACTTACCGTGCCGTTGTTTGGTTAATTGCTGCGGTATTCATCGACATTCCTCGTTGCAGCCTTTGCCGCCGCATGTGGCACTTGCTTGACGTCATTACAGTCGTTGTTGGTGGTCCGGCCAGTTCTAAAGACCACCCACATACACGTGTATAGGCCCAAACCTGCGTGCGATTACCGCTGTTGTCTGAGTCGCTATTCCATTCAGTAATCCCCCAGCCGCACGCTCAACCCATTCCCAACCCGCATTATTACGTACCGCCATCAGAACATTCGTATGAAGGCTAGAAGAAAGAAAGATAAAGGTAAAAGGTAAAGGTGGGGATATGGCTCTTTAGAAGATTGAACCCCTCACAGAGCTACGGAGCGTCACCTGCCATATGGTATCACAGTGTTGCCTACCACCCGACACAGATGAATGCGCCCAGCTTTAACCCCAGCCAAATAGGCCGGTACTCGACCTACCTACCCCGGAAAGATGGAAGGCTGAGTTGACGTAGGCGGCTGGTTACATACCGAGTTGGTTTACCTGCCCGTACAGGCAGTTATCCATCGGCGTACAGTAACTTCGTTGATCGAATGAAACGCGTTACCGCTATGCCAGGGCACTGAAAATTGCTAATGTGAAAATATCAGGCATGACAGCTATTCGCAATCACGAACATAGAAGCACGACAGATCGAAACTAACCAGGCCACACACCGTCATCGAAGCAGTACGTAGCAGGCCCCAGATCTATCAGTTGACGCAAGTTGCTTGTATCTTACATTCCAGTTCGTGGACTAATTAATTAACATTAGTAATGAAAAAAAATTCTTATAATGAAATGCGAGGCGCAGGGTGTTTTTAGCCGACCAAATTTAAATAACGGTCGAGCTTATGGTATGGTTGTCGTCCGTCCGTTTCATCGTCATCGTCTGTCTGTCTGTAACGAAGGTACTGTGGCTAAACGGTAGGTCGGAGGAGAAACGTTTTACACAAGTAGCCTAATTAATCCTGTGTCTTAGACCTAGGCATGCACAATTTCAGCGATCTGGTGCAACGCGAACATTTTCAAATTTGGTGTTAAATGGAGGGGAGGGGTAAAAAAAATGTGCTTTTTCAACGGAAAACTGGCCATATGTCAGAAACGGTGAGAAATACAGCCAAGGTTACTACTATCACTAATAGTAAGTGGCGTATTATGTTTCAAATGACATAAAAGTCAACGACCTTAGATGACCTTGAAGGTCACTAACAACCAGTACGGTAAACTATCCTAGCGACAGCTGGGCTTCTTGTATATAAGTTGGGCCCTACTACTAGTACTACACCGTGGTTCATAATAACGTGCCACTTTTATGTTTAGAATAATTTTGATAGATGTGAGCCACGTGCGGCTTAATAATTGATTTTCCACCTTTGCATTCAGACAAGCTGAAAAAAGCTGGAATTAAACACCTCCAATCTGTTGCAAATTTGCGATATCGGAACGTTCAATTGCGCGTGCAACTATTCACTAGCGCCAACCCCAGTTAATATTATGTTATTTTCGATTTGAAAAACACTTCGTTGCATCGATTTCCTATTATTTTGATGATTTTATGAGCGCTGCTGGCGTCATTTGCGATATTTTGTGAGACTGACCACATGTCGGATGTTTGGCGCAACGTCATTGGCGCTGCGAATCGACCAGTGCATTGGCGTGCGAAGCTTACTCAAAGCATCTGTTCGTGCCGATGGCGCATATTTTATATTTTGCTGTTTTAAATCAATCTCCAGCTTGCAGCGCGTTGAATTATACCCCGTTTACACGATCGAGCAAACATCGAGCTGGCTCGTCCAGCTATAGCTATATGTTATAACATATAGCCAGCTCGTCGAGCCAGCTTGATCGTCTAAATGAACATTTTTTAATTCGATAAAAACAGTTTAGGATCACTTTTAAACTAAATAATTTCGCTATAAATCAGACAGCTCACTTTCTCAAGTTTGGTTTTATTAGGCCTATGCCTTTTGCCGCTGTATTTCCCTAAATGCAAATTTAAGAAATATAAAACAAAAAGCCCAGCTGTCGCTAGGGTGGGCCGACCGTACCTCCTATATTTGAAGGCTAGAGTCTGACTTCCGGTTGCGAGAAAACGATTTTTTTAGAATAAGTACAGTCCCATACACGCTATGGTGATGCTGCTATATCGAAGCTACAATTAACGCTGGGATACGATACGGTAATTCGACGCACATGGGTGATGGCTGCAAACAGAAACTCTGCATCCAAAATTGGGACCAAACCGCTGCAGGTAGATAGAGACATGGTAGCCTATAGGACCTCCTTTTCGCCCTATCGAGCGGTACCGTCACCGATCCCTTGCGACGTACCGTTTAACCACAATACTGCACGATTGGCATAACAAAGCGCATAATAACCCTTTAAGGTCATCCAAGGTCGATGATTTTCGTTTCATCTGAAAGGGCTTATGCGACTTCCTTTTACTGACCAATAGCAACCTTGGCCATATCTCTCACCGTTTCTGCATGAGATACGGCGACTTGTCCGTTAAAAACGCACATTTTTCCTATCCCACTTGTGTTTAACCCTAAATGAGAAAATGTTTCCCTCGCATTGGATCGACGTGTGCGATGAGCCGTTACACCGGGCTAATTAACCGTGTGATAAATTTTCCGTTAAGTCTTATAGGGTGTTCACACGATCGAGCAAACATCCAGCAGCTAGTTCGACGTTCTATGGTAATTAGCATGCTAATTAGGAGGACGGGCGGGTTGTAATTGGAAGGCCTATATAACACGTGATCAGCCGTGGGCTAAGAGCCTAAGCCTAGGCCTATATTTGAGCCAGGGGCGGGGTTCCAATAGGCCTGCTTGAGCCAGCTGGATGTTTGCTCGATGTTTGCTCGATCGTGTAAACACCCTATTACCATTTAGCCACAATACATGCATTACAGACGACAACGACGACGATTTACGACGACTGACAGACACAACGTAGCCAAAGGCGCGACCGTTACTTAGTACGGTCGAGCAAAAAAAATGTTTGCACAGATTATTGTTACCTTATCCTGCCCCCTCCAGCGACGACGAATGATGATAGGCCTAGTCGTCAGAACTCCAGAAGTTGTCAGTCGTGACTGTCAGTTAGTATTAGCTGAAACAGACTCACCTTTCTGCCGTCGACTTCTTTTTGCTTTTCGTCGAAGTACATTTTGTTTTTCATGGCGCCGAGAAACGCCGAGGCAAACGTTGCGACGTAGGCTACAGTCAATAGCGAGTGAGACCAAGTGGAGTGGCTGCTGTAAGCTTATAGCGTTAATCACTGCGGCCACCATGTGTGTGAAAGTCATAGCGCACTTAGCAGCCGAGGACGTTGTCACCTGCGAGCTAACTAGTAGGGTAGCCAGAAATGTGAATTGGGGGTCGCCTCCCTTTTCTTCCTTTTTTGTCCGTCCCATTCCCTTTCCTTTTCTCTTTCCCTTTCCCTTCTTTCTCCTTTTCTCCCCATTGCTTTTTGCACTCCATTTTTCTTGGAAGTAGGACCCCTACATTCCAGCCTGAGGGTCTAGGGGAGCACTGTGAGCTTCTCCAGCGGAGGCTAGAATTCGAATTTGATGCAATTATAGCCTTAAAATAGGCTATGTGACATATGGTAGCAACAATATTTTAATCTTTAACGTCTATTTTAACAGAAATTTCGCCGATAGGGATTTGAACCCCTTATCTACGCCACTGTAGCTAACACGTAGAAAAGTGGCTCGTTGTCACCGATGCAGCGTACGCAGGCACGTTGGTAACACTAACGACCAACAGGCTCAGCGCTGTAGGCCAACACTATAGCAGCGGCGACTGTAGGCCTACTATGGCCATGCACCGGGAAACGAGATTTATAAAGTGAGTCTGAGAGGTGAAGCCCCCCTCTACCCCCAGTTTCCACTGAGTCCAGGGTCAAATTAGCTACCGCGAAGTCTCCCAAAGCTAAGACAACCTAAAGTGCAGTTTTTGAGTCTAAAGATTTTTCGCAATTAAAAAGGCTTGCTCAACTAATTCACTAGGCGCAAGATATTTATCCGGCAGCCGTATCAATAACTTAGCGGCTATTGATGCGGCTATATATCGAATAAATATCCGGTCCTACCGAGGCCAGCTGTTTATCCGGCCGCCGACTTGCGGCGGTACGACGGGTGCTCGTCGTACTGCCGCAGACACGACGGCGGCCGGGCAACTGACTATCTCAACCCTAGCAAGTAGGGAATCACGGATCGCCAGCTACACCACAATATTAACACTAATTCTAACGTAGACAAGGCGTATACGCATTATGCAATTACGCCGAGCGACATTGGTGCCGCTGCCTAACGAATGCGATTGAGTTTTTCGTTTTTTTTCACTGCCGGAAAAGGCTATTTTTACGGCTGCCGGACGAATAGTCATCGCGATTTCACATATGTTGCGTATTTTAATGGATAATTATTCCGCGTAGTACCAATAGTACTGCACTGCTACGGCAAGGCGTCAAATAGTGAAACAGCACAAATCTTCGCCGAGACTAGTGCTCCCACCTGGCGTATGATACAAACTTGCATAGGAACCTAAGCACAATCATCCACAGCAAATAGGCCTAGATCGTGGATACCATAATACGGAGGTGCAGCCATGTATATGAACGTGTTTTCAAACGGCAACAGAGCAGTGTGCCTTTGAACATTTCACGCGCGATACTGCTTACCATAACAAGTGTAACAGATTTTTGTCACCAAGCGTGGTGGAGGTGTGGCCCTCATTCACCGTCAGACCATCAAGTCGACCACCGACATCCAACAATAAACAAAAACAAAAACGAAAAACTCAATCGCGGCAGCACCAATGTCGCTCGGCGTATTTGCATTACGTGTAGTGACCAGAATTGGCGTTAATATTATGGTGTAGGGTTTAGGGTTAGGGTTGAGGTTAGGGTTTGGGTTAGAGTTGGCGTATTTTAAAGATTTATGTGACAATAATGCACACCGAAATCAAGCGTATAATATTGGTGATAAATTCGACACTGCTGCAGGCAAGTACAACTTGCCGACTGGCGATCTGTGATTTTTTACTTGCTATGGTTGAGGTCGTCAGTTGCCCGGCTGCCGTCGTGTCTGCTGGTACCTACGAACACCGTTGTGCTCGTACGCACCGACTAAGGCCGTCCAAGTCGGCGGCCGGATCAATAACTGCCCTTATTCGATTGCCGTATCAATAGCTAATGCCAATGATACGGCTGCCGGCTAAATATCCTCTGTCTTAAAATTATTTACAACCTAGCAGCGGTACCGAAAAGATGTATCTAAAACTAAAATTTATATCGAGTAGGCTTAAGAAAATTAGTAGAAATTTGTTCCAGAAGATGTTTGTGCATTAGATGTATTTATCCGAAAAAAAGACATTCAAAATGTACTGCACAACATTTCTAGTGTATAGCGATGCAGTTAAGGTATGGTGGGACATTTTAGCAATCACGTCGTTATTCTAAATTGTCCACAAAATGTGCCAGTAAACGTATTTTCAAAAACGGTCAATATTTGATACAAATTTGGGCAACGACTAAGGGAGAAGTTTTTCTGAGACACTGTATAGGCCTATACGACTACCCTGTGAGGCTTAAAACACACAAAAATTTATCGATCATGACTTGAAGGCGGATTACAGGATTTTAATAATGTTTGATACAACTATTTCTGATACAACTTGCCATCAAACGCTTGGTCAAATTTCCACCTCACCCAACATATGCTTCTGCACTACCTGGGGAAATCAAAACACATGAAATCGGCGTTAAAATGAGCAAAAAAACGCCAAAAGAATCCGTGACATTACTGATAGTAACTTGGAGAAGAATAACAAAATTTTAATAGTTTTTGGTATAAACATTCCTCACATAACTGGCCAATGGCCACCAAATGGCCGTTCAAATTTCCAGCTCACCCAACGTCTGTTGCCGCACTACTTCGGGAAACAGAACAAATGCAACACTCGGCATGATCGGAGGGGGATAACGCCGAC
>Ga0209671_1006293_pt1 | contig 12158 bp, 7 predicted proteins | sample WorMetHERISLAND2_2_FD_187401 | JGI IMG/M metagenome (GOLD analysis project Ga0209671, IMG submission 187401) | Marine gutless worms symbiont microbial communities from Max Planck institute for Marine Microbiology, Germany - Olavius geniculatus... | ecosystem: Host-associated > Annelida >...
GAGTTGGGGGCACGATGTGGTCGTGACTGGCATTGTTGCGTCACTGCGGCAGGGGGCCGGGGAGGGGCGGTGCCCTGGTTCCTGCTGCTGAGGCTGAGCGGCGGCGTAGCTCCATGCTATCGATCCACTGACTGACTGACTGCATGCACGGCGAGCGCCGCGCCGCTTTCACTCCAGGCTCTAGCTGTGCGCGTTGCTTTGCCGACCGACCGACCGACTGAGCGACTGACTACTTGACTAGCAAGCGCTAGCACGTTGTCGTTGTCGTCGTTGCTGTTGTCGTATTCCGGCGCTGAATCGTTCTCATACTCAGCAACTGGAGATCTCGGGTAGGCCACCATCCCTCAGGTAGCTGATTGCTTCTTCACTGCAGGTTTTTTCAAACACGAAGTTTGTGGGGTTCTTCTCCTCCTCCTCGTTGAAGTATAGAACCGTGCATTCCGTCTTGAACGTCGTGCAGTCTGCTGATCTACTGGCGTACATCATAATCGTCGTATACGGGTTTAACGTGGCATGATCAGGTTTCAACACGGTCTGCGGTGTATTATCTGAGGCGTAATACAAAGTAGACCCTGTTGAAGCATACTTATTTTATGCCTGTGATCGATTTTGAGTTCCGCGTTGAGAATGGGTGCTGTACACAGACGCGAGCCACGTTTCGGTCGTCACGGTTCACGTCACGTTCCAGACACTGCAGTGAAAGATAGGCGACGAAAGTAGGTCAGGAAATAATAGGTGCCGTTATTTTCAGGAGGGCCATGGTCCACGTAAGTAGGCCTATAACAGTGTCAGACTGCTGAACTAATAGGTCCGCAACCCCGGGTATGATTGACGGAACAGAGAAGTGTTGAGATGCTACCAGTGAAGCGTGATCGTGAGTCTGTCAGTGTCTGTGTGTGTGTTTGTGCAGCTCGAGTCTTGGTCGTGGTGGTAGATCGTCTGCGTACAGTCACATCACCCAGCTACACGTTCTGCTGTCCTAACGACGTGCCACCCGGCTGATCCAGCACTGGTCTTGCAGGGTGTCCTCGGTGTGTCCACCACGCCGAGTGAACTCTACGTGTCGTGTATATATCAGTTGAGCTGTCGTCAGGCGACGTGACGTGCTGAAGTCTGGCTGGAGTCGAGATGGTGAAGACGTTCCAGGCGTACCTGCCGTCCGAGTGTCACCGCACGTACAGCTGCGTTCACTGTCGAGCACATCTTGCCAACCACGATGAACTCATCTCAAAGGTTGGTCTTTCAGTCTGTCTGCATAGCTACGAACTTGGTCTATGTTAAAGGGGATTACCCCCGTTTCTCATAATGTCTAAATCTAAGCTTATAAAACTATCTCTAACCCTAACCATAACCTGTAACCTCAACCCTATCCCTAATCCTAACCGTAGCCGTAGGCGAAGTAGGATTAGGCAAAATGGGAGGACAACATTGTAAGTAGTCTATAGCTCTTAACGGTAGCTCATCTCAGAGCTACTTAGCGTCACCTGTCATGAGATCGTTTGACTGTCACACAGATAAACACGTTCTGCCTTAATCCCAGCGTGACAGGCTTGGTATTCGATTTACTTGTGGAAGGCTGACTTGACCTTGGCTATATGCTGAAAATGTTTACCTGTTCGTAAAATAGTCAGTCGGCCGTCCAAGTTGTAACCACTTGATAACGACGGACCTGACCGCGAGTCGGACCCTCCAACCCCGCCCCGCAACCTTTAGATGGTTTATAAGTCCAGCGTCCTTTAGACCGTTATGCCGCCAAGCCACCCACACTCTGTTTGTGTGTCTTCTGTTCTGTGCTAGCAATGGCAGTCTGGCAGCACTTGGTAATAATGTACGTGTACATTTACTGAAATATACAGAAAAGTTTGCTAGTTGATTTGACTGGTTATGTACAAACCCTGTCTTTATTGTGAAACTGAAGGTCATGCAGGGGCATCTACACCGTCTAAACCTGGAGCAAATGCTCTATTGTAAAAGTAAGGGAAATCTTTCCTAGATAGGTCTATGTCGGCACTTGACTGCCCTTGGTTGCCATAGATCAGCTGAAGCAGCGCCGGAGTCCTAGCAGATTTGTTCCAGCCAACCATGGTTAGCGTTTGTAAACAAAAGCAAATGATGTTATTGTAAATAATGGTTTTTAATGCAGTGACAAAATACTAGCATTGTAACATGCCATTCAGCAAGAAAAGCAAAGCAGTGATTAAAAATTTATACCAGTTGAAAGAATACAGTTTGCAGAAGATACTGACGGAATTTTTGAAGACAAAGTGCAAAAGCGAAGAACTGGGCACTTTACTAAAAAGATTTGCGAAACCTGAAGCACCGACCAAAGGCATGAGGCTGCAGACCGAAATGCGTGCATAACTGAAGAGAACGAGACTACTGTGGATGAACTGCTAAACCCAGTAAGCCAGGAAGACCAAAAACAAACATCTTTCAACACACCAGATACCCAAAGAGATGGTTCTAACACAGTGTAGCATCGTACAGATCATTCACTGCGCTCTTAGAAGTGTCTTGTTCGTTTACCTATGTGATTGTTGCCTGTTGCTAGTTTTTTCTTACATTTATATTATACAAGGTAGTGTAGTAACACAGTTAAGGTGTGGTGGGATATTCAGTAACAGCTTTATTGTCAATTGTCCATAGAGTGTGCCAGTGAAAGAATTTCGAAAATTGGTTAATATTTTGTGAAGATATCGAAGTAACAAAGTGTGTCGTTTTTATTGAGACTCAGTGTAGTTTGTATTGTTTGAATATGGGACTGCTGTTACGTTGGTGCTGCGTTGCTAGCTGAAGTCAGCTGATCGTGTCGTTGACATCATGATGGTGGTGTGACTGTATGCAGCCGGCATGTCACTGCATTGCATTGGCAGGCAACACAACAACGCACCTATCTCACCTGCTGCTGGCAATTTAGCATTAGAGCACCTGCCTCAAGAGCTCTGGAGCCCCGGCCCGGCCCGTTGTACACAATACAGTTGCTAGCTGACTAATGTCTCTCTGTCTACCTTTGGGCGTAGGTATTATTGCAAGCGCACCACTGCAGTGCACTGTTGGTGACAGTCGCCGTCGTTTCGCGCGGCGGGAAATCCGTGCGTGCCAGTCTGCACGTGATATTGCTGCACTGCGGTTATATCATTCACTCTCTATAGTGCCTGCCACCACATACTGCGTAGTATCTTACGTTAGGCAAGTGAATATATAAGGCTCACGTACCGTCACGAACTGTTGGTGCTTATTTCATCGTCACGCCTTTGTCCCTATCAGCAAGTGCAGCTGTCACCACTCCAGGGTCACACACAACGCGTTTTTGTCAAGCTTTCTTTTTTCGAATAAATGAGACAGGCATAACACCGGCAGTTGAAAGACAGAAGGTGTCCTGTATAAACAGAAAATAGCAGTGAACGGTTTGCAGCACCTGTCGACGGGTGATGGTTTAAGGTTTCATTGCTCAGGGGCATAGACGGCACCGACTTAGCTTGTCTGATCAGTGCAGCAGACTGTATGGCTGCATGTTATCTTGGGTGCCATGTCATTGTTGACGACGTTGGCGACCACGGGATGCCAGAGTGGCTGTCATTCTGTCCCCTGAAAGTAAGGGAAATCTTTCCTAGATAGGCCTATGTTCGCGCTTGACTGCTCTACGGTTGCCATAGATCAGCTGAAGGAGCGCCGGAGTCCTGGCAGATTTGTTCCAGCCAACCGTTATGCGATCCAGATAGAGAATTCGACATTTGTATATTAATTTAGCGTGAACACCCCAATTTTCAGCTACCGGAACTGCTATAGGCTTTCGCGCGTCTCGTGAGCATTAGCTCAAATTTCTTGTTGTAAATAAATCTGTAAAATTTCAAATTAGAATTCCAAATGGTTGCTGAGAAAACAGCGAAAAACATTAGGGGGTTACTTTTTTGCTGCACCCTGTACACTCTCAGAAGAACGCATTGACAATAGAGAAATTCGTCGGATCTAGGCTTAGTCCTTCAGTATTATGTATAAGCTTTTTATGTACATGATCGAACCTTGTCTGGTTGTCGTCATTTGCTCGTTTTCCTGTTGCACCCAGTCAAGCATAATTTCCATTTTCCAGCTATACAGGCAAATCGAAGCAGTTGCTAGTCTGTGTTTTTACCTTGGCCGCTAGGTATACGGGCGCCAGTCGTTATTAGCGTGGGCGCATGTTCATTGTACTCGGTCACATCTGGCAAGCACATCTATGACGTCTGTTAATTGGCATAGGCGCAAGGCCAGGCGTATGGTTTCCAAACGTATCTTCGGATAACGGTGGCTTATAAATGTTGCTAAAATGTATGAGTGTTTTTGTGACATTGCATTGACTTAGTTAGGCCTAATTAATGAACAACATTGCACTGTAGCCTACAAGTGAAAAATAAAAACGCTGTGTAAGTTAACAGGCTGTAGCATTTAGCGCATTAGCTAGCCACAAGTCCATAGCCAAGCCAACTAGCTATAGCCATGACTTGTCGGCTAACTAGCTGCTGAAAACTTTGTAGTCAGCCACCAAAAGCTAATAGCCATTTCATGACTATGAGTATGGGGTCCATTATAAGTAACTCAATTTCTTTGTTCAGCCGTTCAAGTGCTCCGTTGTACACCCTTAGTAATCCGGGGCTTTTCAGCCATTCTGTAGCGCCTTGCTGTAAATTTGTCATTCGTTTCCTGCTGAAAGTTACTGTGCGTCAAACACGGTGTAATATTTGCCCAGGAGCAGTTATTGCTGTTTGCGCGCTTATGGCGCATGGCAGTGCAACGCCTGGTTGCCTGGCACAGCAGTCCAGTGCAGCTGCTGTAACCCAATACGCCAAGTAAGTACTAAGTACAAACAGTGAGAACTGAGTACACAGCATGATGGACTCTTAATGAGTTTCACCAGCTGCCGCCATTCTCTCTGCAAAGTGTAAACAGCTTGACAACGCAAACATAGAGTCGTTAATATCAGCTGCAAACTGGCGCCTTTGTTTCGTTATAAATGTTATGGCCTAAAGAAGCAGAGATGGGAGTATTCCTGTTGTCATTGGGGATAGAGTCCGGGGGTGCCTTCAGCCCTTCCCCATTTTAACTGTTTGACTACTCGCATTAAGGCGACTCTTGATTGATAGATTGATTGCTAAAGCGACTGTCACCTTTCAAGATCTTGCTTTCGCTGGATAATGAACTACCAAGGATTATTTGAATCATTTTTGTCGTGGATGACGTCAGAGTAGCTAGCTGAAAAAAAATCAGGGGGAGAAGACGAGAAGTCCGTAAAGGCAATCCATTGATGTCTGTTTATTATTATTATTATTTATTGAATTGATACATGTAATTCGTGTTGGAAAAGATTTCTGGAAGAAAGTTTGTGGCACAAAATACCACTGGGTATTGAAGTTTTGTGTCTTTAGCGTATTCAGCATTGAGCATTGCTTTGTGCTTACGCTACTCGTATTTGAATACCTTGTATATATTGAACTTTGTAAGGCCAAAAGATAGCCCCAGTGACTGGAGCTACAATATGTTGATTGATAATATGCGCCGCTGGTTACTGCTGTTGCCAGAAGTTTATGGCAATGCACCCTGGCTGTCTGTCTGGACGTCTTTGTTTCCACTTGACTACTTGGTGACGTTAAATTGTCTGCTACTCTGCTGTGCAGTCTCTCGCTTGCTGTTTATACAAAAACGTGATATCGCCGTCTTTCATACACTGGTAGTTGGAGTTTAGTTTCGTTTTGACTGCATGCAATTACGTTGTACTTATCAGGAGCATAACTCGATTTACTCGAACTTAGTTTTCTCGTGTGTCGTGAGAGTTTTTGATAAGCAGCATGTCTTTTGCACGTTGTTAAGTTTTTCGTGTCTGATAGAGATTTTAGTCATTTACACAATAAATGATGAGTGTGCCTGTCAGTAGCATGCGGCTTGGATGTTGCTACCTGCTGAGCTGTCCAGTTATGCACGGACGTCAGTCCATAGGGACAGTGACGAACGTCCCTCTCAGAGTTTTAGGCGGGATATAGGCCGATGACTTTGTCACCTAAAGCGGAGGAATGGTGACTAGGAATTACTGAGAGCTGAACCACTTTTTATCGTCGAAAAAGTGTTTTTATAGGCCAAGAATAAACTAAAATCGTTTGTGGCTGAGGCTCCGCTCCCCAGAGGTCTCTGCAGGGGCAAGGCTGTTAACAAGGACTTTGTGTTCAAGGCCAGAGGCAAGGACTTGGGACCAAGGCTAAGGTCACTGCTCTTTGTTTTCGAGGCGCCTCGAGGTCGAGGCCAAGTCCTTGAGGACACACCACTGCCTCCCCAGACTCATCCCATTGGCAGATCTTCGTCCCCAGTGTTAGATATATGTCGACGCCGCTGCAGCTCCGCGACTCACTTTCGGTCCTTGGAGTGCTGTCACGACGCATCTGCTGAGTAGCAGTATACGGTACTGTAGGCCTGCCGCCATAAAGTCGGTCGTGCCGATGTGATGCTGAATCGCTGTCTGTGGGCTAGCGTGCACTTTCATTATGTAAGTGCACGGAGCCTCGCCGCCGCCGAGAAACAAAGAAGATTCCGTGAAGCGTTTGCTGGTCGCGGAGCACGACTGGTCAGTAACTTGTGAGTTGTGTCTCAGCATCCTTCGTGGAATCTGCCGGGGGGGAGGGAGGAGGTTATGTCCCGGATGTGACGTAAGCTGCTCAAGATTTCCATGTAAGTGGACAAAGGCGTCGGCGCCCGGCTGCTGGTTCAAGACGGACTGCTGTACGCAGGCGCTGCGTGTTGGTGATAAACAGACCATTATTCCCGAGCGCTAGCCGGGCGATGGCGTTCTATACAGCTTATGACAGTCGGTTGGTCGGTCGTTGGGTAATGATGGGTGGAGTGGAGACACTGGACACTGGCTGCAGGATGTGACATTGCGGCGGCAAAGAGTTGTGATGAGAAGCGAGTGGCTGACTGAGTGAGGGTGCGTCAGTGAATTGACGATCATGACGATAAATAGCACGCTCGTGACCACCGCTTGGCTTGACGTCGTCCATGCACGAGATAGGAGCAGCACAGCTGATTAGCCACACCATGGAGTTCTGGATAATAGCATAATGGTAGATCTCGATGGCCGTATGCGTGCAGCCGTGGTGACAGCGATCGAATCCCACGCAACATCACGTATTAACTCAGTCGCGCTGCTGTCTCTTCTTCTTGGATGTAGTTGTACTGACTTTACTGGACGAACGCTGATGACGGTCACTGATCGCAGCTGTTTGTCGATACGCCCAGTTATGATTGAGGTCGTTCTACTGGGCCGCATGACGTGTCTTGCTTGTCCGTCCGTCTATTTGTCTGCCCCGTATGGTTTCTTAATATAACTCGAAAATAGAGCTGTCGAAGCGTTAATTTTTTAATGCATTAACGCCAATTTTTTAACGCATTAATTAACGCGTTATTAACGCACCCAGGCCCGTCAGAGGGAGAGTATATAAATTACCCCGGGTCCCGTGACGTTTGGGGGGCCCCGCCTGTAGAATATAGAAAGCTAAAAACACATTTTAAATGTATAATCAACAATAACTGCCGTCATAGCTAGCATAGAAATCTATTAGCTTGTCGTCAAAATTATATATTTACAGTAGTGTAGTGATAGAATGGCAACTACAGTTTAGTTACTTGAATTCATTCGATTGTCAAATAACCGCAGTTTAACGGAATATTGGAACTTTTGCTTCATGGAATTTAGCAAATTAACATAAATTTGCCTATGTGTGTTAATTATTTTATCGCGCGTTAATTTTTTTAACGCGCATTAATTTATTAACGCATTAATGCGTTAATTAATACGTTAATTTGTCAGCTCTACTCGAAAACAAAAGATACGTACAAAAATTGGGCAGAAATTGGTCCATTCTCCAGGGAACGCCTGTGGAGGCGTCGATACTGGAAGCTTCTGGCTCTGGGGGCGATCTCGGGTCCTGAGTCGGCTGGCGCCTATGGTTAGCGTCACATGTTGGGCATGGATGGGCTGACTTATGAAGCGTGCATGCTGAGCGCGCGCTGGTTGCGGTGCAGGATGCGTAGCTACCACCACTTCGGCACACACTGCTGCAGGCGGCTGGACCGGGCTGGGAACAGCGTTCAATATGATTGATCAGTGGATCGATGGACCCGACCGACCGAACTGCAGCATGAAGTATTATACTGAGCAGCATACATAGCTTATAAGCACCACGATGGCGGGCTGTCTATGTGTTGGTCACGTAGTCTAACCGATGATAAACCGACTGGACAAGACCGCTAACCATGTATAGGCTCCATGTCGACTCCACACGGGGAGGGGTAACGCCCCCACGGCGGCCAGAAGCTATTGGGATGATCCCCCCACAGTGTATTATTTTTAAAGATTTTTGCAATCATGGAATGAGCCAATTTTGTGTCTGGTTTAGTGTTATACATCCAAACTAATTCTTGGTTTATTTTGACTTGTTTGAGGTTAAAACCGTGCACTCTGCGTCACCTGCAGAACGACGCATTTTGTACTTTGTGGACGGGGCAGCTTACAGTAGTCGCCAGACCGCGTTGAAGCAAGGGAAGAGAAATGATAGGATGAGGCAGGGGAGGAGAAGAAAGAAGGAAAGAAAAATACGGTAAGAAAGGAGGGAAGGTCGCACCCCCCATTGTGATTTCTGTAAAAGTGGTCATCTATGCCATCGACCATCTCACTATGGCTGTCATAGCTGCTGCTGATGCTGCTGGTGGTGTGGCTACTGACAGTTGCCTGTCCGCTTGGTTTCTTCTGACCCGACCCAGAAGCCAATTCAACTGTCAGCTGAGTCTCCCCCACTTCGACGCCTCTCCCCATCTCTGTACATCGCCCCAAATAGCACGGTCCCAATCTACGCTGTCTTGTCGGTGATAAAATAGCATCGATCTCATCGCGAGCAGGCATCTAGCCGCGCTTGGCCGCTGCTGTGGCTAAATATGGGAGAATATAGCCCGTTTAAACTATCACTTGACTAGCGTTGGTTGGGGCCATCTATTCTGCGGTCGTCGTCTTCGGAACTGAATAAGCCGAGGCCAATCGCTATTACGCGGCCGTCCTAATGGGCCGCATTACGGGTCTTGCTCGTCCGTCCGTCTCTTTGTCTGTCCGGTAGGGACTCATCAATGTTTCCTGATTGCAGGAGTAGCCGGTGTTGCAGTTCACAGTTCAAAAGATAATTGAAGGTCAAAGGATTGTGTTAGGGTTAGGGTTAGGGTAGCTCAGTGAATTTGGCAAGTTCGTAGAGATAGGCGGACGGCTGTATATTATGTCGGCACTGGGCCGTCACTCTCGTTTGTGAGTTACCGTTCTGTCTTTGCTATAGAGGTTTGCGATTCGACTGACAACAAATCCGATTCGATTCGATTCACTAGCACCAACATCGTGGCAAGGGGGCAAATGATGGGGGAGGGCAGATGCCCAACCTAAATTTTTGGCTGTCGAAAAATTATAAACAATATCTTCTTGTCGGAAAATGTCCGTTCAAAGTGCAAACTTTGGGGCTGAAAAAACGTCTATTTTAGAAAAATTCATGGACAAAATTAAAATGATAAGCACTCGAATCTCTTCTTGTAAAAATTTGCAACTTTTCGTCAGAATTTTTTTTTACAAAATTGCAAAGTCTGTAGAAAAATTACGACTTCAGGCCTTGCTACTTTTTTTACCCTCGTACGACGCCGCTGATCACTGGAAATTCAAGCTTTTTATGAATTCTGAGTTGCAGTTTAGGCCTGCAGTATTGCATTATCGTACTACTGTACTATCGCATTTGCCGGTATAAATCAACCCAAAACAACTAACTGAAAGTCGTAATTAAAAAAGTCACATCACGGAAGGGAGGGTTAACGTCATTGGTCGCTGGTTAGGCCTGTACGGAAGCTTATGACAATGTGATAGTGAAGTAAAAATAATCGAAAGTTGTGTGTAACGAGAACGCGCGCATGCAGTTAGCGCCAATTAGCGCGCAGAAACACGAGTTTGCCAACAAAAATTGGCTTCAGCACTTCACGAAATTGGCGTGTCGAATCGAAATAAGCTCGGGTTCGATTTACTTTGTCGAATCGATTTGCCAAGCAAATCGATTAATCCTAGCTCTACTTTACTATGTCGTTACCAGCTTGTGTGCACATATACCAGTGACGTAATCATTGCTTGCTGTTTGTGTGTGTGTTTTGCAGTCTTTTCAAGGCAGTCAAGGCCGGGCGTATCTTTTCAACTCCGTGTAAGTTCACGGCATTTACCTGTTTGTAACCATAATCAGACACCTCACTGTTTAATTGCGCATCTTCAGATGATTCCAATTGTTGATTTTTGTAATTAAAAAATTAACAAAAAAATATAATAAGCAATAAACAAAATAGGAAATTAATCACAAAACTTGTCTGAAACCACTTCTGAGCAGGTCTGCAACATGAATGACAGGTTACTTCGTGGTTCGTGCACTGATTCTGTTTATTCATTAGCAGTATAATAATTATAACATTCAGCAGTAGATAGTTAGCGGCGTTTGTGCATGACGCTGCAGTAGTGGATGTTTAGTACTTTAGTACCCGTATATCCAGTGTGATTTATTACTGCCCGTGGAAGCGACGCCAGTATTGTTTTCAGCATTTTTCTTCTGTTGCCCTGTACGATCACCCATAAACCACTGTAACCTACTTAGCTTGATGAAATTTTGCATGCATACTCGACTACCTCTAGAAGCCTTTTGAATTTCAAGGTCATCGGTCAAAAGTGAAGGTCTAATGGGTTTTCGTGCATTTTTTGGTCTGCATGATACCCGTGGGCATTACGTAGCCTTGAGTAAGGGTTCTGTACTTGTTTGTTTTCATTCTGTTGCATGTTTTCGGAGATGTTTCTATCATACATGTCTGAGCCTGTGACTTTGCACTTTAACAAACTACACGCTACTATGACCTAGAGATGATAGATGCACACCGAGCGTGTTGGAGGTTATTTACAGTTAACGTGCTGTATAAATTACTTTCTTCATTAGTTAGATAATTTTTTTATCTTTTTACGTGTGTTGGAAAACTGTTTACAGTGTGCTTCTCATTAGCGTCAGTTGCACACGTGTGGCACTCGAGCGCGTTTTGTATCTACCCACTGAATATAGTGAGATTACATAGATCTGAGGAGTTTTGCTAGGTATGGTCGAAAGGTATACAGAATGATGCCTAATGACTTCCCAGCGCATTGGCACAGGTTGACAGTTGCATTAGTGGAAAGGCGCCGGCCGGTATAGCTGCTGGTTAGTTAGTTAGCTGCGACCTTGTCTCCAGGCATTCACTGATTGAGTGTCACGCGGTCTTACGGCGAATACGGCACCTAATTGGACTACTTAGTTGCAGTGATTGGTGGTCCAGTTCTGCCACTCGTTTCCAGTGCAGCTTCCGACAGCCACAGCGAGGCTTGATGCATAGGTTTGTGTGAGTGTGACTGATGAATTACGAGATTATTATTCTGAGTTTATTTTTATTTTTTTTTAACTCTACACTATCTCGTTGAAATACACGGCATTAGCGAAATGCTGAAAGTCTCTGTCGCAGCAGCATCCAGTAAGTTAAGAAAGAAACCAGTTAACTTGGGACACGTAGACTGAAAGCATTTCAGTACTAACCAGTACCACCAGCCAGGTCAGCTCAGCTTTCCGTATCTTCATGGTATTGAGTCTCGGTCTGCCTGACTGGGATTAGGGCAGCGCGTTCATCTGATCCGGTGGCTGCTAACACTGTATGATTCCACATGGCAGGCGACGCTTCGTAGCTCCGAGATGCGTTTTCTGTGAAGAGCCATACGCACCCTTCAACTCCTGTTGTAACGTCTTTGGTACACCCTTAACAAAACTCCCCCTATTTTTCGCTGGGCGTATACGCTGCGCCCATTACAGGCTGAACGGTAGTTCAAGCCCTGTGTTAACGGCGACTTCTCTTTCTTATGGGAAAGCCAAAAATTCGACCCGCCACAGAATCAAAACCCCTGATCTGATTGAGATAAAATTTGGCACCGTTGATTACGTCGGCGAGATGACCCCTCATGCAAAATTTCATGTAAATCCCTCCAAGGGGGGCTTCCCGGCAAATGGGTGACCGACCCCCGTTGCCATGCCAACGAAATTTGGGACAAAATTGGCTATAACTCG
>Ga0209671_1006294_pt1 | contig 12156 bp, 9 predicted proteins | sample WorMetHERISLAND2_2_FD_187401 | JGI IMG/M metagenome (GOLD analysis project Ga0209671, IMG submission 187401) | Marine gutless worms symbiont microbial communities from Max Planck institute for Marine Microbiology, Germany - Olavius geniculatus... | ecosystem: Host-associated > Annelida >...
GGTGACGGCACCGGTATCTGTGACGTCGCGGTCGCCATTATACACGGACACAGCGTACGCGAAACAGATTATACGTTCTCGTGCGTTCGCTTCTGACACCATGTAGTCACACAGACTCATACCAGACTGACTGACTAACTGACTGGCGAGCAGTCAGCTACGCTAGCCCCGCCTACCGACTGTCAATCATAGCTAGACCTACCCTCACACCCCGCCCTGGTTCCGCCACTTCGCCAGTGTCGCAGAGCAGCCCCACACAATCATACCCATGTTCAGATTATGTACAGCTTGTATATACTGCCGGGCAGAGATTTAATGAATAGGCCCTAATGACACCTTAATGACGTCACCGACTCTGGAAATTAGGCCTATCACAACATGCAGCGCAGTTATCTCACGATCATCTGCGTATAAACTAGGTGCAGCATGAGGCTGAGCGGTGACAAATAGGTCTACATTTCTGTTGACCTTAAATTTTTTTGGTGATTGGCGTCCATAGGCTTACATCAGGCATCGGTGAATAGTGGGAGTAGCACATGCTGTGATTTTTTGGGCATAACACATAGTTCTAGAAACCGTGACTTTCGGTCGTAATATTCGCTAAAATTCACAGATATTCGTGCTGTCTCGCCAAAGAGGGCACCATGTCATGCCCAAATACACCACTGCACAGGTCTCGTCAAGGTCCAGTGGGGGAGCCCGCGCCCCCCTGCAGTAGGTCTGGGGGCGAATTTACAGCTGCCAAAATGATTCTCATCTTCCTCCAACCCTCTTCTGCCCAAAAATAATCCCCGGATCTGCGCGAATCCGATCCATGCACCCAGGCAGCAGCAGGGTGGGCACCACCCACGGCTACGCTATTGCTGCCAACTGGCTAGCCTTGTTCGACTTATAACATTGATAGTTGCGAGTGTTGCGACTGACTGACGCCTAACTGCTTGAGTTCATGTGAACTTAGGACTTTAAACGTAGGTGCTATGACTGCTGATAGCCCACATAACGCCTAAATTAGCTCCTAAATGATGATCAGGAAACTGCCAAAGTTTTTGTATACACCTTGTAAAAAATGCAACGCCATGACGTGTCAGAGCTCAGTCACAAAAACGGAATAAAATTCGGCCTATGTTTGAAAACATCTTTTAAATGTTTAACTTCTTAAAATCTGTACTGTTTGACCAACTGTGCAGCATATTTACATTCATGATTCAACGTGTAATGTGAAACTCAGTGGCATTGCGGTCAATGTGGCAGGGAGCAGCCTCCCCCCTAAAAAAACTAGCATGCCAAAACTTTTTTCCAGAAATACAAAATATGAGGTTCCAAGTTCCGCATTTGTTCAAATTCAGGGGGGGGGGCAAAATTGAAATTCTGAACACGCATTATGTCTTTTGTTGGAAATTCACAGCTGTCCATCAGAAAATTACAATTTCTCGCCCCCTCCCCGACCTTTTTAACCCGCAAGTCCACGACACCACTGGTCCAAATTATTACAATCTCCCCCGCCCTAATCATCAAACTGTTTGCTTCCAGTCCCAAATAATTCTCTAGGCTCAATCCACATATCAAACTCAGCCTACAGAAAATTAATCTTACTTTCGAATATAAAAACTGCAGACCTTTCTCTGCATGCTCATTTTATTTCACAAAAAACAGTTGCTATTAAACAAAAAACAAGAGAGACCAACGTCTTTCAACCTGTAAACCAAACTCAGCCTAGAAGTATGTACAAAGCAACAGAACTAAACCGAAATGAAATGCTACTCGAATGGTGCATTAAGCTGGCAATTCAGTTTAGTTGAGTTCATTCTGCAAGTGTGCAAAACAAACAGTAGCATATGTACACCGTGGTCCATAAAAAACGTACCACTTTTATTTTTTGAATAGCTTCACGAAACATTGGCCGATTTTGACAATTTTTGGCACGCGACATCAGGAAAGAACTTGATGCAAATGACTTTAGTTTTGGCCACCTCACTTTAATACTGTCACTACATTACCTTATGAAATGCAGGTTATTGAGCCTGCTGTTCGCGAGAGGTGTCAACGCTTGTCGCTTGCATTCGTGCTGGGTGAGGACATTTTGAGAACATGCTGTAGTAGAGAGGATGCGATGTGACACGTGTGACTCTTTCAGATATAGTAGTTGCCAATCGTGTTTGTTGCTTTTCAGTTAATCATTTCTGAGCTGATGCGTGCACTATCCAGTATGAATTCATTGTTGTAAATGGCCAAACTACAACTTCTGCATTTCACAGGGTAGTGTAGTGACAGTATCAAAGTGAGGTGGCCAAAACTAAAACCATTTGCATCAATTTCTTTGCTGGTGTCGCATGCCAAAAATTGTTAAAATCGGCCAATGTTTCACAAAGCTATTCAAAAAATAAAAGTTGTACGTTTTTTTATAAACCACAACGTAGAACTTAAGAAAAAGGAGGGAGGTAAAGTCTGAGAGCTGAAGCCTTTTTGTTAACTGATACAGCAATTTGAATGTTTCAAAAAGCACTTGGTCTGGCAGTCAACACCCGTGCAGGTGACCGACCCGATGACAAGCCAAACTGGAAGCGTCTGCGAGGTCATCCTTGACATACGTGAATCTGGCGTGCAGCTGGAGGTCGATGTCGAGCTCAGTGCCGATGCTGGCTGGGACACAGTCGGTGGTCGTGACGTCTGGAGCTAGGGTGCAATGACCCGTCGCTGGTAAAGCGCTCCAGTGAGTGAGTAAAAGAGAAAGCAAATCTGCACAAATTTTTAGTGCCGAGGGGACAGATTCCCCCCTGCCCTTGAATACGCCACCGTTCAGTTCAGTTTGTGCCTTCACTATCAGTTCAGTCAATTCCCATCTCAACACATCACCGGGAAGACCCCTGAGCAGTTGGCTTAGACTCGGGTGCGGCCTCGCCACTGTCGAGGGTCCGCAGTAGTCGGAACAGACCGGCCGCTTCACGGATCCGACTGAACTCGATGCAGAACGCCTGCACTTCAATGAAGATGTCCTGCCATGCAGCAAATAACACATACACGGCACCATCAATAATGAGATCAAGGTGCTGTAGGCATTGAGTGGGGCGAGAAATGGATCAACTAAAGTCTCGGAAGAAGAAGAAGATATCGCATATCTCACCGCATGCATCCCATTTCGACACTTTGAGCTGGTGCAGGTTAAACCCACCAGGGTGGGCTAAAAAGTAAGCTATTGTACTTTTTCCATATCTTCGCTAAATACTGACTAATGTTCACAGTTTTTTCAGCAGTATACTCTGGAAGAAATTTGCTACTCAGTGGCATGCACATCACACTTATTATGTAGCTACACCACCATGTAAAAAGTTTTCCTTTTTCAAAAAATAGTGCACAACTTGTAGGGTCGCAAAACTGAAATACATTGCTCTGTATGCTCATGCAGTTAACTGAGCAAAAATTGCAGCCATCAACCAGCATTAATGTACATTAGAAATTAGTGTGCAGTAAAATCTTTCTTGAAAAAAAATGTTTAACATGTCCTCCAATGTTTTTGACTCTTACTGTAACTCATATTTTAGCAGTTAAGTTAAATAGTTCAAAAATTTGGATATTTATATTTTACAAGGTAGTGTAGCAACATAATAAGTGTGGTATGCATGCACCTGAGTAGCAAATTTCTTACAGAGTCCACTAGTAAAAAAATTGTGAAAATTGATTAATATTTAGCAAGATATGGACAAAGTGCAATAGCTTACTTTCTTTTGGCCCACCCTGTAATGCAAGTCGGCCAAATGGTCAGCTCTATTAACAGTCAGCAGCAACTTCAACCAACTGAGTCAGTATACCAGCAGTCCTTGCTAGAGGGCCTACTGTCATGCCGAACTGCCATTTCTTCCTTAGCGGTGGCCGTGACCATCACCACTACTGATTTTGCCTAAGTACTAACACAGTCCAACGTCGAGCAACATCGTTCGTGCAACCAACAATGTCACTAGCTAAGCCGGCTACCGAGGGAGCGTCATAAACTCCCCTAGCAAACTCCAAAACAACCACATAGAGCACTTCCGGCGGAATAATAGCATAGTTAAATAACAAGTGAGAAATTTCGGGCTTTTTTCTGATTTTCCCTGATATGATTCACAGTGAAAGGATGGACTCATTCATCCCGGCTGCCTTGGCTACACAGCAGGACATGTCCAAAAATAGGGAGAGGGGGAAGGGGGGCTGGCCACCCTGGCATCTCCTACTGCTCAATATATTCGATATCATAATCACAATATAATGTCAGAAAAAAAATTACTATCAGAATATACAGTCAACAAAAGACAACTACTAACAATAAAAAGAACTACACAACAAAATATCACATAAATATGTAGCTAATAACCACCTCTGCCAAGCTGCCAATAAATGCAAGTTATATTTTCACAGACCTATCTGTCTGTTTGTAATTACTTACCAACTTACAAAATAACCAAGATGCATTCTGTAAAGGAATGGGGCATGCCCAAGGACAAAGTGAGTGTTTTAGGGCCCAGTTTTTCCCGGGCCGCAAAATTTCAAGCTGAGCCGTGGAATTTGCCCTTTTCCTCAGAATTTTGATATTGCTGCAGAATTTTTTTTGAATTTTACAAAAGTTAAGAAATGACCGATGATTAGTACGATCGTCGGCTTTAGACTAAGTATGTCACAAAAAAAACAAACTAAACTGCCTAAAACTGTGTGACTACTAATAATTACTATCGCATACGGCACAATCATAAATTAACACAATGCAATTAATTGACAAATTGCACTTTTGAAAAGAAAAAAAACGATAATTTCCTTTGTATGTTGCTAACATAACTGAACGCCATGCTAGCATTCAAAAACCGAAGTTCTTTTAAACAGAATAAAGCTTAGCTTATGCACAAATGGAAGGCCGCGGTAAGCCGCAAAATTTGGACAATTCTGCCATGGTGAGCCGCGAAATTTTGCGAACCGGCCCGCGGAATTTGGCAAAATTTACCGCAGAAAACTGTGGGCCCTAGTGATTAGATTCTGGTTTCGATCAGGACACTATGTAGCAGATTATAATGTAGTCCACTATATTCGCCAGGTGGCAGCAGGTATGTGCTGGTGTGAAGTGTGACTGTGACATAAAGATACAGATACAGCACTGACAATTTACAAACGTCAAATGTCGTGAGCATGTTTGTCCACGTGCTATAGGCATTCTACACAAAGAAACATTCAGATTGATGGATCGTCCTCCTATGACACAACAGTAATGCAGCAAATAAACAAAAAGCAAAAAAAGAAAACCACTCATCATGGCAGACCTTAACGTCAATGATCTTGTTACGAATAAGAGACTGCAGGAAGACGCAGACAAGTCGTACAAGCCGGTTCTGCATGTATCGGTCTTTGATGGTCTCACACGTCGAGATGCAGTTCGAGATGTACAGGTGAATGAACTCCGACGGCAAGTCCACTGACTATAGACGCACAAGCATACACAACAGACTTCTGAAATAAAACAAATAATATACTAATGCTGTCACGGCGTTGATTTTTTAACAGCGTTAATGCACGTGTTAATTTTTTCAACGCATGCGTTAATGAGATAATTAACGCATCATTGTATATTGCTGATGTTGTAGGCGGACTACATTGAAAGGGTGACAGGAATGACGACTGATGAACTCGTGGCTGTATTGCAGGACTGTGACAGTAGCGACGAAACGATAACAAAAAAATTTTTCATCACTTGAATATAACTCGTTTGTCAAATAACCACAGTTTAATGGAATATTTAAACTCGTGCTTCACAGAATTTGGTGAACTTACATATGTGCATTAATTTTTTAACCCAGGTTAATTCTTTAATGCATAAACAAAATAAGTTAATGCATTAATTCGACATTATTTTTCTGCATAAATAGCCACTTTCCAGCAACTTACTACAGATCAAGCCAAAAGCTGACTAGATACACACATAGCCAGTCAACGAGCACAAACAGAAAACATTCCAAATAAAACAAAAAATACTCTTAACATATTAAATTTTTTTTCAATTTTTCTCCAATTAGCCACTTTTCCAGAACTAGCCCAAGTCCATATATCGGTGTACAAACACAAACTTCAAACAAATATTAACAGTAGTCTTCAATTCTAACTACACAGTCACTTTCACAGAGATATTCTAACTTAGAACGTCCTTCCAAAAGCAAACTTTCTGGAATCATGGCCTAAGGAACTAAATTCAATCAACAATCGGAAAAAATGTAGTCATTATTTTTTTAAAGAACGGAGCACTAGCATAAAACAAAATTAATTTAACAAAAAATTTGCAAGAACTTATGTTTGAATACTGACCGTTGTTAGTCTGTTGACGACCTCCATAGAATGTAGAGACATTTCCATGTTGACAAGTACCGAAAAATACCTGCATTGAAATCACCAGAATTGTAAAACACAGCAAATGACTGCATATTATTATTGTGCATAATTAACAGAGTCACAATAAATTAAAATAGTATACAAAAAATCATCCAACAAAATTTCTTGATGAAGAACATGATCCAGATTACTAAAAAACAATCTAATCGACTGGCAAATGACCATGACCCACTCCTCCAAAACTTTATCTCAAATCTGATCAAAGCCATTTGTGTATTCTCATGAACAGACAGACTGATAAACATAGGTAAAAATGTAACTTATTTCTTTACCTAGATCACCAATTCTTTATTTGGTAATTTTTATTTATGTTTTATATATATCTTGCATTCAATATTATGATTCCTATAGACAGCACAAATTAAATAAGTGCTTAAAAGTGAGACTTAATAAATGTACAAAACATCAGTTTATACACTTGTTAACGGCAACATTTAAGGACTTGCACATCGAAAACAGCAAAAATTACAAAAGGTGATATTGCCCACATTACACTGACTACTGTTCAGCCTGTGATTTGCTGAGAAGCCCCTCTTGGGCAGATTTACACGAAATTTTGCATGATGGGTCACCTAGCTAACATAATCAACCGTGCCAAATTTTATCTCAATCCGATCAGGGGTTTTGATTCTGTGGGGGGTTAAATTTTTGGCTTTCCCATAGGAAAGATAAGTCACCGTTAACACATGGCTTGAACTACCGTTCAGCCTGTGACAGTTTACACACAGCAAATTCAACACAGCAAAAAAGGCAAATTTGTCGGCTGTTTTCTACCAAATTTTTCCAAATATGCCAAACATGTGAAGAGACTGACTCCGTAATCTGGTTTGACTGCATCAGCTTTAGCAAAACTTCAATTGCAACTAGTGGGTTATTCTCCACCAAGTCAGGAAGCTACAAAACATATTTCACAACGTTTTGAACATACTGTCATGTATCAGCATTCAGTCCTAACAATCAGAGCAACCGATAGCGCAACAGTGGAACACATTTACATGCATAGTGTTGGCTTCTTGAAGGCATTTGATCAATGTTATAAAACTTGCTGAAGCCAGGTATTGTATAGTACGATGATGACATAGGCAGTAACTATTACAAGTAATTTGAGCAAAGCTCATGAGACACGTGACAGCCTAGCAGTTCCTGTTTGCAAGTTGTCTTGATCTATCTCCGTTCATTTTGTCACAAATTACTCTTAAAATCTGCGCTACAGTGCAGCCACAAATTGCAATAAAATGCTAAAATCCCCTATTCAGAGGGTTTAAGGTCATTAATGTTCCCACCACTAAGAAGCTCGTCACTATTGCTTGCAAAGATAAGCAGCATGTCTGTGCCTATCTGCAACCGTTTTCATGCTACATGAGCCAATAGCAGTAAAATAACCACTTATTAGGGGGTAGCTGTCTTTGACGCCCACCTGTGCAGGCCTCTTTAAACCTAGAGGGTCCGGACTTAAACTGCTAAAATCAATGTTCGATGCTGAAAATTCGTATGCAGGTTGTATTGGTCTATCTTCAGCCATTTTGATGCAATTCACTGTTGAAATGTGTGCTGCAGCCAAAAATTGCAAGAAAATTAACCAAAACCTCTCTTTTGGGAGTTCAAGGTCGTCGATGTTGACAAATCTAAAAAGGCCATCACCGATGCTAGTTATGATATGCAGCAAGTCTGTACCTATCTGCAACCGTTTTCACACTATAAGAGCCAATAGCAGCAAAATAACGTCTTTTTAGGGGGTACCGCTGTTTGACACCCTAGTTCGAGGGGAAACCCCTTACCCAGAAACACGAAATTTTGTCACGACAAACTAGAGTCCTTGTGGCAGCACACAGTGAAGATTTTGTGATCCTAGCTTGCACCATTTTGATAGGGCTCAAGGGTGTGACAAACAGACAGACAGACGGATGGATGGACAGACACCTCGAAGTTGGCTAAGACGCGCGAAGCATTTCACGCTGTCGCGCGTAACAAAACAAAACAGTGAATGCAGAGCAAAAATAAATTAGCAGCAATTCTTGACAAAAATGGTTCACAAATTTTCTACACCAAATCAAATGCATTGTAATGAGAATTTACTGGCAATGTTTCCTACCAATCTGTTTGACTTCCTAGCACCAAAAATTCTGGACAAAAAATTCTCCAAAAATTTTGCACCTGCCTGCCTGAGTAATAACGTGTACAGAGTGGTCCAAAGAACCAAATCTGTTTGAGCGTTGATAACTTTATGATGATGAGTGGTATAAAGGCGTGTGATATGTCAGAAGTTTCAGAATACTCTAGAGATAAAGCGCCTAACTTGCATAGCCGACCATTTAAATATTCTTTGCCTGATTTGCATAAATCATTATTACCCCTGAAATTAGGCATTTGCCTGCACTCCCATGTGCCCGAGTTCATTAAACTCAAAAACTCGCTGCCCAATAGTCCAGATTTTAATTCTGTGGATTATGCGCTGTGGCGGCATTGCAGCAGATGGCATGGTCACAAAATTTCAGTAACTGACCAGCTAAAACGTGTGCTAATCGAATGCTGGGCTCCGCTGATTCTGAACACGTTGACTCCAGCAATTGATCAGTTGCCAAAAACACTGACGATGGTTATGTATGCAGAGGGTGCCCAACTGCCAATGTTGAATTTCATCCAAAGTAAACTAACTACCTCTAAATATTGAATATAAATATTTATGCTGATTTGTTGTGAACGAAAGAAACATAAGAAAGTGGTACAAAAACAATATAGAAAGGGCAGAAATAAACCATAATTAGTGCAAACGTTCCAAATGGCTGCAATACGCAGAGTGCCAATGTTCATTTTCAGTAAAACAACATATAAATAAATAATAAAATAATATACATATAAATAATAAAATCAGCAATAATAGTGAGTCATGCCTTTGCCGGAGTGAGTCCAACGTGATAAACTAGTTTCGAGTCCTTTTCCAGTTCTGCTGAAAGCTGCTGCTGCTGCTGCAGTACAAGTGGACCTTTGAAAGCTTTCACCATGAGTCGCCTCGCCTCCGTACCCACGGAGTTGCCGGTGCAGGCACTGGGGTCCCACAGCACCGGGTACTCGGGTTCTACTGGCCCAAGCCACACCAACTGCACAAAATAACAACAATAATTACAAGAAGCCCAGTTGTTGCTACGGTAGCTGACTGTACCTGCCTGCACTCGAAGGAAAGCAATGTAAACTTACAAGCTTACTTACACTACTTGCGAATGTAAACTTCCGGCCACATAATCAAACATACTGATGGACAAATTGTAATGCTAGTATCTGGGTGCAGTCATTACCCCCATTTGCAGAAATTGGGTCTGTAAGGGGTTCTACTTTGTACCACAGGGTAGCACAGTGGTTGGGAAGTTTATTTACTTATTCAGACAGTGCTTTGGCAGGATGCACCATTTAGCTACAAAACGAATGTTACAGACAACTGAGAGACGGAATCTTGTACCATCAACACAACGATTAGTACGGTTGGCTAACAACATAAAGCACCAGAGTAATTTGGCAAAATGCAGAATCAATGTTGCTAGTCCACACAACTCCTCATGTATTCGATAGATGGCAGCATAAACTGACAGTTTGGTGATTTGACTGAAAGCATGACACTCCAAATCTCTTTTCCCCTACTAACACAACGCATTGTTTGAACCAGCAAGTGTACTTGCATGCTGGCATCTGAATCCATTAATTTAAAGGTCCACGGACACCAAAATTAACGTATATATATTTTATCCATTTTGCTAAAAGTGCACAATGTTGTGATAACTTTCAAAGTAATGTCGGCGCCTAGCGTATTGTCAACACGGAGAAATTTACCTTTGAAATCAACGTTCCACCAAAATGACATAGAAAAATGTGCCGCCATATTGGCACATAGGTGCCCCCAGTGACGTCATCATGCTAGCCAATAGACATCATGAATATTAATGGCCTAGCCTAGACTGATGATGTTACCAGCTAGGCCATTAATATTCATGATGTCTCTGAGTTAGGCTCATGATGTCACCAGGGAAACTGATGGTAAATTAGAATTTTTCGCCTGACATAACATAATGCCGCATTTCGCTTGAAATTGCACATTAATTTTGTATATTTATGAAGCTCAAATCAACATATTATATATGCAAGCTTAGATATCTAATTTAGATCTACATAGATTGCGCGAGTGAGTTTGACCGTGGCCATGGACCTTGAAGCAGGTGATTTAAGCAGGGTGCACAAATATGTCAGACAACAAACAGACCACACTGCAGGAAAAAATAGAACACCGTGTGTTGAAAGACCAATTCTGCCTAACACTACTAACTCATCATCAGCCAATGGGCTTGTGTCTCACAGCAAAGGGGTATTCTACCTCAGCAGGCCCATGTTATACCAATTGCACAACACGCAGTAGAGTTGACATGTTTAACACAAACAGGTATCGGAAAAAAGCACCAGAGTGTAAAAATTCTACTAAACATTTTCTGCAATAATCCAGCCTAACCTGGATATAAAGTACTACACTGTGTCTCAAAAACATCCCAAGCATTGACATTTGTGTTATTATTATTATTATTAATTGAACATTTATATAGTGCACTATCATAGCAGACAAAGTAATCTCTAATGCGCTCGGTGCGCTGTGTCCGTGGATAAAACAGGAAATGACGACGAATGCTAAGAAGTCCAATATAAGCATCACAATCGTTTTAGTTCATTAATGTGCAGGAAGACTGTTTGGTGCAGATGGGCCCAGCGCAAGAGGATGCACTCTTCTGCCACCAGTACTATAGCGTCGCCGACGAACCGGCCGTCATTTACAGGCAGGTTAAAAATAACCTTCTTCGACCACACTGGATGGCATATCGACGATCTGCCAACAGCTCGTCACTGGGTCATTGGCACTGAACGTCAATAGCCTTGACCGGCTGAAATATGGCTGGCAAGTCAAAGTCCAATCTGGCCACCTACATCGATACATCTTCGAAAATGTTTCAATTCACCACAGAACATGGCTAATCAGAGTCAGAAAGTACACCAGAGCAATCATACGCAATCCCTGAACTGTTACACACATGATTGTCGCAACATGAGCAACTTTTTATAAACAGAACCGCGAAAAAAACAGTAAATTTAAACAGACAACAGCACACGTGTGTCTCATGCACGAAGCACACACATGTATGTGTTGTTCTAATGACAATGCAATGGACTTGCCTCGTCGTCAGAGGTATGCAGCGGTGGTGCGAGTCTGATGAACTCTGGACGCAGAAACCGACTTGAAGGCACGTCAGTCGAGGCCAGCAGAGCTTCAATAGTCTGACGCTGTATGTCCGGATTAATGCATCCCGGTTTGCTGAACCCCTCAAAACTGACACAACTACACTATTACATGTCAACTACCATTCACTAGCAATATATGCAGCGACAGCAGAAACCTTTGTTGACACTAAAAATATAATTTGCCCTATCTTCAGAAAAGGTAATCATTAGAGCTGTCAAATTAATGCGTTAACTCAGTGCATTAAAAACAAGAAATCTGAGATAATGCTCATGAAATGCAAACAGCAGTTTCTGTTGGCAGGTAATTTTGGTATATGTCCATCCATTTTGTCGCAGTTCACTAGTCAGCAGCCAAAAATCACAAAAATTCACCAAAACCCCCCTATTTTTGGGTTGAATGTCATCCAAGATTACTAATGTTAATAGCACTAAAAGCACGTTACCAGTGCTTGTTACGATAAGTAGCATGTCTGTGCCTATGTG
>Ga0209671_1006297_pt1 | contig 12155 bp, 5 predicted proteins | sample WorMetHERISLAND2_2_FD_187401 | JGI IMG/M metagenome (GOLD analysis project Ga0209671, IMG submission 187401) | Marine gutless worms symbiont microbial communities from Max Planck institute for Marine Microbiology, Germany - Olavius geniculatus... | ecosystem: Host-associated > Annelida >...
CTGTCATTTATGTCTTATTTGGAGCTGAGGATGATTAAAGTTTTAATAATTGTTAAAATTTGTAACGATTAATTTTGTGATTACGCATTAATTTTTGCAACTTTAGTTTTGCTGTTTTCTGGTTGCATTATTTGTGTCTGTATTGATCTCTATCATTGTTGTAGATTGCAAAAAAAATGATTTGTAATTAATGATTTTTGAAATAGCATGCATTTTTTGGTGAAATGATATGCCATATAACATAGAATATCAGAGAAACTCACGTCTTTTTAAAATAAATTAAGGGCATATTTTTATGACCAGAAAATCTTGATAAATAAAGTGAACTGAGAAGTTCAAATACAGTCAGAAATTGTCCTAAAATTAACTAATAATTTGCTTTCTTGAAAACAAACACTTCTCATTTTATCTACTTTACGATGCATTTTAGCGACAGGACTCAAGTGAAACATTTAATAGAGAAAATTTTATTACTCGTTCAGAATTTTTGTAGATTAGTTGCAGCCTTAATAATATTCAGTGCTGTGACTGTCAGGCGATGTACGAAGCCATGTCTCGTGATGTGGCTGCAAGTAAGTTTCTCATCGATGGATTTCCTCGCAACCAAGACAATCTGGAGGGCTGGGAGCGAGAGATGGCTGACAAAGTTAATCTACTTCTCGTTCTTTTCTTTGACTGCACTGAAGACGTCAGTTGTCCATTTACTCTGTTTACTTACTTTGTTGACGTTTACCTGGCGTCTTGCTTTTGTTTGCTAGTATTGTTGTTTTTTTGTTGTAGCTATATACATCTTTATTTACCAAAGTGTGATAGGCAATAAATAGAACTGTGAAAAGAAAGAAAAAAACTAATATTGTTATGCAGTAAAGCCTTAGTTTTACTTCTTTTAATTATTTTGGTCTCAATTGTCATCCCTAATGTATGAATTGTGACTGTTATGAGTAAGTTGCTAAACTCTTCAGTTAATTTTGTCAGGACTTGCTGATTAAAATCTAACAGTGGCAACTGCCAAAGAACTTGCATTTTCTTGTTTACTAAATTTCTCACTCGTTTAGCTGTAAGCTCTCACATATGCACTGAGGCACAGTTGTAGAGTGTTTTTAACCGTTTTTAGACAGACTAAAAATGTTGACTTTTTCTGGATAAGCAGATGATAGAGATGATTTCAGGTGCTTGTCACAATGACATTGCAGTAGCTTTTTTATTTTTTTATTGACATGACATTAATTTAAAGATTAAAAATTTATTAACTTTACTTTAATCTAATAATCGAAGAATTGTTAGAATTTTTTACACAGTCGTGTTATTAATTGTTAATTTCTGTAGCTCTGCTCTAGTCTAGTAAGCATATTGGATGCGCAGCAGTCCTGTCTAAGCAGCAGCTGATGCTGCTGTTTATGATGTGTTTAACAGACATGTATCCAGCGCTGTCTGTCCCGTGGTGAAGCTGGTAGTGGCAGATCAGATGACAATCTGGAAAGCCTCAGGAAACGGTGAATTCTGCTTTCTTTTGAACCTGTATCTTTATATGCTTTGAACAGTTGTCATTGATGAAAATGCTAGCGACAACCTTATAGCATTAACTGTTGATAAAATGAGTTATGCTCAATTACTATTTTAGTGCTTTTTTTACATTTTCTTGAGTTAGTTATTGACTGCCATCGGGCGTTGGTGTTTACGATAACATTTACAGATTGTTACTGTATTAGCACCTTTTTTCTCTAATCATCAGCTCCATGACTTTCTTGACACATAACCAGTGTTATCACATCTGTAGGCTCTGTGCACTGTACACATATGTAGCACTGTAAACAGTGGTATATTTCTACAAACTCTTACTGTATTAGAACTTTTTCTCAGCCTAAAACATTACTTCATTGCTTTACCACTGTTGCTTAGGGGACTGGAAGGGAATTCGGGCTGGTACAGTTTTAAGGTCACTTCTGGGAATTCTTCGAACCTAAAGTAACTGAGAAAAAGGGGATTGGCAAAAACATAAGCCGAACAATAAGTCATTTGATTAATAAGCTATGTGATCAGTGCACATACAGCGGTGAGATTTCTCTGTGCGTAGGATTGAGACATACAACCAGAGTACAAAGCCAATTGTGGAGCATTATCATAAACTGGACATAGTTAGGAATATCGCTGCCGATGGATCTCCAGAACAGGTTTGCGCTATTGCAGTGCACTTTTTTGATTTATTGTCTACAGTACTAATATGATTAACCTATTATTTCAGTAGGTATGTTATCATACTAATGTAATCTAATGGAAGTCTGCGATTGTGTTATTTGCATAGGCCTGAATGAGAAGCACTGTGGTAGCACTAAACCATCCTAGGTGGGATAGGCTAAGCAGAATAGTTCTCGCAAGCCTTGTCATTATTGCTGATGGTGTTTTCTTTGGATGTGTGTATACAAGCCTGTTCAAGTTTTTTTTGTAAAGCCTTTCAAAGGTTACAATGAAAATCAACAAGTTAAAGTGCTTGGTCTAGTGCTGACATAATGTGCAGCCATCTGCTTAACATTTGTGTGACCTTAATAAGTTGACAAATTCTTCAAAATACAACCTTTATATTCATAGTTTTTGTTGATGTTTTGACAACCACTGCTGCCTTTGTCGGAACGACTGTCCACCAGGTGTCACTGTGGTGGACAGTAAGTAATCATGGATATGTGGAATAATAATAATAATAATAAGTGAACATTTATAGAGCTGGAAGTTGGTAGGACCCCTCGTCTCAGTTCATCGACTTGTCTTGTTCTTTCCTGGTGTGTATCACTTTCCTGATCCACCGAAACGTCAACAAAAACAAATGAATGTAAAGGTTGTATTTTGATGAATTTGTCAACTTATTAAGTTTATGTTTCAACTTATAAGTCTATTCAAAGACATTTCTGTGACCTTGTTTACACCACTTCGGTCTTTGGATGATTACCCAGTTACGTAATTATAATGCGCTGCAATAAGTTATCTATTATTAACAAAAGAGTGGTTAACGTTAATATATTTTTAGAGTAATAATGTAAATAGCGCATTATGGATTTTTTTGGTATTGATACTCTGTATAAATTGCCATTTTACTTGCTTGTTTAATTAAACTTGCCAACCCAGATTTACATGAAAAGTAGCCAGTAAGGGCCTGTTTCTTTTCCGTTTGGATAACTAACCATTAGCTGTTATTGGACAATGCTTATCACATGGTCATGCAAACAGAGGAGTCACTCGGCACAGGTACAGGCATCATGAATATTAATGAACTTGATTGACCGACTGGTTAAGAACCGGGAACCAACCCTGAAACGGTGTCTGTGTTTGTGTAGGTATTCACAGAAGTACAGCATGTGTTTGATGCACTCAAACAATGATGTTGGCGTACTCCTCTTTGCTTCTGTACTCGTAAACAGCATTCTGTAATGATACGATTGATATTATTCACACTGATGATATGACCGGTTAGGATAATATTGATTCTCAGTCTTGTGTTTCAACTGCAGTGTATGTAATTCAGCATTCATGGATCAGGCCTTTAGCAAAGAGCGGTTTAATAGCTTCAATGGAATCTCTCTCACCCTCCCCTCTGATCAGCTGGAACCAGGAAATTTTGCATGTAAAAACCAAAAGCGTCACCACAATATGTGATTTTTAAGTTCAGAATGCACTAAAAAATGCATTTGTAGCCAGAGTTTTGCCCCGGACCCACTGGGGGAGCAGCACTTTCCCAGACCCTCTAGCTGAGTTAATGGAGTGCTGCATAGCTGCCCAGAGATATAGAGTCCAATTCCCCTGTGTAAGTCTATGACTACAGGCCTGTTTGTATTGAAATATTAGTTCTGTGGTACATGTTATTCTTGTTACTAAGGATTTGCCAGATCTCAGTTTAAGAATCCAGTTAGCTGGGTTTGGCAGGATTTACATTTTTGCATCTGGCGTGGTTAAATTTGAGAGCAAATTGTAGCACTTACATAATCATGGTTTATCTGCTATTAGAAATTATGTAACGTTTGTTTAAATGTGCACTTGCGAGATAGTACAAGACTGTACAGTTCATAGTCATGTAATGTTTGTTTGGTCCAGTGCAAATGAAAATACGTCAAACTGTCAAATTGCTTAATTGATGACAAGTTAAGGCTGGTTTGGTTACATTTGACTCACCTTTAATTTTTGAGTGTTGGAAAGTTTTTTCTGTTGAAAAATTTTCGTCAAAATACACAATTTGGGGCTGGAAGTCCCTATTTTTGGAAAATTTAGGAACATAATAAAAATTTTTGAGCACCTCTTTTGGAAATTGCAGTTCTCAGATGTAAGTAATATGCATACACTGCAGCTGTGCTGAAATCTGCCAAATCCGGAAATCCAGCCAAAAGAATTGGCATATTTGCCTTATTATGGTCAGACCTACTTGAAACGGAGTCAAAATCTGGTACACCCCATGTGTTGTAAATATAAGATGCTGCATACTCCACAGAGTTTCATTCAGCTGATGCAGGTGCCACAGATGTTGGCAGAGAGGGACATTAGTCTTTTGGAAAAGGCGACAGAAATGTTACGCTTCAGTGTTGACTGTTTTATGGTGGGTACGAGAAAACAAAAGTAACAGGAGTGGAACTACTAAGCAGCGCTGGGAAAATGATAAAGCAAAAGGAAAATGGGGTGGAAGGTAGGGAGGCCTTGTCACCATGGAAAATCTTATTTATTTGCCTATTATTTGTGGAAAATAGTGGATTAAAGGGAGTTGTAGTGAACACTGAAGGAGGTAGGAAGGTAAAGCGGTTTTGCTTCCGCGGAAAATTGATAAATTGGGTACCTGTGGTTGTGGCACGAATGTACGAGGATTGATCAATAAATAATGAGAATCAATGTGTTAAATTTTTCACAATCTGTATTCCTGTAAAAAGTACATTTTCTTTAAACACATATGGGTTTGTTGCAGTTGTGACGTCATTGTGATTTATGACGTCACAGCAAGTTAAACAGAAATGATTTGGAGTGTTAACGCGAACAGCGTAGAATTAGGCTTGTTGTTGCACGACAATTCTCTAGTCTGCCGCCGAATTTAGCAATGTGGTGCCCTGAAGCATCTGATTTTCTGAAAGCCCTAACAAATACATTTACGAATTTCTCTTCGGCACATTCGAATATACGATAGCTTAGTCTGTGTTGGCCATAAATAAGAGCGCTAGAGCTAATTGTGATGGTGCATCAAAATTTAACGTTACCAGTTAAATTTTATCGAGAAGTTAACAGTGTTATAACATCTGTTGTGTTGACAAAGAGATTAGCAACATTCTTGACTTGTTGCCCGAAGGCCCTCAATGCGCGGGGGCCCGAGAGCGAGCCCCACGTGCCCTGCCATAAATCCAGTACTGCAGTCCAGACCACAAGTCAATGATTGCCCAACAAACTGTTGGCAACTCTGGCTTCATACAATAAGATCACCCTTCATAAAGTAACGACCAAACCCCCAGTAACTATCATCGATTTTGATATCTGAAATTTTATCTCTGTGATGCCCGCTACGTACAATTCAATGTTGTTTGCACCGATGCGGCAAATCGTTTTTATATGACAGTCTATGACATCATAAATTACAATGACGTCACAACTGCAACAAACCTATATGTGTTTGTGGAAAATGTACTTTTTACCGATATATAGTCTGCGAAAAAATTTAGGTTTAATTCCTTGATTCTCATTACTTATTGATCAACCCTCGTATATGAAAGAAAGATTTGTCATTGCAGTCTGACATTGGAAATGTATTTAATTGAGTTATAATCTCGACACAAGACCTTGACTAACTGTTGGTGTTCTTACTGGGTAACAGTCGTTTACAGTATCTGCACAAGATAGTGTATCACTCATATTTTTCTGTCTCGAGAAAAACCATGAATATATGATACAATAAATTAAGGCCTTTTAATTTACTCAGGATTTGAAACATTAGAACTCACTCATGAGCTGTATTTTAAAAAGTTCATGAAATTAAAACCTGCAGGCCTATTTAGACTGATTTGTTGATGTCTCAGCAGCTGTTTTGCTGTCCTCCATCCGATCTTTGTTCAGCAATTAAATTTGGCATTAAACTTTGTGTAGGTGAGTAATAAATTAATGCATCAGTGAAATTGCTCAGCGTAAATTGACTCTTCATCGCAGCATCATATTTTGATGTTTTGTTGAGCATATAAATGAAATCATGTGTCAGTAGAGTCATAACACATGCCTTGGTGAATGTGCAGTCAGTATGTTTTGTGTTAATTTTTCACGTTTCAGTTTATCATGTTTTCCTGGGAACAACCAGTTTAGTTCAGTAAAGTAAATTTTCACCGACTCTGTGGGCTTCCGAGCTAAAATAGTACCGTGAAGTATACTGGAGTACGTCACAGTACTTGTACAGAAAAAAAAACTGGAATATATAAAAATTCGGTCCGATTGTCAACTGCACATGAGTCACCAACAGATCATCTCAGTAAGAAATAATCTGATGGAATTTTTTTGTTTACTGCTTGCATGATGTGTGGACTGTGGAGTGGACTTAATGACTGCTGTCTTCTGAGACTGATTTATAAACAAGCTTGCTGTTTGTGTGTGGAGTGGTCATGACGGTTGCTGGCTATACAGACAAATGGTTGTTTTCATTTACTGTTGTGTTTTATGCTTATTTATTTCTTTGTGGTCATTACGTGTTGGGCTGAAGGGAGTTAGAATGGGACAGCCGTTTAAACTCGTGTGATTTGATACTGTGTTGTGACTGCAAGTTTTGAGATGATGTTCAATGTTGATTCAGATTGCTGTATGGTGTGGTTTTTTGGATGTTTGCGTTCATTACCATGTAGCTTAAAATTACTACGGTGAAACAGAAGACGCACAGTGTACAGTATTATTGGTGTTTCTGCACTTTCTATACAGTCAAATTATATCGTGTTATTTTTATGCTTAAGCGCTCAGATTGAATAAGGTACATAAGTCCGGTAGGTGCCATTTTCAGTCCATGTCCACTGAATGACAGTCTATTTTCAGTGTGAACTCGAAATAGACTTTCGTACAGTACAGTGCCGCACTGAAAAATGCCGCAAGAGACTGTCTGAGGCGGTACGAGTACCATGTGCTCAAACCGCTGCAGACACGTTCCCTTATAGCAGCTGATTAACTGACGACCTCAACCCTATGGCAGGGTATCACGCATTGCGTGCAGTCGACCAAGTGTAAAGCGTCAGACGACTGGACTGCAAAACATGACTAATTTTCAGCCTTAGTTTTGGTGTCCATCTGTCATCACAATTTTCTGAAATACGCCAACCCTAAGGCTGCGTTCACATAAACACGAGTACGAGTCCGGCACTGTACGGGTTCCCGTATACGAGATACACCGGCAAACTCGTTTCAATGGCGGCCGTTCACACACATACGAGTACTGGTTACCTGTAAATTTCACTCGTACGAGTAGTTTCTGTGCAGGTCGTGTTTTTATCCAACTCTTAAAAGTAAACTACTGGTAAATAGCATTAATAGAATTTATAAAAGCCGTAGCGCATATTTGACGTCAGAACTGACGTCATCGTAAAATCGTTCATCGTTATTGTGCGGTTAGTAAAAATAGTAACTTTGTAGTGGAATTTTGTTGTTTTAATGGCGAAACATTTCCTCGGTTCGATTTCACTGCGAATTTTCAATATGGCCAACAGGCGTTGAGTTATGTGCTTGTCCAAGTGACCGTGAACGTTCCACTCCTAGGAGTGAAGCTTCTGCGGGCCATAAACGGAAACCCGAACTCGTACTCGTGTCTATGTGAACGCAGCCTAACCCTAGTATTAACTAAATCCTACTCCAGTCGGCATAACGCTATCGCCCCTTGCGAAACTAATGCTTAGTAACATTCTGGATCTCTCACTGAAAATAGACTTTCGTTCAGTGGATATCCACTGAAAATAGCTTTTTCATATAAAGTCATCAAATTGCAACAACCTTGGTTAAATTTAAGTTGACGTTCCGGTAACCGCTGCAACTCAATCTTGTGATAGTTTGGCTAATAAAGGCTGAAATTTGACATGGCTTAGCCCATAGTTATAAATCATGTTGTCGGTTTCTGTCCTAGGTCAGTTTCGTGCTCGACAACACGTGCAAGTGTTATACAACATGCAATAGGCCTAATTATAACAACGTGGGATCAAAAAGACTTGCATTTCGTGTATGCTCAGGAAACGTCTTTTTTTCGATTGAAGATAGATGCAGCTAAAGGCGACTACGACGACGTATAGCATATGTCTGAGTGCCTGTATGCATGTATTACTCAGGAGTGTGATGGAGCGAAGACGTAGGCTATAAGGGCACGCTGTTCTCTTCCTAGCAGGCTCGTCGAGAGAGTGGGGTAGGAGGGTTAGCTACCCCGGGCCCCGCGATGTTTGGGGGCCCCGCCGTCAGCCAGAAATTTAGAAAGTACGCCAGAATGTACCATTTTAAAAGAAAAATTCAAAAAAATTTTCCCCAAAGGGGCCCCGTGAAAATGTTTGGGGACCCCGCGAGAATGTTTCCCCGGGCCCCGCTGTGGCTCTCGACGGGCCTGCTTCCTAGGCTACGTTTTTTTCAGAGACGAAACGCTTCCCCACTTATTGTATTGTATTTTGCCATAAAATCACACGTAGCCTACAAGCACACTGTAGTGAACATTATGGCTGGACAACCAGGCAGTGCATTTACGGTTGCCCATAGGCCTACTAAAACCAATAAAAAACACTGAAACTAAAATCCGTGTAAAAAGCTTAGTAGTTGGTCTATGTGTCTGATATAGCAAATTTACAATAATTTTACAATGTCTGAATCTTATGACGTCTTTGATTCATGTTTGTGCATGTTTAAGAGCAGGACATAAGTTTTGGACATTTCAAGCGACTGCTGAAGACGTTATTGTATAATTTGTATTATACGTTTACGCTCCAGGTTTATAGCACACGGTGACTTTTTATTTAGTCTTAAATTGCGCCCGTTATAAGCACATTTACTTAGTTTATATACTTATATTGCAATTTTTAAAAAGCGCAAAACGTTCGGAAATTCACGCAAAATTGTACTTTACGGCGCTGGTCCGTTTCAGGGGCCCCCTTCACTTCTTTTTACGTCTGCAGACCTGAGTACAAGTGAGTAGTATAGGCCTAAAGTAGTGCTCTTGATGCTGTGACGAGTGCGTCACTCAATTGCGCTGAGCATTGCACCGTAGTGCCATGTGTGTCGAGACCAATCACTATCACCAGTCGAGAGCATTGTTCATTGGGTAACCCGACGTTACGCTTACTTTCTTCATTATGGAAGGACGTTATAATCTGGTAGCTCATGGAGATTTGTGCCGCATTATTGCGAGTAGCCTACAAAAGATTTGAGGCATGGAATAAGCTTATGCCAATTAGGGTCTAACGCTCTTTCTTAAGCTTCCACCCCTGTAGAAAGGGAGTCGCTGAAAATACCCCCCCCCACTTTATGGGATGCATGCACTGTGCGGGTTGAGAGAGTGCGGCGTGACATTACAGAACGTGATACCTCGCTGCAACTGACTTCTTTCCATTAGGCCTATTACTGGTCAGCGGCTTTGTAAATGACTTCTGTTGGGGCTACTTATTGAGTCATTCATATTCGATTGTTGTACGCGTTGTCAAACTGCAACTCGCATGACAATACCGACAAAATGTAAAATATCGTGCTGGGCACTTTTTGCATATTTAGCGCTATAGCAAGCACTGGACTTTGCTTTTTTACTTATTCAGACTGCATCCAACGTCCGATGCGCACCCACAACTACCATGCAGCGTGCGTAACGTCGGTATACACGGCGTTACACAACCGTCCACTGTCCAGCAGCAGCAGTGAACGCAGAGCAGCAGTGACATTGCTGCAGCAGCTGCTGCTACAGTGCTGAGCGAATAGCGCGCTAGCAGACAGTCGAGCGTCGAGTGTTATGTAAAGTTGCGTCGCATCGCAGTCATCATCATCATCAGCAGCAGCAGCAAACGTCGCGTCTTTTGTATACGGTAAGTGTCGACAGCCGTACTGCAATTGCATTTCCATACATATTGTATACATTTGTTCATCCGTACACACTTTCTAACGCGAACAAAATATCCGTGAAACTGACAGAATCAGAAGGACGCATAGTAACTGGTGACACACGACAGGAATAATTCATTGTTTATCGTTACAATACTGGCAATGTTCTAAAGGAGCAACTGAGAGTGAGTTGAAGTTCTTAATAATTAATAATTTATAATATGTAACAATGACATCCATAGAAAGCACTCAGAGAGTTCATATAGCCTATACCTCTGCTGCGAACTGCGATTTTTTAAATTTCTAACTGCAGGTTGAAACTTTGCATTGAAAACTGGCAAATTGCGACCAAACCGCTGAACAAAGTAGTCGGGCAGCTGACAGGGGTTACCATGCACCCCTCTGGGATTAAACCCCATGCATGTTTTATTCTACTCCAGGAGCGAAACTTTAGAAAAAATATGTTAACAGGAAAAAAATTGGGATACAGGGTGCTTACCAGCCGTTTGTTGCCATGACAACCGAAAACCCTTAGCAACAAGCTTAGTGTGCCTAAAACAATGATAATAAATGTTTAAATGTGTCAAATATTACGGCTATAATAAACTGTTCATGAGTCACTAATTACAAGAAATCCAACGGTGTATTTATCCCTTAGCACCGGTTGCTACAGAGTGAGATTCTCCATAGCAACGGCCTATTCAGCAGAGATATAAGCATGAGACCACAACCAAACCTTAGTTACCATATGAAGGAAGATTAGTGGTTATAGTTTTGCCTAGCAACAGTTACTATGGAGACCATGGTAACCTAGTAACAAAGTTTTCATGATATGATATCGCCCGTTACTAGCTGGAATGGGCCTAGAACTTTACAAAATACTTAGCACAGTACAAAACGTCTTGCAAATGATGTCCCAAAAACGTAATATCAAAATGACTTAATTTTATTTACATTTTACGTTTATCTAATGTTATCGGGCTATCGGATGAGGCCAATCTAATTAGTGACTCATATATGTTATAGGCACACTAAGCTTGTTGCTAAGGGGTTTCGGTTGTCGTAGCAACAAACGGCTGGTAAGCACCCTGTATCCCTATTTCTTTCTTGTTAACATACTTTTTTCTAACGTTCAGCATCCAGAGTACAATAAAATATGCATGGGGTTTAATCCCAGAGGGGTGCATAGCCACAACACATTAGTTACACACGAACAGACCGAAAGACAGACACACAGACAGACAGACGGACAGACGTCAACTCGTACCATAGGGTAAACTTTTAAACTTACATGTTAACGGTTGATCCAAAAAGCGCCCAACGTTGGTATTTTGTTTTTTTGTACAAATCTAATCCCTGAGCTAGAAAATTTACGAGATGCAGAGTTCCGTGTAGTGGCAGGTCTAGAATTTTAGAATAGAGGGGAGCGAGAAACGCCGAAGGGTCCCGAAAGTGCCGCGACAGAATCGATCGAGGTGCCGTCAGCGCCGGGCCCGAGAGCTGAGGCGTAGGGAAAGGTGTCACTCTTCTCAGTTGCTGTGGGGCTTAGGGAGACGCCCCTTCTTCGGAAATGTTTTTTTTTAATTTTGTACAAAACATGCGTTTTTGTGCACAATTTTTGAATGGTTATAAAAAAGCATCAAGAAAAAAATGCATCAAGTCAATGGTGAGGGACGGGTGGCCGCCATTGGCCCTGAATCCACCACTGATTTCGTGCGATGTTTCATATAGATGTGGCAACAAAAAGCAAGATCAATTTGTCTTTTGGCAATGTCGCAAAAGTGCAATATTTTTCCATAGAATTTTTGCGACTGTCAACACCCACGACACACGCGTCCATAATGACGGCCGTCTTTGTCGGCCGACTACATGATTGTCGGTCCATGTATTTGTCGTGCGGCTTTAGAAGCGCGAACAAACCCGGCGGGGTTATTGAAAGTTCTGTTTTAGACTACCAGGCATGCACGCAATCACTTGGTTATTATAAATTTATAATTCACCTGCTCAGCGCTGCGTCGTTCGTTACCGCATCGAGTGTGCAGCTTTGCAGCGATTGTCGTTGGTGGATTTTTTGATCGCATGTCGTAGGCCTATCGTGTGATACAAGCATATGCTGC
>Ga0209671_1006299_pt1 | contig 12154 bp, 5 predicted proteins | sample WorMetHERISLAND2_2_FD_187401 | JGI IMG/M metagenome (GOLD analysis project Ga0209671, IMG submission 187401) | Marine gutless worms symbiont microbial communities from Max Planck institute for Marine Microbiology, Germany - Olavius geniculatus... | ecosystem: Host-associated > Annelida >...
TGAAACCACCATTCGATGACATATAGTCTCATTAATAAGTGTGCCAAAAATTATTATAATCGGACATTCATTGTTCAAGTTATTGCAAAAAATGTAGTCACATGCTTTTTTTTGAGACACAGTGTAATTAGCACCAATATCAACTCAGCCTTCCATCCCTCCGGAGTACGTAAATCGAGTCTGTCTGCTGTCTGTATAAGACTGTCTGCTGGGGTTAAGGCGGGGCGCGTTCACCTGTGTCGGGTGGCACGTGGCAGCTAACACTGCGTGATCCCATATGGCAGGTGACGCTCCGTAGGTCTGAGAATGAAGATGATATGCGATTTAAAACTTTAACCCTTTCAAATCTAGTGTTCGTTTAATCACAGTGTAATCGTCATCATCGTCGCAAACGTTTAACGTTAGTGAAGTTAAATAAGCTGGCTAAGTCCAGTTAGGAGCGACGAAAGAGTCTTGAGACGCTGCCTAAACACAGAGAACGACTCTGGTTTGCTCTTGACATTTACAACCGCTCGTATCGAACAATCGGTCATGTTGAACATGCACTGTGCTTAATTGTTCAACAGAATAATAAAAAAAATATAGTCACTTATAGGGTGCTCAATGTCAGCAAGCTGAATCTGAGCCTCCGAATGACCGCTTTTCGTTACAATAGACTAGATTAATTGTTTTCGAAACCTGTCCGATTCTTTGATATATATACATGAAGCATGTGTACTCCACTTTTTGTGCGTCCGTCTGTATTCATCGCTCTATCATCTATTCACCTCTTTTCACTATTAGCCGGACCGCACTCCAAGCTCCAGCTGACCTGGTTAATCTAGCAGCAGCTCGCATTGTTGATAGGGTTTTGTAAACACCCCATTAGGCTACTTTAAAAATTCCGCATTGATTGGTTGCTGTGCAGGAGTGTTCGGCGCTGTACCTGTCGTCGTTGTACGACTGCACGGCCAGTGTGGATGTGCTGCTACGCCACGGTGCCAGCGTCAACTCGGGCTGTTCGTCTGCCGGCGGTCACGGCTCGGCACTTCACGTTGCCGCGTACAAGGACCGTCTGGAACTGGCGTCACTGCTCGTGGCGCACGGCGCTTGCATCAACCACGTCAACGCACCTGGTATAATGTACAGAGTGCTGGGCCATAAAAACCGTCCCCTATATCATTCTGTTTAAAATGCTACTGCATTTGTTAATATGGACAAAATAACGCATCATATAAATTGCTAGTCTGTTCTGCACATATTAATGTCAAAACTTAATGAGTATGTCAAAATGTCTTTAACAAATAATAGGTCTACGATAGAATCAAAGCACCCCAACTGTATTATAATGGTGAAACACAAATGGAAATACGTGCTTGCATATATGTCTAAGTAAAACAGCGAAAACTTCATACAACAACAATACAGTCAAGTAAACAACTGTTCAATGTGCCCTCCGTGAACTTTAACTACAGTTTTCAATCTCCGTCGCCACGGATCAATGGCTTTGTTGATCAGATGTTGATCGAGACTGGCCCAGCATGTACGCACTCTGTCTTTGAGATCCTCCAAACCCACGATCAGAACTCTGTACACATTTTGCTGCAGAGCACCCCAGACAGCATAATCGACGGGGTTTATGTCCGGACTGTTCGGCGGCCAGACAGAAGGCTCGATGAAGTTGGGTACGTTCTGCTGAGGAAACTCGACCGTTAACGGTTTTCCCCTTGTGTTTCCTGTAGAGTTGGGTTGCTTTCATTTATTTTATCCCATTACAAATTATTGAAAATATTTGCACGAAATTTGCACATATGTTACTCAGAATTGATTATATTTCAACGTGCGTTATTCACTTTAAATGTACATTACTCTTCGAAGACATAATTAGCTGACATGTAAGGGGACAGTTTTTTATGGCCCACCCTGTATAATTTTTACTCCCCACTCCTTCAGTCGTTATTATATGTATAGTTAACATGCACTCCCCTCGTATAATATTAACTCCTTGTGTGATATTACGATGTGCCGCTTAGGCTATTCAGTTTATGTTCATAGCTGAATAGGTATAAATAATGACTGGGGGAGTGTACATTATACATATAATAATGACTGGGGATTCATTATTATATGGGAATCATTATTATACATTACAGGTGTCACGGCGCTGCAGCTGAACGTGGCCGTGCACAGCCGGAGCGAGATAGCCGCACTGCTAATCTACCACGGCGCGCGCATGGACGGACGCGACCGCCACGGACGCACCCTCCTCGCCACGTGCATCCACAACCTGCGACTGGACTGCGAGAGTCTGGCCGTGCTCATGGTCCAGGCGGGCTATGATCTGAGCCACGACGTCTGGCTGGATCCGGACTATTCGCCGCAGCGATTCGCCGACCAGGAGGTCTCGTTAGAACCCAGACCGAGCGACCTGAGTTCTACGGCGACTCCTCGACAGTCGTCGCGATCGGGCGTCCGCAACAGGTCGTCGGACCCCGTACGCCTTGGGGCGCCGTCGTCGGTCGTACCCCCGGTGACTATCCCCGCCGGCAGGGTACGACGCCTGTGCGACTGGCTGCGGGCGAAGCAGGAAAGCCCGCGAAGTTTGTCGGAAGCATGTCGCGTGGTGCTCAGACGACATCTGTCCGAATGCAGCGGTGGGCGAACGATAGTGCCCTCCATCTATCGACTGCCACTGCCCACTGCCATCAAGAACTTTGTCTTGCTCAAAGATCCGTCTGGAAGCAACGTCGAGACTCCGATCCTGAGCTTTCTCGCAAGCATCGACTGTTCATCGTAGCTTCGGCTTTGCATAGATCAGTTCCATGTACCGTGACTCGTGCAGTTGAATCCGTTCTGTGATTTTGCTGTAGTAGAGTGGGTAAATTTTACTAGCCTAATTGATGCGTCGTTTTGATATATTATTGGAAATTTGATATATTATTGGAAATTATAGTCGGTAATTATTAGTGCTACGGTATTATTACTAATTGGCAATTGCATGGTGTAGTCGTTATCACCGTAATTTATAATGTTTGTTATATCATCATTTTTGTGCAAAATATTATATCGGATACAAAGTATAATATACATTTAATTTGAGTTACCGTTAATGTCAGTTACTGCTATGAACCGTGGTATTATGTGATCTGCTTTTTTTTATTTTTGCAGGAATGTTTAAACAATTTTTTTGCAAAAAGTTCATGATTGGCACCGTTGTTAAATGTCACTTTTATATTAAAGTAGCACTGACGTGTTAATTTAATAACACACGCGACTAGTGACTCATGACTTTAAAACTGATCAGTACAGCGTGAAACCGTGGTGCAAAATCAATCACTTCATTCAATTATAACGCGACAGTTAGTCGCAGAAACATTTTATGTACGCAACAATCAAAAACACTACAAAGTTTATCCCCCAAATCACAAATTATGCAGCCGTTTTCTAGGCCGCAATACACGTCATGGCCGCCCGTCGATCTGTCCGTCTCTTGGGCTGCTAATTCTAACGGAAAAAAGTATAGGTAACCCAAAATTGGTGTAAAACGTTCTTGTGCTAACCGCAGGGCTGACTTTAGCCAACTTGATGCTTACCATAACAAGCATTACTGACGAGCTTTCAGTGGGTACAAACATTGATGACCTTGAGCGACCTTGAAATCTGAAAAAGCGTTGATTGTAGTGATTTTTCACGATTTTAGTCTGCAGCACATATTTCGAGCATGGGTAATTAAATGTTGCAGGATTGACTGTTTATGCAAATAACTTTATTGTGATTGTTGCCAAATAATGATAATGTCATAAAACTTTTTATGTGCTTGCTATGTAATTTGCCTGGACATCTGAGTTTGACTATATCGTCTTTTTTATTTGAATCATAACCAGTTTGTGAATGTAAAAAATGTAACTGTTACAGTGATACTGATAGACAGACATTTGTCTGAAAAGTACTCCGCCTATGCATGACTATAGTTATTGATATAAACGCACATTAAAGTATAAAGCACATGGCAAAAAACAGTGGCAGTTAGTGTCTAGAATGACATAGGGCGGCTAGAAAAATAAGCTTAAAGCTCGTCATGTATTGTGTATGTATCTGTCGCTCAACTACTGGCGTCAAAGCATATTAGGGGCCTAAGTACCTTTTACACAAATTGTCACTTAACAAAATAGCTATTGTACGAAATAACGTCGAGGCGATTCGACACGGTCACATAGACTGCCATTACAATCGCCACGACCGCGACGACGATCGCAGCGACAGTCGCCGCGACGATCGTCCCGTGTATTCGCTACATAAAGAACGTCTTATATCAGCAGGTATACGGCGGAAACCACGCAGCCTTGCCGACAAACGCATTTTGGTCTATTTTTAGTGAGGTAATAAAACATTATATTTTACGGTGTAAAGCACACGGAAAATGACGATTCGTTGTTGAAAAGTAATTTTCTTTCATCTAAACGTCAAAGTAATTGAATTCACAACTCTTCTAAAACCTATGGGTAGGCTATGCATGCAAGAAATGTGAGCTAATGCTCACGAGACGCGAAAGCCTATAGCAGTTCCTGTTTGCAAACTGTCAGTCTATCTCCAGCCATTTCGTCACAATTCATTTTTGGAGTGTGCGCTGCAGCAAAAGATGGCAAAAAATCAATAAAACCTCTTATTTTGGAAGTTTAGGATCTTTCATATTCATTCATGTTGATACGACTGAAAAGCTCGTCACTAGTGCTTGTTGTGACAAGCAGCATGCCCATGCCTATCGGCATTCGTTTTCACAAAAGACTGGCCAACAACGGCAAAATAACGACTTTTAGGGGATACCGCTCTTTGATGCCCTCGTGCGCAGGTTTCCTTGAACCCAGAAAATCGAGAAATCTACGTTCAACGCAGTTTTCCATGTCTATTTCAATTGATTTCCGCGCAGTACGCTTTTGAAATGTGTTTCGCATACCAAAATCGCCCAAAAAATTATAAAAAATAAAAATAACCCTATTTTGACGTTCAAGGTCATCCAAGGTCATTGAATTCGGTGGCAATCGAGAGCCAGTGCATGACTTCCTATTAGTGATTAATAGTAACCTGAGCCCTATCTCACACTGCTATTGAGATACAGCAATTTACTGGCTAAAAATCACAAATTTTTCCTACCCCCTCTCATTTAGCACCCTCGTTCGGGGTGACCCCCTTTGAATTTATTTAAAAGCTTTACGGTTCCTAAAACTAGAGTTTTCAGGCAGCCGATGGAAAAGATTTGGTGATTCTAGCTTTCACCGTTTTTTGACTGATGCACCCGTGTGACAGACGGGCGGACTACGGACAGACAGACAGAATTGCGATGGCTAAGACGCGCTGAAAGCAGTAGCTGCTTTCGCGCGTAAAAACCGCACCGATTGGATTTGGCCTATTTAAGGAACGTTTGCGCATGATGGCGTCTTCGCGATTGGCGGAAGAAAACTGTTCGTTTTGAGGAAAAATATCTGGGCGGACGGAGCGGAATTTCAGTCAATAACTGCAAACGGATAAGGGAGGTGACTCCGACGGACGCCCGTATAAAACGCAATGCAACGGCAGCTAATTGGTCACCATGAATAATTAAGTTTCTGCTTCTGTTGCACTGAAGCCAGAAGCGTTCTTGCAGTTTGCACGCACTGTGCAGACCTTCCGATCGAGCGGCCAGTCACCAACCTTCAGATAGGCTACCGATAAGTGATCAGCCATTTGCGTAGATTACCAAAAATTAAAACCCGGAACACTTCATAGAACCGACTCCAAAGCGCCTATTAATAACGTATCAAAAATAACGAGATAAGGCGAAGTGAGTGTGTGGTTAATCACATGGGGTTTTAACTGCACATAAAGCTGTGTTTGAATTGTGAAAAATTAGCTGGGGTTAACTTTTCGACGGTCGGAACCCGACCAAAATTGTGATATAAATCCGATGTATATAGTATATAGCTGACCTCCCAAAACATAATTTGACAATGTGTTAGAGGGGGTTGAGAAAACAGTTGGGGGTTCAACCCCCAACCCCACGGCAATTCAAACACTGACATAAAGTAAACACACGTTTTAAGACATCCGCTTTACGGAGATAACCGAGAAACATGGACCGAAATTGCATTCTGCCTATACAGACAGTCACATTCTAAACGATAAACTTATTTATTTTTTATCTTTAGCAAAGTTACCCGTCGTTTATGACGGGTGATGTTCACAGCAGTCTCTGCATGTGCAGATTTTTACATACCGTAAGCCTATTGCTTAGAAAAAAAACATATTTTTGCAAATTATCAGCTTTTTGTTTCATTTCATATCACAATATTTTTGCAACTCGAAAGTCCCAGTTGCAGTAAGCGTAAAGGCAAACACAGAGCGACGTAACTGAACCGAACTTGCTGCTTTTCAAATTCGCCCATCTCTGCAGTTCCGGCATGTTGTTAAGTAACCATGGAATCGACAGGCTGTCTGATAGAAATGTTTTCCTGTGCAAGTCAGAATCACTGATCCGTGATCTGTGATCATGCTGCAAGCAACTGGGTGACTCTGGACATGACGTCATGGTCAGTTAAACTACAAGTAAGTCCACACTTTGCTGAGGCTTTAGTTGTGCTCTTTGCATTCGCCTTACAGTGGGCACTGGACAGTTTAGGATCTAAATGATATCTTAAACATAGGCCTGGCCTACCATTCTCTTCTTATTTCTTCTCACTCGTTAGTTATCTCCTATCCTCTTCATGCTTTTATTGGCGTCAGCTTTTTATTTATATTTTATCTTGCGCAAAACAGTGTAAATGACACGTCTGTCATATCAGCCGTATTTGTTTCGGTCATAAAACAACAGCATCACGAAACGAAACAGCGTTAGTTTTTAGTTTATTTTATTTAACTTCAAAAGTAGAGCTGTCAAATTAATGCACTGATTAACGCATTAATGCGTTAATAAATTAACGCGCGTTAAAAAAAATTAACGCGCGTTAAAAAAATTAACGCACATAACTACGTATGCCAATTGACTATTCATTAAATTAGCTCTCCTCCACATATATGGCTGCGGTCGTGCGTTTGACGGTGTAGTATGTTGCGATCTGAGCGTGGTTGAAGTACGACACCGCACTGTCTGGAGCGGTATAAACTCGTATTGCGTGCTCGCTTACCCACTGTAGCAGTGCAGTATTTAGTGCTTACAGACATCGAGTCGACACAGCGCTGCATAATGGACCTCTTATTGAACCGCTCGCCTAGCACTGTCCGCCACTTACCGTGCGACAACGGCAGGTGCGAGAATGTATGACGTCACTTAGTCTCGTACATTCGTCTGTATGCGGAATACTGCCAAAACGTAACGACGAAAATAATCGTAAACTGACCACAGCACGTTACTTGTTACTAACATCAACCTGCACAAGTATTTCGGCGTTAATTTTTGCAATAGAGAACCTTCGACCTAATCATGTATTATATCTTATCTAGCCGGCGTTGCCAGTTTAACCCTACAGGCCGGTGGATTCTGCAAGCATAACAATGCAGTGGGACTGTGCTATCTATCATGCGCTTTGTTAGTTTCGTTGTCGTGAAACACAATGTATTTCTTTGTCTTAGGTTAATTTCAATCCAGAGAATGTGCTTCCGTATTTTTTTGTAATAAAATTTACTTTTGAATAGAGATGTGCTGTCGAAGCGTTCTTAATTTTTTAACGCATTAATTAACACGTTATTAAAGCACCCAGGCCCATCGAGAGGGAGAGTAGGAAAAAAGTTACCCCGGGCCCCGCGACGTTTGGGGGCCCACCTGTAGAATATAGAAAGTTGGAAACATATTTTAAACATATAATCAACAACAACTGCCGTCATAGCTAGCATAGAAATCTACTAGCCTGTTGTCAGAATAATTTTTTATTTTAATAGTGATCGATGGAACGGCAACTACAGTTTAGTTACATGAATTCATTCGATTGTCAAATAACCGCAGTTTAACGAAATATTGGAATTTTTGCTTCACGGAATTTAGTAAATTAACATAAATCACTACATAAATCGCCTCGCTATACTAAGCCTTAGCACCAAATGACCTTTGAGAAACCTTTTCCTACAATACCAACAACCAATTGACTATTCATTAAATTAGCTCTCTTCCACATGTACGAAAACGGTGCCATTGCGAGCTCAGCGTGGTTTAGCACATTACTGCATAGCGTCCCAAATAAAGGACACCTACTTTGACGCTAGGTCATAGAATGACCTAGAATGCAGTAATTGGTTAAACAACGGATTCGCACTGTGTGCGCATGTCCGTGCGTAGGTGACGCGTAGCTTGGACGTCGTCTGGACGTCTCAGACCACCTAGGTGGTCAAAACTTTCTCGCGTGTGGCCGCCTCGGCTTGACTGGAGAGTGGTTGGACGGGTATGTCGCCGGCGGCTTACAGCGGCGTCATGACTGGCACACGCGAGCATGACGCAGGCGTGACGTCAGGCGTGACGTCATGCGCCGTACGACGACCTCTGTTGGGTTCCGCTTCCAGTCGACAGAACACCGTCGACACCAACGCGGACCCACACACACCGCGCTCTGACGGTAGCTATACAACCACTTCATGCATTTCAGCCGACCGTACTTAAGTAACGGTCGAGCTATTGGTACGAGTTGTCGTCCGTCTATCTGTCCGTATGTCTGTCTGTAACGGATGTATTATGTCTAAGCTTTAGGTCGTAGAGGAAAACTGTTTGCACGAATAATTAGCCATGTGTGTTAAACTCGAGCATGCAAAATTTCAGCCATCTAGTGCGAAGGAAACATTTCCAAATTCGAGGTTGAATAGACGGGGATAGAAAAAATGTGCGTTTTTCAACGGAAAACTGGCCATATCTTGAAAACGGTGAGAGATACGGCCACAGTTACTATCAATCACTAATAACAAGTAGCATACGCCCTTTCAAATGAAATGAAAATCATTGACCTTGGATGATTTTGAAGGTCACTGACAACTAGTACGGTCGGCTATCGAAGCGACAGCTGCGCTTCTTGTTCAGACTAACTCGCCGTCATCAGTGTTCATCCATGATACGCGAAACCGACTACAATCAGTGAATCAACCAACAGTTGCTTTAACAGCAAAGCTATTAATTTTTCAATTTTACAACACGATATTTGCACTTGAAAAAATGACGGACAAAGCTGTAGGTTTAATGTAGCACATAAACTAAAAAGAACGAAATGTTTCGAACGAAACTAAAATTAGAGAAACTAAAATAATAGCACAGGGTAGACTCTAAAACAGGCACACACAAAAACAAGAAACTGCCTGAGATCAGAGTAACGAAAAAGAGAAATAACGATAATTAAAACTCGAAAAAAACCGAAACAAGAAAAAAATCGTCAGCAAGTCCAAATAGACCAGACGTCAATAGCAAGCAACACGAGCAGATTTAGATGATAATTATATTCCCAAATGATTTTCTGAAAAACCGTCTAAGTTTCGGCATAGCAAATAATGGAAGTGGTTGTGTTTTGGCGCAGATGTGAGCCGTGATGAGCAACCTTTGTTTCGTAGACGTCGTCAGCTGTTCACGCCACTCGACTACGACCGACGACTGCCCGGCTACATGAAGCCGACGTTCGGCTCCAGTCAGAAGGCGCTGTTGAACCGTAGTAGAACGTTCAGTGCAGTGAGCGTCAGTAACTCACGTCCTCAGTCGTCCCCCGCACTGACACTGTCATCGTCCCTCAATCTTCAGCGGGTCAGTTCTTAATAGAGTGTTTACACGATCGAGCAGACATCGAGCAAACATCGAGCTGGCTCAAGCAGGCCTATTGGAACCCCGCCTCCTGGCTAAAATGTATGCCTAGGCTTAGGTTCTTAGCCCACACGTGTTATATAGGCCTTTCAATTACACTCTTTATGCTTCACTCGCCAGATGGCCAGGGCACGATTGATTTCATTGTTTTGTGACAAGATTTTTGTTTGTTATTTTTATTACTGGCGTTTAACTGAGTGATTATGTCTACATTGATGAATAAAGGCTAAATAATCAATACGCTCAAACAATGTAAGTGACTGGTGACTGCTTACATAGGCTACACTAGATTTGATGCGTTGACTAGTATTAAGACTAGACTTCGTATAACGTAATCGGTCGGGAAAATGCAGGTATGTGTACAACAGTACAATGTGAGTGTGTACACGTAGCCTTCATGTACACGCACGCCGCAAGATAATACCCCGTTCACACGATGAAGCAAACATGAAGCAAACGTATTCAATATACAAGTGCACGACGTCTGCTCTATGTTTGCTGCACGTGTGCATCATGTTTGTAAACGGGGTATAAACCGTACATTGCACGCCTTCCTATGGGCTATACATGACATAACATGAACTAGACTGTCAGAAGCATGCATGCTGGCACATGCAAGGACTGTTGGCACTGAGAATAAGAACATTAAAGAGCCTCGAGCCATGCAGTCTGCGGACAGGGCGCATGTAAATATTGATAACATTCTCATATACTGATTATTGATGTTATTGACGATACGCGGAACGCGGTTCGTACATGACACAGACACATTGACAGCGTTCGGCCGACATTTCTGCACTGCAACGAACGTCATTTCACTTTCTCTCATCTTATTTATATTTGAAACATTTTCAGTTTGTTTTAGTTTAGTTTGCCTGATAGTTTTTTTTTTAGCTCAAATCTATAATAATTATTCATATCGTATCGTACGACATTTGGTCAATTTCGCCATCGAAGAGTTCATACGCTGCGGCTGTAGTGGTGAAAATTTTACTCCATCACGTCGACGTTTTGCCACCTTGATGCTGTTAATGGATAACTGTTAGGCAGAATCGCTTCTTGCAGTACAAGCGATTCCGACTATGGTGACGCATTTCTCCGTAGCGTGGTCTGTCTGTCGTCTGTCGTCTGTCACATTCGTGCGCCCGGCTTGTGTAAATTCGAGTGAGGTATGAAAAAACAAAAAGGGGGTCCTTTTCTATGAAACATCGTGTATGTACGTTGTTTGTGTCGGCAGTCGATGCGGATAGCCGACAAGTCGATCAACTCGACGAGTTCGATTGGGTATCGGGCTCAGCCGCAGACGGCATCAGCACGCCATCACTTGATACAGCAGCACCGAGCCGTCCAACACGCCAACTCCGTGCCGATCACATCCGGCCAGTCAGAACTGCAGCCGACGTCGTCGTTCACTGCCGCAGGTCGAAGTGCTCTGATGCGGCCCGACTCGCGTCTGTCCAGGGACGCGTCCGACTCGCCGCGGTCGGGCGACGTGCGTCGTCGTCAGCGTCGCATCGACCTCGGCCTGCTGCCCCACGGACCTTCGACGTCCCAGCGCGTCACGGCAGCGGGGGTGCTGGGTAGAGACTCGCCTCTGAGTGCCGCCGGGGCGGACACCGCCGCCCCTCGGACCACCCAGTCGCCGGCACTGGCTCGATGTTCCACTGACGCAAACGTCCACGAGCGACTGGGCTCGGGTAACGTCACAGAACGAGTTGTGTGGTCCCACCACGACAGCTCCGACGCACCGTCGCCAACCGTCGGCCGTGCAGGGGGCGGTGACTCAGTCGACTGCCCGTCGCCGTCATTCAGACGACATCACGACGAAAACGGTGCAAGAGACTCGCCATTGACTCGACACAGCGCCAGCGGCGGCGGAGGTCCGTCGCAACGCTCACAGAGACCGACGACCGCGGGACAGCCACTCAGCACACACCAGCAACAACGACCTCCCCCCACGAGACCTTCGACCACGTCCAGGTGCGTCGCCGTCAAGGCAACCAGCGCCCTGACGACGCCCAAGTCCGTCTCGCAGCCGACGTTCCTTGCCATGCTGGTCTCCGGCACGGCGGTCACGTCACCGGCGGTGCGCTCCCGCGGCGATCACGTGGTGGTCGACAGGACTCCGAACTCTAGGCTTGGTGGCGGTGGAAACAACAACAACATCGGGGAGTCGACGTCGAACAGCGAAGAACCGAACAATAACGACGACGACGATAATTATGTTGTTGACGACGAGGAAGACGATGAAGAAGACGAGATGAAGCGGCGGAGGATCGAGAACTGGCTCCAGGACCTGGAAACGGTCGTTCTGGATCGACCTGCGTCACCGACCATCGACGAAGACGTGCCGCCGCAGACTGACACCGCCATCCATAT
>Ga0209671_1006300_pt1 | contig 12153 bp, 7 predicted proteins | sample WorMetHERISLAND2_2_FD_187401 | JGI IMG/M metagenome (GOLD analysis project Ga0209671, IMG submission 187401) | Marine gutless worms symbiont microbial communities from Max Planck institute for Marine Microbiology, Germany - Olavius geniculatus... | ecosystem: Host-associated > Annelida >...
CCTCAAAAGCCCCCGAAAAAAATTCTGGGGAGCCCCAGACCCCTCCCCCTGTGGGGAGGGACACCCATGGCGCCTTCGGCGCCTCGACTCGGCTCGCGCCTTCGGCGCTCGACCTTGCCCCCCAACTTCAACTCCTGAATCCGCCTATGGACACTTAACGACTTGTTTGTGTTCATTGAACCGAAAGTGATTGTGCAATATCGTCATAATGTCTATGAACTGAGTGACCTAACGGGAAAAAACGGCAAAAGAGATACACAGTCGTAACGCAAGGTAGAAGTTTTGGGCAGGCCTGGTGAGAAGGTTTCTCGCACTGTCATCTATCTCTGTTACTGTCTCAGTGTATTTAAGTTTATAGGCCCTATTCATAAGTCGTAACTCGTTAAGTGCGTAAACCCACTTGAGCCATCACCAATGCATAAACAAATCGTCAAACGTTTTGCACTGCAGTAGAATGCTACACGTATCCAGGCCATAGGTTTAATGTAATCTCGTAGTAGCCTAATACGCTGTTCTGCCGTGAACGCGCTGCAATTGCAATGACGATTATCGCTGTTATCCAGATCAACTGGGCTGATTTATAAGCGGTGTCCGTCATAGGCAATTTGTCGAGTCACACGGATAATTTAGCCCTTCGGTATGTGCATGTGATAGGCCTAAAGTACAAATTGCGGTTAATGCCCGAATTGCCCAGACATGCAACGTGAAAAATAGAAACCATCTTTTGAAACATGGAATAGTCATAAGCCTATACTGTCGATGTGGGCATGGGATAGGCCTATGCAATCGCATTTCCGTCTGTCTGTTGGTTCCGTTTATTGCTCGAGTGGACCAGTAATGTACACCGGTTCTCCATGTGGGAGCACCGATGCTTCGCGCGTCACGTGAGCTTTGCTAAAATTATCTGTTATTATGATTATGATTTAGTTTACAGCGTCAGTGTTTCACAAGGTAGTGTAGCGACGCGTTTAAGGTGTGGTGGGATATCTAATAACAGTTTCATTGCAAATTTTCCGTGGAGTGGCTCGGCGCGCGGTCTCAACCTTCGCCCCCTCCAATATTGACCTCGGATCTACGCCAATAATCTCTCGTTTGCTTGCTTGTCCTGCCCGCGGACGTCGACATTTTGTCCACTATCTCCAATCTACATTAAAATAACTAGCAAAGTTCTCGCCCTACGGGCAGTATCATTTTTAAGTGACCGCCAGATGGCACCACGAAGCACTACACGCTGCGCTAAGAACTATATAGACCTAATGATGGTCGGCCGGCAACTCAACCCCCTCAGGCTGCCTGTGGGGGCAGGTGGAGGGCAAGGTGGTAGCGCAGGTACCTTAAGGCCCAAGGACTCACACAAACGCCGCGACCGTGCAACACAGAAGGCACAAGAGAGGTATGACAGACAGACGAACAAGCAAGCTAGTAAGATGTTTAGCTCCCAACGTACAACTGCAGCTACGCGGTATTAAGATCTGATGAGGACAGGTCTGCGTCGATGACGTCGACGTTCACTTTCACAGACGCGAGCCGAGTCGGTACAGTGGCGGATCCAGAAATTTGGAATAGGGGCGGAAGGGTATATGCCGGGTGGCGTTTGCAAGCAAATTTTGGAAAATTGTATGCAAAAATAATGCGTTTAGTGCAAAATTTTCACTTCTTTTAAGATGCATTCAGTCAACAGTGGTGGCGTGAGGTAGCGATGACGCGTTTCATCCGATCAACGAAGTTACTCTACGCTGGGAAGGGTTAGTACTTAGATGGTGATTGCCTGCGGGCAGATAAACCATCTCGGTATGTAACCAGTCGCCTAAATCAACTCAGTCTTCCATCCTTCCGGGGTAGGTAAATCGAGCAGCTTACCGGCCTATCTGGCTGGGGTTAAGGCGGGGCGCTTTCACCTGTGTCTGGTGGTAGGTAACACTGTGTGATCCCATAGGCTTACGGTACGTGACGCTCCGATGGGTTGATTCCTATAAAGAGCTAGGCCCTATAACACCACCTTTAACCTTTTTAATCTTTAACGGAAGGGGGCGGCTGACTTCCCCCTCCTTGAATCCGCCACTGGTCGTCTTAAGTTTCGACCGATCTCTGCACACTACTTGCCGGAGTATTGCTCACTCACTCACTAGCACCAACTTCTGGATGCTCTGCCACCGGCCGCCGCCACCGCGTCCAGTGAATGCTTTAGTGGTCGGGCATTGAAGCGCTCAGGCTGAGCAGGCGGCGACTACGGCTACTAGTTTTACCTGCCGTACGGCGTGCAGAAGGCTACGGCTAGGCGTGAGAGAGAGATGCTGGCCTGCTGCTGGGTGGCTGCGTGCTATGCTTTGCTCGGTCGTCATCCAATCCAATTCACCACGCATTGAGCTCAACGTGTTGTACAGACAGTGTAGTGCAGTGCTCGTGCAGTGGGGTGGAAACGCGACTTCAGTAGCGGCCGGTTGATGAGATGAGGTTGACAGAGTACATGAATGAGAGGCCGTTGAACGCGACTTGATTACGCATAACGCAGCCGTCGTCTGGAACATCGTGCAGGTAGATTATTTTGTTACAAATACATTACATTTTACAGTGGACAATTTTGAAGCACGTCGTAATTCAATTCAACACGACTGACTGATTTAGCCTACTTTGTAGTTTGTATAACTATCAGTGTCAGACTAATCACTGGATTTGGACAAATAGGCCTACCGCAATAACCGTTAGCTTAAAATTTCATTAAGGGCTGTTCTGGCGTTGATGCGCCATATAAATTGACGTTTTACTTAGGCCTACTTTACTGACTAATTGCGGATAACGGGCGGCTCGTCTAGACTCTTCAGAAACTGAGAGAAAGAATGAACGCAAATAGCGTGAATGAACGCATCCTAAAGCCTACAGTACTGCAAGTCTGCAACAGAGCAACAGTGCAGGTTCCGATCAATACAACTTCTATCATAAGTTATGCATTTCATTTCGCAGTGCCAGACAAAAAGGTTTGTTAAACAGTTGGTCTTGAAATGGTAACTGACATTTTTGTAGACCAACAGTTCGGTTAAATACTTATGCTATTGTTGAAAATGGTGCACGTTTTGGTGCTTATCAGAAAGCACAAGTTGTAAAGCTGTGCTGCTGTTGCTGATTCAGACGCGCCGATGAGTCGTTCAACTGCATGCGGTTGCTGACTAGCCGCGGTATATAGCTTTTGACTCACTCACTCAGAGTCCGAGATCGGCTGTTTACACTCGACTATACGTGACGCCATGTGGTAGATCTGCACTCTGCAGTTGGTGAATGGACCCGGCTACACGCAATGTTTTACAAATGCCTGAACTCAACTTTGCAACATTATAAAGTGCACATTATTACTGTTCGTGTTATACAGACTACAGTAGCGTATTATACGGTAGTTTTGCTACTATAGGCTACTTTTTACACGCAACAGCAGATATGCTAAGCGCGTCCGTCCATCTGTTTGTTTGTCTGTCTGTCACACTGCTGTATTGTGTCAAAACGACGTAAGCTAGAATCCCGTACGAAGTCTTTACTATGGGCTGCTACAAAGACTTTAGTTTTAGGATTCGTAAAGTATTTCTCGAAATTCGAAGGGGGTCATCTCGATCAAGGACGCTAAATGAGAAAGGAGTACGAAAAATGGCAATGATATGGAGCAGTAAGAATCGAACGCGCGATCGGTCGATCTTGAGACCGGCGTAGTGAAGTTGCGCCACAGTCATTAATTAGCAGCCTTTGCAGCAGTGTTTCGAAAGCGTATTTGATCATTGAGCATCACTCATAGCTATGGGCGTGAGAATCGTCTGTGACGACCGACGTACATCTTGAGTTCTTGACGTAGTGCGAGATACAGGAGCGCCATTGATGTAGTGCCAACGGCCTTCCACCTTTGCACCGTCACCGTCGATCTTCAGGAAGCGTCTCAAGACCTTCCTCTTCCTGTTTCGTCATTTACATCTGGACGCTTTACTGGCATGGCTGTAGAAATAATACTTCGTTATTTAAGCCACACTAATGACTAATTTTTTCTGCGACGGTCATAATTATGATGATAGAAGAATAATAAAAGAACACAGTGTATGGACGGTTCCTGTCTGCCTGACTGCTATGTCTTCCCTACAGCTGACGAGATAACTAAATAGTTTGACACGCGATAGTACAGAGAAGTTGCCGGCGGACGGCTAGCTAGTTCAGCTATGTACAGTGCATACAGCGTATTATACGCATATCGCAGCGGTCATCAAACTGTACGGAGGTTCCTACGGTAGGCTGTGATGAGAACTTGAGTAGCCATGCTGCGGCTGCTGCAGCGTACACCGGCGGTTCGCATGCCTAGCCAAGGGCTATAGCTCGCTTCGTGTCCGTGGTTGTTTTTCCAGGTAACCGGTCATCGCGTGCACGGCGCGGTTCGCCCGTGCCGTGCGCCTAGCCCAGCGGCAGCGCGATATCACTGAGAAGTAGAAACTTTCTGCTACTCTGCTCATCGGCAGCTGTGTTATACACGACGTATACACTGGCTTGATGGCTTGCCTGCCTGCTGCTGAAGCTTCTCAGCGAGTGCGTCTTTGCAGCGCCGTACCGCGCACGACCCCGCCACAGAACGATGCATGCTGAGGACGCTGGCACGCGTGCCGTAAAATAAAAATAAAATGAAACAAAACAGTAGCGTCGTGGCCTGGGGGAGAGGGGGCAGGCGGCAATTGTCCACCTCCTTATAAATTTTGGGCTGTCGGGAAATTGTCGAAAAATTTCCTTCTTGTCCCACAATTTGTGTCAAAAATGCCAAATTTGGAGCTGCATGCTGAAAACCTCCAATTCGGGAGATATTTAGGGCAAAATTGACATTTTGAGCTATCCTAGTATTCTAAAAAAATTATCCTGTCAGTTCCTAAAATCGGGCAATATTTTATGAACTTCGGGGAGACAATTACCATTAACGATCTCGACGCCAGTCACTATTAGTATAATATTAAACGGGTCTCAATTAGACGCCGGATCTCTAATACAAGCCAAAAGGAACGAAAAAGCTCTTAAAAGAATTCAAAAGAAAACTAGAAATATATGGGGCAGAGTCCAGCGTGAGGCCGCCCGGCGCCGTAAGTTTGATTTGGGGACAGTTAAGGGGTTAAAATTTCGTTCGCAGCAAAGTCACGTGGCCCAAACGCAACTGCATTGTCATATACATGTACAGCAAGCGCAATGCTAAACTTGGGTGGTTCAAAATGAGACAACAGAACTTTGTTGTCTGTGAACCCAAGTTCACCAATTTTCCTGCGTTCGACGTGGAATTGATCGTAGTTGTAAACGCCGTTTTTTATTTATCGATATCTCTATCCATTCTCGAGATATATGCGATCAAAGTCTAAAGTTGTCCGACAACGCGCGAACTGTCGATGTTGGGTAGGTCGAAATGAGCAAACACAACTTCGAGGTTAGTGGACCAAAGTTCATCAATTTTTTTGTTCAACGCAGAAGGGACAGTAGTTGATAACGCCGTTGACCGCTCGTCGATAACTTAATTCATTCCAGAGATATTTACAGTCAAAGTCGAAAGTTGTCCTAAATCGCGCCGAATTTTGGACGTTTTTTGCCTTCCCAAATTTTAAGGGGGCGGTGCCCCCCCAAATTTTGTACACGGGTTAACACCGGCACATCCCGTGGTAAAGTTTCATTTGGCTAATCCCATTAGCGCCAAAGTTAGTACATTAGATTGGTCACAATCTAATAATATTTCTTGTTAAGCCCATACGAAGTCGCTGAAACAAAACAAGCTAAACCAACCGACACCGACTCATTTGTATTTCACGGCCGACTCAACGCGTACGGCCGTCGGTCGGGGTCAGGGATAAATAATTATCTTTATTCCCTGGTCGGGGTTTTCCGGTCGCTGGTCCGCAACTCACTACCAGATGTAGCCTACTCATGAGAGAGAGAGAGAGAGACATCTGGCGTATGATGCTGACAGCGTCAAATTTTAGCAATCTACACTGTGGGGCATAAAAACACACCAACATTTTTTTTCATCATAACTTGAAAATAGTGGTCCAATTTCAATAAGTTTTGGTACGAATATTCCTGAGGCCATCAAATGACTGTTTATTTTTCCACCTCACTTACTGTCTGTTTCTGCACTACCTGGGGAAAGAAAACGAACAAAATATTGCATTTTTAACCACTGGTGTTATTGTTTAATCAAAAAAAAACACACAAAACACATTTTGCCCATTTTAACTGCTTATAAAAATGTTTGAAATGTCGGTCCATGAACATGGGCTCGGCTCGAAGACACTTTCTCCACTGGTTGATAGCAGCGTCGATAACATTCTGCTGCAGACCAATCCAGACTTCACTAATTGTTTCTTGCACTCATCAATATTCCTGAATGTTAGACCTATTTAATAGACGTGCTGCTGCACATCAAGCAAACCTTGTAATTGATTGGCTGTTGGTGGCCACATATCCGGTAAGATGAAATTTTATAGTTTTTGTTGATTTTAATGCATATTTTGTCTGTTTTGTTTCTACCAGGTAGTGCAGAAGCAGATGTTGGGTGAGGTGGGAAACTGAACGACCATTTGATGGCCAGTTGTGTCATGAATATGTGTACCAGTACCACAAATTATTAAATTATTATTATTAAATTATTATTAATTATTATTATTAGTTGGATAACCCTTTTTCGAGTTATGGTAAAAAAATTGGTGTGTTTTATGCCCCACAGTGTATGTCAATTTTCACTAGTGCAACTAGCGCATTAGGGGTTATTTTCTAAATTTGTATGGATTTGCGTTTCAACTTCTTACTTTCTTACTTATTTACTTACTAACTATAACAGCTTATTTCGACGTCGACCGGATATCTTTTGTCTAGCGATTTTTACCAGATGAGAAAAATAGAATAGACCAAGGCCGTTTTGGCCGTGATTGCCCGAAGCGGTATTGTATTATAGTTGATTGATGGCCAAGAGTCGTCCACGCGACATGGTTTATGCATCTTAGCCGTCTGTTGCGCTTTATGGCCAACAGAGGCCTAAGCCTATAATGTCGAGTCAGGTCCTTCCGCTGTTCGTTTACTGCTATAAACTGCTGTTAATAAATCAGTCAATCACATCAGCTTAAGTAGTAAAACCACGTCAAGGTTAAGCCGTTTGGCAGTGTAAAGAATAAAGCGGTTATAGGCCAAAGACGTTGACAGATATTGGTGCAAATGATGAGATCTAGATATCACTTTCTGCAAAGCCAGATTTTAAGTTGTTGGCAAAACGTCCATAGTCTCGAAGATGTTTGTGTCATCAACAGGCCTATCCGGCCGACTTACAGACCGCGTTATGCATTTTGCACGTCTGTTTGTCCGTACGTACGTCTGTTCCGTGACTCCAGTTTTCTGTATATTTGTGCACTATAAGTAAGTGTGTATGATGATGATAATGTATCCATTTCGTTGTGTGTTTGTGTGTGATTTGTTGCAGGTAAATCGGCAAAGAAACGTCAAAAGGCGTCGGTCCATTTCCGGTTGGGATGAATTCCACTTCCGGTCGCGCGGTCCAGCGGCCGGTATACATGGCTGGGCCAAGCGCTGCTGGTGAGGCAGTGCCGTCTGATGTGCCAGGCGGTGGTGACGTCACGGCTGGAGGCTGCAGCGTCTGGCAGCGACTGTTTCATCGTCACGATTTTCACCGGCCGGTCGTCGAGCGGCTGTACGGCATCTACGCGTTCCGGTCTCGTCTCGCTGACGTCCGCTGCGTCTGTGCGTTGTTTGTCGTTCTCTTCCTGTCGCTGGCGGTCGTTGACTTCGCGTTCGCGTTACGTCCGTCTGTGGACAGCGTCACGCACGTGGCACTGGCTGCCGCCGCGTCAATCGCCATGGTCGTCCTCCACACTCGTCTGACCACCCCCGGGCGTCTGCCGGCAGTGGGACTGTTCGTCGTCGGCGTTGCGCTGGTCTTCGCCGCCGTGGCCATGCTGCCCGTAGCCCGGCGAACCTCGCGGGCGCCGGCCGAGGGAGTCTGGAGACTTTGTCTGGCGACGTTCTTAGTCTACGCCCTGCTGCCGCTGCGCCTGTACGTCGCTCTACTGTACGGTCTCGTCGTCTGCGCCGCCCACGGTCTGCTAGCCGTCGCCACTTCCAGCGACCTTTATCCCGGACTGCTTTGGAGACAGGTCGCTTTATATACTTACTTGTTACTGTACTGTGTAAAAATTACAGTGAAAATGTCAGTGGCATCGCAGTCACTTTACAGACAATAGTGGAAAAGAGAAGCAGAACAGGTGAGTCTTTCAAGTTTAGTTTTAAATGTTCGCAAGCAGTTTGAGGACGTCAATTCTGATAGCAGACTGTTCCAAGTTTTTGCTGCGGCGACGGGGAACATCAGAGTTCGTCATGAGTCCAATTTCCCAAATCCAGTGTAATCCATATATGCCTGATCGTGCAGACATTTAACTTTGTTTAAAATGTATCTATTAACTCACGTACGTGAGTCACAGCACTAACGAGTGGCAACATTAATCATACAACCGTTACATGAACACGGTTGCCAATGTCAACTCAGCCTGGCCGTCCCTCTGTGAGTAAGCGAAAGCTTGGATGCACTATAGCTGCGTATCCGTGGTCTGGCAGTGAGCAAAGAAACGGAGATCAGTGCCGCTTTAAATGCGGGGAGGACTTTTAGGTAAGTTTAGCCTACGTTTTAGGTCTACTTTTTCTTATGATGCTTTATGACATGTACGCGGACTATTCGTTTATACGATCATTGACAGTGACTTTGGTGTGGTGATGCGTGGAAGTTTGCCAGTAGTCCGTCATGGCAACGGCGTGCTGGCACTGGCAGCGCTAACTGTCACCTGATTGACTTCCGTCACTGGCTGCCGGTCAGAACTGAAATCATCACGTAAACGAATCATAACAGTTCGCTTCTCAGAAACGAGTCATCAATATTGCGTGACGCTCGTGTCCACCGCATACCACCGCGATGCTGACGGACTTGATGTAAAGTGTAGGTCTATACATGTCTGTAAAAAAATTATGGAAAAGTTACAATTACAGAACGGTTTTTCTACCATACAGCGCCTGTTACGATATTGGAGTGTCAATTATTTCCGCCTTTTCCTTCCTACTTTTTCCCTAGACTGAAACTGGAAACACGGAATTCTTTTACGATTACGGAGTCGACGGCGACCGTGTTTATTGTGTTTTTTTTAAATTTCTATTTCAGTGCGCATGTGCGAGCGCCTGAAGGGCTGTTCACGGTGGCAACGTTAAGTTCATTAAGTTCGTCTGTGCAGTGTGCACGCCACCAGTAGCAGTAGGGCCTACTCAGCGTGTGATGTATTCAATTAATCTGCTGTCTGCTACGCATCAGCTCAGGTCTAAACGTTCTGCGAAGGAGGCCTAGCTACTATAGGAGTCTCTGGTTTAGCTCGTGGGTAAACTGGATATCGTAGTCGTACCTATACGTACCAAGGGCCAGTATCATCTCCATTCAGTCAGCTGCTGTAGCCGCTCTGTTTGGGCCCGACGCCCGAGATTGTCTGGGAGTCGGCTGCGTTCTGTCTGTAGTCACTCAAGCCGTACCGTGTACTGTACTTTGCGGCCCACGCCAACCAGTGAGCGTATTGAAAGATTGTTTCGTCTCTTCGGCAACGGTCGTTCTGCTGTGTTTCTTCAACTTTTCTTGGGAGCAGGGTTATTAACAGTAGGCTACTTTTATCAAAAAAAAATTATTGGCAACCCTGCTTGAGGGGGACCGGGGAAAGCCAGAACCATTCACTTTTTGCAGTACCGGTAGTGCAACCATCAGTGACGACGAACTATAAACGTTTTACCCTGAAAGCGAACAGTAAACAAAAGTTTAGTTTTAAATGAGTTGTTGATTAACTCTTTTAACTTAAAGAAGTGTCAGGCAGTATAAGCACTTAGTATATATTTAGGCTCTAACATATTTTCTTACGTAAGCATGATTTATGTGCACCGCTTTGCTGTTTGTCTTACTCCTGTTTCGCAATATATCAGAATGCTGTCTATCCCTATACTGCAAACTGGAATCTAGACAATGCCGTCTGCTAGATCAGTTATTACTCTTATTGATTTATCTGCTGCCACTGGAGACAGAAGTTCGTAAATCACGCCATTTTTATTTCTTGCTTCACTTCAGAGTGACTACTCGTCGTTAAGTGTCCTAATTCGTTGTCCACGTTTGCCAGCGAGCCATAGTTTCGAACTTTGCTTTTTCTGTCGGTAGTCCCAATTTTTACGCTTTTTTCGCATACAGTACGCGAAGTCAGCTTCCAAAGTGTATGATCTGTAGCGCTGATTATATATTATGATTTGTATAATTGCGCACCGTGTCCTATCCAGAAAAAACGTGCCCCTTCAGTAAAGGAAACAGAACGCCGTAATGTGCATCATTCGGCAGGCTGAATGTTCTGAAATTCACATGAACATTGAGGATAACTGCTGTTTATGATAGAAAGGAAAGTAACGATTCTGACGAGTATTCGTCTCTATTCAAGAAGTTATCTTGACGTTTTTTTCTCAGCACGGCACGAGTATGTAACTGGCACTAACTAGACGTCCTCAAGTCAGTGATACCTCGTTTACACGCTCGAGCAAACGTCGAGCTGACATCGAGCAAACATCAAGCGGGCCTGATGGAACTCTCCCCCTGGCTCCAATGTAGGCCTAGGCTTAGCCCACAGCTGATCACGTGTTATATAGGCCTTCCAATTACATCCCGCCCGCCCTCTTAATTAGCATGCTAATTACCATAGCTCGAGCTAGCTGGATGAATGCTAGCAAACATCGAGCAGACGTCGAGCAATTAGCACGTGTATTTTGAATACATTTGCTCGAAATGTTTGCTCGATCGTGTAAACGGGGTATGACTCAGTGCAGCTGCTTTAATGAGTAGAACAAACTGTTGTTCATCGCCGTGCTGCAATCAGCGATGCTATGATTTGCTGCGGTTTACGGACGCCCAGAAGTGACGTCATTATTCATCCCAGATGGTAGTATAGCACCACTGACATGACTCATTCAGACGCAGTTGAGCGTTCTCTAGAAAACTGCTTCAGCCCGTGCTTGGCCGTACTACCAGCATTCCCAAGTAATTCGTCAAATGCGCAAAACTGCGTCTGCAGTTTTTCTTGCGCATGACGCTAAAATAATTTCTTCGCCGCGAATAAGCCATCACTTTTTGCTCGCGAAAGTAGGTACTGCTGTAGCATCTTAGCCATCGCAATTCTGTCCGTCCGTCTGTCCGTTTGTCACACGGGTGGATCAGTCAAAAACGGTGCAAACTAGGATCACCAAATCTTTATCCTATGCTGCTTAAAACACTCTAGTTTCAGAATCCGTAAAATTTTTTCATAAATTCAAAAGCGGTCACACTGAACGAGGGCGCTAAATTAAAGGGGGTAGGGAAAATTTGCGATTTTTACACGCGAAAACAGCTACTGCTTTGAATACATCTTAGCCATCGCAATTCTGTCTGTCTGTCTGTCCGTCTGTCACACGGGTGGATCAGTCAAAAACGGTGCAAGCTAGGATCACCAAATCTCCACCTTCGGGTGCCTGGAAGACTCTAGTTTCAGGAACCGTAAAGCTTTTCCATAAATTCGAAGGGAGTCACCCCGAAAGAGGACGCTAAATGAGAGGGGGGTTGGCAAAATTTGCGATTTTTGGCCAATAAGTCGCTGTATCTCAGTAACGGTGCGAGATAGGGCCTAGATTACTATTAATCACTAATAGGAAGTCGTACACTGGCTCTCGATTGGTGCCAAATTCAATGGTCTTGAATGACCTTGAACGCCAAAATAAAGTGTTTTATAGATTTTTTGGCGATTTCGGGCTGCGACACAATTCTATATCATTCACAAGGTGGCGCCACGCTACTATCGTTTTGCGATCCAGATAGAGAATTTGGTATTTGTATATTAACTTAGCGTGAACCGGAACTGCTATAGGCTTTCGCGCGTCTCGTGAGCATTAGCTCAAATTTTTTGTTAGCCATGTCGCTGTATCTCACAAACAGTGCCAGATAGGGCCTAGGTTACTATTAATCACTAATAAATGTACAAAACATCAGTTTATACACTTGTTAACGGCAACATTTAAGGACTTGCACATCGAAAACAGCAAAAATTACAAAAGGTGATATTGCCC
>Ga0209671_1006301_pt1 | contig 12152 bp, 6 predicted proteins | sample WorMetHERISLAND2_2_FD_187401 | JGI IMG/M metagenome (GOLD analysis project Ga0209671, IMG submission 187401) | Marine gutless worms symbiont microbial communities from Max Planck institute for Marine Microbiology, Germany - Olavius geniculatus... | ecosystem: Host-associated > Annelida >...
TGAATCACCTGTAGCTTATGCCATGCCCGACATACCCTCAAAATTTCAGAAAGATCCGTCCATAACTTTTTGAGTTATGTTGCTAACACACACACACACAAACAAACAAAAACCGGCATAAACATAACCTCCTTGGCGGAGGTAAAAATGTAACTACATTTTATTATTACTTCATTATTTCATTATTGCGGCAAAATGTCGTTCGTTTGCTATAGCGTGACGTTCGTACATAAAGCTTGGTCGACGGACACACAGAACGCGTGCGTGGATTCAGCTGATAGTGGACGATAGACCGACGATGCCACTGTATAGTTAGTGTGCCAAGGCAGCCTCAGCTGGTCGACGCTCACCCAATATCTCCCGAGACACGGCCGCTGCCTCATGCAAGTCCCTATTGACCAACGACCATCTCTGCTTCCTTGTCTTGCCTTTCTAAGCTCTAGACTATTTTTCGTTCCCTGCACCGGCCGCTTTTCCGTTTACTTATGTATAAAGAATATCCATGCAGACATTGTCGACTCGGAAGCAACAGCGTTTTGTTTCAGTTTAAGTCAGTTTATATAGTGACGCTAGTCTTTGGTAGCCTAGACTGGCAAATAAATTATAAATTTTTATACGTCTTAAATATGCGATAAAAAGTCAAAATAAAAACTAAACCATAATCGCATTGTTTTAGTTTCATCCAGTAACGTAAGCAAAACTTCAGCATTTTTAAAGACCAGTAATAGGAGACCAGTAGTAGCATCATAATCATTATGTTTTAACATAATGCCATTCACTGGTAAACAGATTTCATCAAACAATAACGCACATAATTAAATGCTACTCGATGCCAGTCGACGGCTAACATAATGGAATAATAATTATTATTTACTGTATAACTAGTTAACTGCTTTTAAAATATTAAATGGTGATTGTTAACAAAAGTTTATAAATTTCAAACATCAGCACTTTTTTGCTCAAGACTAAGACAAAACGATTGTTGTCATCGAGGAGCCGATCTTGGTCTCAAGGACTGCATCACTGGTCTTATAGCACATGCAGGCCAAACTAAAAACAAAATACGTGCAGCATAAGAATGAAAACGATCAGATAACTGTAGGCCTATATACAGAGAGGTTCCTCGTGTGGTTAACGTCAGAGCGCCCGACCTCCAGCTAATCGTATTGTCGCTATGTCGATCACGACGTGTCTGGGAACTGTCTCGATGCATCGATGCTGCGATGCTACCTACATGACATCCATACTTATGAACAACGGTGTTGTAATCACGACTAATGGACTGCTTTCTTTCTACACTTTCAGCCACGTCTCATTACGTTAATAATGCACGTTGAATTATCTTGCCGTCAAGTGACTGACTGCCAGTGTAAAATAGTGGTGATGACCATTTTACTATGCTATTCAACGTTCGCAAATGTTTCAGTTTTTTTTATTTTAAATATAAAAACGCGTTCTAAGATTTTGATTTTTTATCACATCGTTTCTGTTATTACATATGTGTGGGCAACCGCGGCAAACAAACAGCAGCAGTTACCGAAACGTCAACAATTTGACAAATACAGTAACTTGATGGGTTTGTATAAATTACTGACGCCGGACGACGTTTTGCGTGAGAGACTGAGACAGGAGACCGAGTGGAAGGAAAGAACGAAGGGAGAAGTCAGGACAGGCAGAGAAACAGAGAGAGAGAAAGATCTGTAAGGAATTGTTGGACGGCTGAGGCAAGATGAAGTGTGATCTGGACGCCGATAACAACGAACAGTTGCACTGCAGCCCGCCATCGCCTGCCTGCGTCCAAACTTGATTAAATCGACGCCGCGACGACGACGACGACGACGCTTAGAGACAAGCGGCACCGTCTGGCAACTTGCGTCCGACCCGGCGACGATACAACTTGGCAATCTGTCCGATGCATCACGCAGTACGATAATTTTACCGCATCCTCGATAACTGACTAGAATGTAGTTAACTCATTCTAGCAAAAATAATTAATTAAAAGCGCCTAGGGTTATTAAACCTACAACTATACTGCCATCTGACAAACACGACCGGAAACATTTACTTTTTGTCGCTTAATAGTAAAGAATCCTAAACAATCCAGAATATACAAATAACAGATCGTCCCCAAAATGTCATCACTTTTTGCCGAGTCTAACCAACACCAACAATATTCATCAAATGCCGTTGGCTTGCACACAAAAGAACAGACCGAAAAACAAAACGTAACCTGCGCCGTTTATTTGCTAACGTAATTATTATATGCAAAAACGACATACAAGAAAAATCCGAATCTGTAACTGCAGTGCGCACGATAAATGAAAAACACGCTGGCGGAAAACAGCTGAGAATTGCAATGCACTGAACTATCCGTAGTTGAGCGGCGCTCACGCTAATATCTCTTTTTGCCGCGAATTTCAATCCCACGTACCAGTCCGTCCCACTCTGAACAACGCCCACGGCGCCATTGCGTCTCACTGCGATTGACTCAGCCGCTGAAACCGGCGCCGAATGACGCCGTATATGACGTCAGTATGACGTCACGCCAACAGCGTTCAGCGACGATAAATTCACACGCGGGGGCGACGGCGGCACTCTGAGATCGATGAGAAATGCGCCGAGAAAAATCCGATCTATAATATACAGCAACTTTCAGCTACAGTGAGAATAACATGTCGGTTCTACCGTCCTACCAGTTCAAAACCAGAGAAGGAAAAACCAATGTTTTTAGAACAAAATGACTGTTTTATTTTACAACATCAAACTGGATGTAAACTAATTCTGGTTTTTCATGAAAACAGTGGTTGGCGTTATACCGCTACATTCTAGCAACTATTGGTAAAGTTTTGTTTAAATGTAGGCCTTATTATAAATAAAATATGGTAAAATTGAGAAGTGGTCATCGGATTTTGACCCATAATAAACATCGTCTTCTGTCGCGGACTTGCCTATTTTTGTATAATTAGTACCGGCGCTCTTACGTTTACTGCTAATGTTTGTTTTTTTTGCTTTTTTCTGGCACAGCGGCGTTATATCTCTAAGCTGCGTCATGGATTAAAAATGTTCCGGACAGTGAGTTGCAAAGCTTCAAATTTCTGGCGGAGAATATTCGGGTGCTCAAAATCTGAATTTTGCCTCTATATTCTTTTAAATTTGGCTGTTCGGGCACGAATTTCGTATTTTTAAAAGAAATTTTTCGACAAGAAGAAGATTTTCAAACATGCTAAAATTTGGCGGGGGCTGCAGCTGACCTTCATTACCATGTCGCCGCTGTTCGCGGCTGCAGTGCTCGAAGCGTGGTGAACTATCATGGCAGGCTACGTGACGTCACGTGAGTCGTCGTGGTGTTTTATCGTTCGTCGGCTCGGTGACGGTTCATTAGTCTGCCGAGCACGCGTCCGGCCAGCCCGGGGCTCGGTCAGTCGATGCCGGCGGCCCAGCAGCGCCCAATGGGAGAAGTTTGTCGTCCTAGACGACGTCTTGCCGGTCCAGCTGCAGCAGCAGCCACGTCAGCCGCCGTTAATCGATCGCCGAATCGCGTCACGTGATGTAAGTTTCTTCCTTTGATTCCCGTGGAAGTCGCGGAATGTGGCTTATCAACAATGAGTGACGTCAGGGACTTTTATCTCTATAACTGGTGGGCGCAGCTTGCGCCCAGTAAAAAACAGGAAGTGTATATGCAAAATTGCTATCACTCCCGGAAAGGGAAGGAAAGGATGGAACGCGTAAGGAAAAAGGAAAAGGAAGAATAAGAAAAGAAAGAGATAATAGAAACAAAGAGTAATAAAGAATAGAAAAAAGAGTAAAGAGAAAAATGAAGCGAGAAAGGGGAAAAAAGGGAAAAGTATAAAGGGAACTTGAGCCCGATTTCGTTTTTGGATTTGGGGGGATAAAAGCCCCTAAATGACGTAGCCCCGCCTACATCGTCCGCACGCAGCGAGCGTCAGGCATTAGCGGTACGAAATACACATTCACTGACATTACAGGGGGCTGTAATACCCGTATTTCGAGACAGTACCGATCTAGCGGTAACGCCGCAGCTGCCGTGGTCGGGCAATTTGACCATGACGTTCGTAACGCCTCCAAGCGTCGCCGCTCGCGACTGCATGCCATAGTTCGGCATCGATTCTGCATCCTAATATGTCCGACAAGGGACGACGGTGAGGGGCGGCCGTTGATATAAATTGCCTCTTCCGTCTGCGAGGCGCGGACATCGGTCGTATATTACAAGCTAAAGATCGCTGTCTTTGCAGATCCACCGCGCCAGATAGTCGACCACCAGTGCAAGATTATAGACTACACGGACCTCCTTCCGTCTTCCTGTCTCGCTGACTCTCTCTCTGTGTGCGTCTGTGCCTTCGACTGTTCGTGCACTGGCAGAGACCGAATTGCGATTAAAATTGACTCGAATATAGTCGATTTAAACATTTAGAAATTTGATTTATTAAGTCATAAGTATTTCATTAAGTCAGTTCAGGTAAGTAAGTGAGTAAAATGTGAATTTATTCAACGCATATCGGTTAATTATTTTTAATGCGCTAATCACATTAGTACTAACTGTACAGGATTGTTTTGAAGAATTGTTTGAAACTGTCAATATCACACGCCGGATTCATCTGGCAGCGAGTTTCAGATTGTCGGACCAGCGACTGGAAAAACCCGACGGCCGTACTTATACTAGTGCATTATCAATACCAACCTTAACTGGGCTTATATGTGGTTTTTGTATTGTCTAATATTTGCCGTATAATAATTAGCGTACACTCACAAATATGTAAATAATATTTATTTAGTTCTTGTATTATTTATAATTTATGTTTTGTGTGATTTGATTTTTTAAAAATCAATGCATAATTAAAAAACCTGTATTGCTGTTTGCTCATATTTTGGTGTGTTTGTGTTTGTTCTTTTCGTTTTTTACTTGCGAAGAGTGTAAAAAAGCTAAAGATTATGGGGAGTGGCGCATCTTTGCCAAAATATTCTGCGGTACATGAATAATTGCTTTGTCGTATTAGCAAACAATGTAGTTTACTCGAATCGAAAAGTCCAAAATCGATTTAAATATGAAAATGGAATCAAACAAAATGGAAATTTCTTCGAAGCAGACAGACTCGCCGCTAATGTCGTCTGCAAAACGGAGTGATAACTTGCACCAGACCAAGTGTGGGACGACTTGGTACTTTGCTATAATCTTCATCGTCATCATTATTAGAGCCATATTTTTAGCAACAAATAACATCTGACGCATCTGCGTGTGTTTTTTAAAATAGTTGACACGTGTAACCATAGCGTATCAAAAGTCGCAGATTTTAATGCTACGTAAAGTTTACCGGATATTTAATTATTAAATCCACCAATTTGTATGAATTGTGTAAATTAAAGAAAACAAACAAAATCAAATGAAACGATTAGTAGTTGACTAATCCACAGAAAGGCTGCCGACTACAAAGTGCTTAGTACTACCAGGTGGTTCAGCTGCAGAAATGTGAGTAAATTACCACGTAGCATTGAGATCCCATGGCGTCAGCATGCAGCGGACTTGTACTTAAGCGTTCAAGAGATCGCCATCTCTGCGTCATTCCGTCTACGTTCATGCCCCTTCCTCCCCAGTTCTCCCATCGTTTCGTTATTCTCGGTGCACCCTGTACTGCTATACACGAGGTCGCTCAGTGGCCATCGATCAAAACTCTCCGACCGAAGAAGGCGAATTACTCTAACACTTGGACTTCGTTGCTTCACGCATGGTGCTCGCGCCCTTTCTTCAGTAACGCCTCGAGCCGTTGGCCGTGTACATTTCATCGATCACCATCGATTTGTTTCGTCAACTCAACGCTCGAGCTTACAGATACGTCATGCTGGGTCGAAAATCCAATAGCTGCAGAAACTTTCGACTTTCTTATGCCCGATTGATTTATTGCGGTGTATCACGGAAATCAGGTATACAAGTTCGTCGATTACATGCCATTTGTGACGACAGTGTAGTAAACAAATGAATCACTAAAACTTAATCTAACTTTATGATGCGTTTCCTTTTAATACGGCAAATTTGAGACAACTGTCGCAGAGGTTTTGACCGCACCCATGTGGGCATGTCAATGCCGCTACTGTTGAGTTGACTTTACAACGTCGTAAGTCGCAACTCGCGCCAGTCGTAACTCGTAAGTCGTAACTAGTTCTGTGCAGTCAGTCGCAAGGTGGCTCGATATGTTGTGCTGCACTGCACATCATGGGCGGGTGGGGAGATGTTTTGTTCGCTGACTGCAGCTGCAGCAGCCGGCGCCGCGCGCGAGAATGGACAGCAATTTGTCCGGTTTTACCGACGCCCGGTCGCTACATTATCACGGTATTCAGTCCGACTCGGACGTGTCTGAGTGGATTTCCCGCGGGATGCGGCCGACCGGCTGCAGCGGTGTGCGGTGGACGCAGACAGATCGCGACTAGACGCTAAATTCCGTTACACGGACGGACGACACGACAGCAACGGCGCCAAATCAGCGTCCTTTATCGGACAAATTGAGCCGCGGCCGGCTATCCGCGCGGGACTGGCTGCAGCGAGGCGTCCTCGGACGGAAGTACTGACTAGTCACTGATATTATTACGTCACTCTGGACCGTTTATCTGTCTACTCTAGCTCTGGAGTTTACTCGAGTTTTTTCCAATCAACTCAGCGTCCTATCCTCAGCGGGAACTGGAACTAAAAGACTGCTAGAAACGAGTGTCCAGTTACTATACTAGATAAACTCAGCCTTCTACCCTCAGCGCGAACTGGCGTTAGAAGACTGCAAAAGTGGCTAGATAAGCTACAGTAGTGCAAGTGGTCGACGTCGGACGGAAGTAGTGACATTGTGACGTAGTCGTCGTCACAACTGCACGCTGCTGCAGCAGATCCGCTCACGCCGCGCTCAGTCTTCATCTTCGTCAATTGTCGCGCCTGTTTGTTGTCTCAAACCAGCAGTCAGGATCACAGACGTGTACGATCGCCGATGGCTTTTTGTTTCGTAGCCAGAATCCACACTTTTGGCCCATTATCACGGTTGTTTGTCGATATGACTATTTTGTATCTGCACCTTTGAATCGCTTGACTTGTGGTCTTAGAAGCTTGCTCGTTAGTCGACAGTGTTAGCAGTTTTAAAAGTCATATGTTTTTTTTTCTATTTTAATGCTTTTTCGATGCATAAAGTAATAATGTTTATATTACCTAGTTAGTATACTGTATAATACCGGAAGTCACAATATAGCCACAGACAGTGTTTTCGATATTTTTGGTAAATTTTAACCATTTCAGACAGAAACAAAAACCAAAGGGCCTGCTTTCGGATTACTACTGATTGACACGAATATCTCGCTATTACATCTGATCCACTCTACATAATGGTCGCAAGCAAGACTGTTCAGGCCTACAGAACGTCCTGACCAAACGCTGAATGTAGCACGAGACCAATGTCGGTTACGTTACGTGACGTTACGTGTTGATACAGAGGCAGTAAACACGGAGGGAGGGCGGAGCTGATGAAGTGAGACGATGGACTTGATTGCTATATGCTCACGTGTGCTTATGAAGAACGTTAAACTACTGGCTTACTATACAGCAGGCGCAGATGTTGGCGATCAACAGTGGCTAATACAGCATTTGCCAAAAGGACCGCGCGAGCCTATAACGGAGGTCTGATGCGGAGCCCCCAGCTAAACTGCGGGATTCAGAAACAGAACCCTAGTGTGGTGTCTTTCGCCCCTTAAAGCTAATAACTTTTTGTCCATTTTCGTACAAAAAGAGCAAAAATTAAGTATTTAAACAAAAAAGCTTTTTGGTGCGACACAGCAGCGACGATCAGCGCCTACTATTGGTCAGTGGTGGTGGCTGCCGTCCATCAATCCTCTTTTTTATTTCTCCATCTTTTCTTTGCACCAAGTCGCCCTCTAGAGTTGAATGTATCAGTTAATTCAGTCGATTTGTTACAATTGTAATGCAGTCCAGTGTTCGATATCCTCAACGAAATTTGTTCAGGACGTGGTGCACGGCATCAATTTAGATTTCGATCGCGATACAGAATTTCGAATCGCAATACGGATCATCCAGGGTTCCAGAAACGTTTTAACACGATTTTTTTATTTGCTACTGCAATTCGCATAAACAGCCAAAAATAAAACGCGACAATGTAGCTCAACACTCAACTTGATTCAATTTGTAGATCGCTCGGAACAATAGTTTCCGGCGGTCCTACTGTGGACTTGTTGCGCATCATGCTGTAGGCCTATAACAAACTGAACTACAAGTCCAGAACAAATCGAATGCCTACAGCAACAACGCCCAGTATCAAATAAAAAACCCATAACAAGTTTACAACATCTAAAAATGTCAAAATGCCGTAATGCTTATTTTGCCATTTGTCCACAACAAATCGAGGTAGTGGAGTGGATATTGGGCCATACTGGGTGAAAATATGCGGTCTATCGAGTGCTCTCTAGTGTAGTTTAAAAACGTTGCAATTGGAAAAAAGTGTCAAGAAAAATATCAGTGAGCAAGCAGAGCCTAAAAAGCTGGCGAGACAATAGCCCGATGTGACTCGATCTATTTCTATCGACATCGACTATTAGCTGTATGCACGGTCTTTTGATCGACCGTTTGTCGTGTCGTGGGAAAACTCACAGACCCCTTCAACCGTTGACAGCGATCGAAACAGAAGTGCACCGATATCGATGATTGCAATCCGCTTACTTCAAGCTACAGTAAGTTAGAAAGATTAGCAACGAACAAAGTAACTAAATACCTTCAACACCGAACTATTATCGGCGAGCAAAGTTGACACTGTGATAATACACCAGTATGTATGTGTGTGTTGTAAGCTTATGTTTGCTGTCGTATAGTTAATTAAGCGGTTTGAAAAAATACATTTTATTGATCGATCAAATTGCACTCTACACTGTCGAAAAAGAATAAGACACAAGGAAAGAGTGGCAGAGTCCACATGTCGATAGTTTAGTGTTTATATTCATTCTAAGTGATAGCAGAGATGTTTGTTAATACAGCAAATAATAAACTAAAATAATCGACAGTTTGTGCTTTGTTTTTTTTAAATCAGTAAATTTTCTATGCACATCAGCTAGTTAACTCTTTAAACTGTAGCGGATTCAAGTCGACTAATGCGCCGACTGCAGTCTGCATCGAATCGTGGTGCGTTCCGCTCGCTGGTGTCGATAAACGGAAATGTAGCCGTCTTGTGTGCGCGACTGGCGAATAAACGTAAAGCTTAAGATTGAAACAGTAGATCGATCGACGACAAAAATCGATGACTGACAGCCAATTAAATTTCTTTGCAAACTGATCCAAATCGGCCACGTTTTTTCTGACTCAATCGCCCAGTACGTTCTTTTTTTCTGTCGTCCGCTACGTCGAAGTCTCTTTTTAATCTCCCACACACAGCTTTAAGTATTAAATCATTATTTAATGAGTTTGACTTTGCCTTATAATTCCGTTTGCTTTGTGTTATGTTTTATACATTTTAAATAAGTTTTTCAGTTATTCGTTTTATCACTTTTTTACGGTTGCTTGTTTAAATAAACTTATCAGTATTTTTCAAATTCCGACGTTATTCTCAGGTAGCAGTGCTTCGGTAACAGTACGATGTACAGTACATAGAACCAGAGCTATAAGAAAGATGAGAAAAAACCGCGTAGTCTATCGAATAGTGCAGTCACCGACAATCGTGCCAGACTGTAAGTCATTTACATTTCCAATATTTCAAAATATGGTGAGTCTTAGTCGGAATACGTTTAATGTCATATGTGTGTAAAAGCCACAGGGTATATGACAGTTAAACTATCGAAAACGAATTCAAGAACTCTTCAAAGTCACGCGTAGTCACCTCTACTAAAACGGTAATGTCATTAAAACAGCATAAGATAATACACATAAATAAAGTATTTTCGAATAGTCAAAAACTTGTGAGTGTGATTTTCGTACTACTTCAGATTGCAAAATAATTACGAAGTATATTAACTGCGAGATCTCAAAAACATGCTGAGCCCAATAAAATTTTGTTGTAGATAGTAAACGTTTTTTAGCAAAAATATATTAACAATTCATGCTGCATAGGTTTTCTAAAAAGGCATTAAGAAACTTATCCGGAAATAGATATCATTCCCAAAAAACTTTTTGATATAAAACCGTGCAATAAGAAATTAAATAAATAGCAGAATACAATAGATTGTTTGAAAGTACAACAGCGCAATGGATAATCATTTTCTTTAAGCATGAAACAAAGCAAACTACAATACTATATTGAACATGTTAATTTTAGTTTGTTTTGCTAATGCTACTATTTTTGCTTAGGCTTATTTTAGTGCACTTCAGTGCTTTTTGGTCTTTTTCCATTCCAGCTCTGCATTTGTTCTACTATTATTGCTATTGCGTGTGTTGTAGGTTTACTTCAAATAGAATGAATAAACTGTAGTAAGTTACTGAAGCGTAAAAGTAACGTTAATGTGACTTACCACAAGTCGCAGCCGGTGGTAGAGTAGACGCTAGATTAGTGCCGGGCCAGTGTCAACGCTCCTGTGTGCAAACGGAATAAAGCAGTGGTCTGCGCATCACTGAAGCGGCGTGCCCATAGCCGAGTGACGTCACTGCAGTGTCAGCGTCCGCAGCCGCGCAGCAAACGCACACTTGCTTATCATCACAACAATCTGACTGTGACATCTGCCTCGACGTTTCTGATTGGCAAAGCTTTGTAACTATGCCCATACACAACTGTGCAAGCTTTGAGTAAGTTCTGTACAGCTAGTTACCGTCACCGTACAATAAAAAAACAACAAATACAAAACAAAATATTCGAAAAAGCACGACGCAGAAAATAAAAACGAAAATATGGACAAACAGAAACGAAAAAGTTCTTTAATTTTGCTACGTCAAAATACTTGTTACAAGTTACACTTAATGTTATTTGACTTGATAAGTTATGTGATAAAAATTTTTCAATAACAAAAAAATTTTAAAAAATTTGCAATGGGCAAATTTTTAGCCGACATAGCAACCGGTACAATAACCAAAAAATAACTTATTCTTATGCTCCAAATATTAATCATACGTCTGCACTACTACAAAATTATTAAAATAATATTGTTACTACAACTGTAACAATCAGTTATGTCCGAGAAATTATTTTATGTGTTGTATATATACCAAAATGTTGTGGGCTTTAAAAACTGCTAACTGTAGAATTTTAAACCAGAACGACCAAGATTCAAGCTGTTAGAAATTATTTAGAAGAAAGACCGGCTATTGGCGTGTGCGTGTGAAGTATAGCGAGTCTTTACATGTGACTAAATGACGCCACTTCCAGTTCCGTTGTCGTCGGTGCACCTGCGTCGCACTTAACGTAATACGATGTAATCAAGTGCAATCTAGAACTCAGGTGCTAGCCATGACGACAGAGAGAAAACGCGCACCCAGAATTACGACAAAGAAGTTACCAGTGTTGTCTCTGCCTCTCTGGTCTTGGCACAGTTTTTTAACCTAAATGTCGTATCGCCGTAATGCTCAACCACCTCAATTTCTTACAAATGCATAGTAATCGTGGAGATTTACAAATATTTCAGTGGCTTTTAAACACTGTTTGTTACACGTGTATTAAAACGCACCTCGACAATTTGGCATTAACTTCTGATTTGACAGTTACATTATTCGATAAATGCGGTACTTAGTTTGCGAACGATAAAACCATATTTTCGTGTCCGACAATTTCCTTCCGGCACTAATTTTGTGACCTAAATAAATCTCGAATTCACTGCTTTCTCCCAGATTTCGTATAAGGTTGACGCCCACGGTATACATGGAATTTGCGCTGATGGTCCCGCAGAGTGTCGTCATTATAAACACCGTAAGTAGATGTAACAGCATACATCATCATCATTAGCAGCAGCAGCAGTCAGCCATCCCGTCACCAACTGCCGCACTCGATCAAGTCACGCAAAGCAATTTATGCATGACAAAAAAGCAATACAAAAATGTACAACATATCAAGTAAGGTCTATAATAAGTGCACGAATACGATGAATAAATGTTCAAATGCAAGACTGCTATATCATCGGCGTTCACTAAAAATATTTCAAAAAGTAAAAAAAAACAACAAATTATCATTCATTCCGTTTATCCA
>Ga0209671_1006302_pt1 | contig 12152 bp, 7 predicted proteins | sample WorMetHERISLAND2_2_FD_187401 | JGI IMG/M metagenome (GOLD analysis project Ga0209671, IMG submission 187401) | Marine gutless worms symbiont microbial communities from Max Planck institute for Marine Microbiology, Germany - Olavius geniculatus... | ecosystem: Host-associated > Annelida >...
GCTAGTAAAGGTAAAAAAAGGTAAAAGGTAAAGGTCGTCAATTTGTATAGCGCATCGTCGCAAGCACGCCTCTAATGCACTTTTGTCACTAACCACAGCCGCCTGCCGCAAAGGCTGTAAAGGCCCCGGCTAGGCAACCCCAGTCAGCTGTACCAAGGTCCCCACCTTCCATAACAAATGTAAATGAGTTACTACTCATTTTACCGTCCCACGGAGGGTAGAAGGCTGAGTCGACCTAGCTGGCAGGCTTCGCACCGAGATGGTTTACCTACCTGCAGGCAGTCACCCATCGCAGTACTAACCGGGCCCAGCGTAGAGTAACTTCGTTTCAGCCGAAACGCGTTACCAACTACGCCACGCCACCAGTAACTAGTTGATCAACTGAATATGCATTTGTGGAATGAGGAATGTGGCAGTCAGCTGTTAGCTAACTATGACTGGCCAATTTCAACTGGTTAACTATCGACTGAACGGTTAACTTTTTGCAAAATGGCGTCAAACTTTGCACCTAATACCTCCAATGCTAACAATCTGATAGTTAGCCAACTAATTAGTTAATCAAAAAATGAGATACCGACCCTTAATCACTTGCAACCACATCAAAACAAACTACATGTACCGTACTGCTATAGCAGTGACAGACGACCATAATGACAAACAACTCAGATTACTCAAAAACTCTAGCAGCACGGCACAGCCTTGTTTGTTAAAATATTTTAATTAGAAGATTTCTTTTAACCGGAAACTCTGCCAAAGTCTTCAGCAAAGCATCAAGGCCATATCAGTAAGTTTGATTATGTGCTGAAGTACTTATATGTCAGCCTGAAAATACTGTGCAACAGTTTTTATTGTTAGTTATTTGTATGTTATGGGCCGGTTTGTTCACATTTCAAGCACACGAGCACATGTAAATGCAGCAAATGATCATAAGAAAAATATTTAACAACCGCAGCATACAAAACAAAACGATAAATTAATACTTAGCACAAGCAGCACAATATAATACCGTCACTTATCGATGAACTGGAAATTAAACTAAACAAAATCTCTCAAATAAAGCAAGGATAAATGAATAAATAGCTCTACACGAAGGTTGAACACAGGCACGTTTGTTACGATAATGAAAAGAGCAATACTAGTGAAAAAATTAGCTAACTCACTCTATATTAAAAGGTAAAGGGAGCCATGCCCCAGCAGGGGCATAGGCGGGGTGCTCATCTCCCACTCGCGGCCGTTGAGCCCGTAGGTGGATAAACCACTTGAGTCTGTGACGCATGGCCAGTGCGATGCCGGACCTACGGTTACCTTCCCAGCCTCGGGGCATCACCGCCCTTTGACCGGTACCAAATTATACTGCTTGGTGACAGAGGCACATGTGTGTGAACAACTTGCCTAAGGCAGTGTCCTGGTGTGGCGTCGAACCTGCGCCCCTGAGTGACCTCAGGATTACAAGTCCGGCACGTTACCATTAGACTACCGAGCCACACACTCTATATTGCCACTTGCTATTTTTAGAATCTCATACCACAATTCAGTCAATCGGTCAAAACATATTAATAACTTTTCAGCTAATGCACATTAATATGTAGCTGATGTACAAGCTAACTTTTACTATTTACTGCAATTAGCTATTTTCTCGTACATACCACAATAGCGGGAGGCGTGGCACTGGCTTCTATCCTCAGACGTCGACGTGACGAACTCTGACTACAAATTAAATGCATTAATCATCAAATAACCAATCTAAATAATCAATTAATGTTTCTGAAATTTCAGCTTGCATCCAATCCCGAGATCATGATGAATGACGAGCTAGTACTAGAAATCACCAACCAATTCTCAACAACAGCAACTCTGACATATAAATCGGTTAATCAAAAAATTATCAATCAATAAATACATTAACAATTAATGAGTTGATCGATGTTACGTGTCATTTCGTGAAAATCTTTGACGTTTCGCGATGATGACTTTTGACCTTTTAAACTAAAAATCGGCACAACGAAACTTAATCCTGCCCTCAGGAACGTTCACGTCAATCTGGGCTTTCTATGTCTTTTCATTTTCAAGCTAAGAACCTGGAGAGGATGAACGGATAGACAGAGAGATGGAGAGTCAACACATGCAATGCAGTCTGTAAAACTGCCGCAAACTCATCATCATCATCATTTCTGGCAAGCACCACTAAGAGCGCGTAGAGCCAAACGTAGACATCAGTCTCCAGAGTGGACGGTTCTGAGCCAGGTCAACTGCGTCGTCCATATTGAGGTCGCTGGATTTCAGATCCTACTGAATGGTTTTCATCCATGTAATACGAAAACGTCCCAGTGGTCTCGTCCAGTTTCCTGCGGGGGAAGCGGTTAAGATCTGTTTTGCATCTGTTTCATCAGGCATTCGTGCAATGTGTCCGAACAGGGACAGGCGCCTTGACTGGACTATGGCTGAGAGATGGGGTTGCTTGGTTAGCCTTCTGACTTCGCAAACTGGCTGATAACAATACACAGAAACATAGACACAGACGGACAGACAGACAGCAGACCGACCCAGTGTTGCTGATTGACTTATTTTGTTCTTGTGATGAGGAACTCAACAACTGACGCCGATCTTCTTTTGACGATTCTTTTGACGACCAGCCGGCCTTCCTATAGACCAAACATATACCAACCGATCAGCCAGTCAAGTTGCTGATAAACCCTATTCACACGAGGGTCAAAATGAGCTCGAATGCCATCCAACGAACATCTGTTGCGCATTCTTGGAAAATTGTAGTGCATTCTAAACATTCTGACAGAATTCCATGTGCATTCCAAACATTCGGACATTTCTTTTGACAGGCCAGAATGTCTTGCTCATGTTCAAAACTTTCGAGGAGCATTTGAAGTAGAAAAATATTGAATGGCATTTGAAGTGCATTCTAATCTGTATCATGCCTTACAGTGCCACGTTTTTTGACTCACAGTGTACCACTGACACTACTACAACTACTAGATCGACTCAGCCTTCTACCTTCCGTGGGACGGTAAAATGAGTAGTAACTTATTTATATGGGTTACGGAAGGTGGGGACTTTGGTACTGGTGACTGGGGTTGCCTAGCCGGCCGTTGCGCCAGCCTGTGTCTGCAGGCTGCACATGGTGGCCGTGCGGCAGGTGGCTCTGGTTAGTGACGAAAGCGCATTAGAGGCGTGTTTGAGATGATGCGCCATACAAATTGTCGACCTTTTTTTTACCTTTTTCTTTTTTAAGTACTAGTACACTACTACTACCAGTACAACTGGCCTGTAGTATGAGAGATCACGGCTGTTGTCACTGATGACAGCAGGCAGTGTAGTATCGTCAACACTCGACTCCTCATCTTCATCTCCATCATCATCATCTTCCACTTCCTCCGAACTGTTGTCGGAACAACACACAGACATGCACCTGACGGCTCGGTGGCACAACGGTAAAGTGTCAGACTTATGATCGAGTTGTTATCAGGTGGTTGGTACATGGATACGTAAACCATCTAGGTCAGGGGTCTCAAACTCATTTGTGGGCGCGAGCCACACTGCAAGATATCATTCAGTCGGTGGGCCGCACTGTTTTAGAGATGAAAAATGCAGTAAATGCAGTAATTAATACAAATGAGAAAAATATAATATAGTTACTTTTACAGTATAGTTCAGAAATAAAGTAATCGCAAATGAAAAATAGTAGTTTTGCTGGGTTACTAAAAGAACAAGATACCCAGCTGTCGCTAGAATAGCCGACCGACTGTTACTTAAGTACCGTTGGCTAAAAATGCTGTAAGTGTAAAAATGAATAAAATGACTACTATTTATCCCAATTTTTCTGAATTTCAGATAATGTGTCGCAGGCCGCAAACAATGCCTTCGCATGCGGCCCGCGGGCCGTGAGTTTGAGACCCCTGATCTAGGTATACAACCAACACCAAGATCAACTCCCTCCGGGGTAAGTTGATTGAATACCCCCACCTATCTGGCTGGGGTTAAGGTGGAGTGCATTCACCAGTGTCAGGTGGCAAGTAACACTGTGTGATCCCATATAGCAGGTGACGCTCCACAGCTAAGTGACTGGTTTCGCACTAACAGCTATACAGTATACACAACCTTTTAGTCTATAGCATGCAAATGACCAAACAGAAATTTGTCATATGCACATTTTGAAAAATTCCCTGTTCTGGATCACTGTCAACAACTAACCACTTGTTAATTTGGGCCTCATCTAAAAAGGTCATCAAAATCTGTTCCTAACTATTTGATAAATACAGCAGTTGAACAGACAGACAAACAGATGCTAACTGTCTTATGATAAGTAAGATTATAATGCATTAGAGGTATCTTTTAACAGTATGCACCAAATAAGTTTACATTTTACTCACTAACTTACTCACAGAGAGACAGACACAGGCTAAAACATATCCCCTTTCTTTCAGGAGATGTAATAAGCAACTACAGTGGTACGACGAGCATTGTAAGAAGTAAAAGCAACGGAATAAGCCATTGAATCTTGTCACCTTCGAGTGTCATTCAAATCCGGAGACTCCATTGCGAGTTTCTCTGTCAAAGCATACAAGCACACACAGTCAGCTCTATGCACTAAAGTCCTTACCTTACCTTACCTTACCTTACCTTACCTCCGCGGTGGACAGGCTCTTACACCTGCCCAGCACCGAGGCCGTATCAGCTCGGCCCAATGCGCGTCCCCGAATGTAACCACAAGGTTACAGGTAGCGGCTATAAAGCCGTAGACGGCTGTGAAGCCGAAACCAGGACAAGAGCACTAGTGCACAAAAGTAACTGGGACATAAAAAATTGGATAAAAAGCAAACAACAAAAAGAAAATGTAATGTGTCAAAAGCCGAGCTGGCAATGATGGAAACTTTTTAACAGCTAACTGTAAAAATTAATGACTGATTAATCGTTAGTTGATTTTAACTTGAACTAACAGTGGTATTTATCCAAGAAAATGCATATTTCTGTTATACTATTTGATCAGTTATTTGGCTAATACACTGAGACACAGTTAATAAGTGTTTGATTTATCCAGTCTTCTAAACGGAATAAAACGTATACAGTTTATCATTCAACTACATGCCTGTCGTCATATCTACTTGATAATGCTTTCGTTTTGGTGTGACTTTAACTCAAAATTAAATGAGTAAAAACCTGGCTGGACTGAAAATGCAAAAGTGCACCACTGTATTTTGGTACCAAGATGTTTTTCACTCCCAGTTTTCAGCTCATCTTAAAACTTTTTAATCTTTAAAAAAGTTTAACCGATAATCATGCAGTTAATCATTAATTTTCTAGGCAGCTCTGGTTAGGAATGCAGTAGTGTCAAGAGAGGAAGATTGTTTATACCTTGTTTGAAGTGCTGTTCTTCGCTGACGGCTTTGAGAATGTTGCATTTCATCTGGTCAGGAGGGATAGAGACTGGAGTCGGAGACGTGAACTTGAGTTGGTTGTTGACGAACGTGTTGATGTCCTTGTGAGGTCTCTGACCGACAGCTGACGATGCTGACGTTGATGAGCTAGTGGTTGGCTTTGACGTCGTCAATGGCTTGTCCAGACCTTTCATCTTGGCTGCCATCAGCTCAGACTCTTCTGATTAACATCAGTCGATCAATAAACAAATGAATCAACAAACTAGAAAGCAATCATAGCTTGCAGGTACCTCCGCCAAGGCAATGCTATTCGCCAGGTGGCGTCACCATATTCGCTTTGCCAGCGGTTTTGCTTATGCCCCCTTTAATGCAATGGTAACGAAAATTTCAAAGTGATCCAGAATCCAGGATTCCTGCCGGATCAGCACCAAAATTGAATCACTTGTAGCTTATACCACGCCCGAAATTCCCTCAAAAATTTGGAAAGATCCATCTATATCTTTCTCAGTTATCTTGCTAACACACAGACAAACAGACAGACAGACAGACAAACAAACAAAAAATGGCAAAAACATAACCTCCTTGGCGGAGGTAATAAACAAATGAACAAAGAAACAAATAGCAAACAAATCGATCAGTCATTTTAAGAAAAGGCAAAAAGTCCACTGCCACGTGAGATTATTGGGAAAGCCAACATGAGTCAACAAATCAGTTAATAAATGAAAATAAATTCTGACAGCTAATCAGTCAAACCTTTCAAGCCATTTGGTGTCGCTGTGTCCTTTTCATTTGGTGGAGTTTTGTCTCGTGATGAAACTGAACCAGGACTCTGCAACAACGACAGATCACAAATCACTACTACTACTACTAGCACCTCTAGTTCACCACCGGACCACCGGAGACAACAACTTAGTACTGCAACTACTAATTTATTATTTATTTACTTACTCATTACATGGTTTATAAACACGTTATGTCACTCACAAGTGTGGGAAAGCACGGCTGTACAGAGCAGATTTTAGCCTATTTTTAAATGTACCAGATGTTACGTACAGTTAAATCACAAATAACAGTTTGAGAGAGATTGTAGATGAGGCACGACAAAAAGCATGCTTAGAAAAGTTCAGAACTGTTGCGCTGTTCTGTAGAATGTTTCTGAAATGAATTGGAATGTGAGATACCGACTCGTGCTTCTGAGTGAATATAAGTCAGACTTATGATCGAGCAGTTGTTAGTTCAACACCTGCATGGGTTACCATCAAGTGGTTCAGGGTTCCTACAGGTTTTCTGTAGCAAAATTCCCCGACTTTTCCTTGACTTTTCCAGTCTTGGAATGGCAATTTCTCTGACATTATTGAAACAATAACCCTATTGCACAAATGTCATAAATGCTATTAAGTAATGAAATGATATTAATAGAGCGATATGCAAATGACAGGCCCTGGTTGGGGGGTCAGTGGGGCAAAGCCCCCCTGAAGCTGAAACACGTCTAGCTTTTGGACGTTCAATGGAAGCCACAAATTTGCCTGCTTTTTAATATTTGGAGATGCAAAAAATCACAGTTATCTGCAGTCTGCATGATCCAGGATCATTTTTCCCGACTTTTCAAAAATAATGTTTTTCCCTGACATTTCCCTCACAACACATATTCCCTGACATTTTCCAGTTTTCCCTGACCTGTAGGAACCCTGGTGGTTATTACTTAGATGATTTACTGAGTGACTATGAGCAGGTGAAGCATCTACAACCAGCCACTAAGGTCAAAGGTCAACTCAGCCTTCCATAAATCGAGTACCGTTGGCGCGGGTTAATGTGGGGGCATTTTCAGTACTGTTCACTGTGTCGGGTGGCAAATACATAACCTGCTAGCACACAATTGATGCAAATGGCAAAGTGCCAAAAAATGCCATGCTGTAGGCGAAAATGCATCAGCAGACGAAAACTGTGTATGTGTGAACAAACGATCCATACTAATAAAAAGTAAAAATTTCTGACAACAAATACTTCACAGAAAACCCAGGTATATATCTGTTCGTGCATCTGTACATGGCACAATGTGCTGGCATGTTTCGTTTTTGCTATATTGAAATAATTCAGCTGAGAGGTGCAGACTGCACCAAGTGAGTTTCACCTAAAATCGCTACCGGGTGTCATTACGCTGTCGAAAATATTAGAACTGTGCTGTTTAGCAGGTTATGTATACCATTGTTATTCCATATACCATATGATGTTCCATAGCTCTGCGGGAAATGTGTTTCCTTTAACATTTAAATTTACAGCAGTAAGTAAGTAAGTAAAAACCTTGATGAGGTTATCAAGCCGTTCAATCGCCGACACTGTGGCGGCTGGTGACGTCACCGACGACGTCACACTGGCGGTCGAAATAGCGACATCTGGTGTAGCCGACTGCAAACCTCCACGCTGTCGATGCTGCTTTGACTTACGTGGTAAAGCATCGATGTTTGCCACATCAGGTGCGGTGGTGGTCAACGCAGTCGCATCAACTTTCAGCCTGTATCAACAAGCACACAAACTCACATCTTACACTATGATATGCAATATAAAGTATGTCAAATGACAACATATTGCTGCAATGTGCTGATAAAATTAAGGTCTATCCGCACATCTCGAACAATCCTATCTTCTCACCAGTATCTGCATATGAGCATACAGTATATGCATAGTTTCAACTTGAGATCCGAAGGATTTCTGTCTGCTCATTCTCGCTGTAACGAACTAACATGAACGTGAAAAAATAGACTGCACTAAGCAGTTCAGTTTTAAGAGGACTGGAAAAACAGGAATGTCAGGTTAAGTCTAGGATGGCTGTTGTTGGTTTACAACATGCTGTTAGAAAAAAGACAATGTTACCAGTAATCAAAATCACCCAGTCAACCAGCTAGCCACAGACAACCTAAGCTGACTGTGGCATTATATCTCAGACTTGAATACACTGACAACTTCTGCAGCAAAAAATACCACATTTTAATTATTACTTATAATCACGTTTGAAAAATCATGGCAACATATTATGACTCTGCTTCACAAAAGCTTTTCTATAAAAATAAACATCAAAGAGGTACTTGTTATCGATGGCGGTATCATTGTTGTCCTTGTCTCGGCGGGGCAGGGTGACTGATGAAAGAGGCTCAAAATTTGGACGCCGCGAGTATCGCTGACTTGGTTTACGCTCAAACCTCACGCTGCGACGAGCACGATTCATACTGGCCGACTGAAACTCTGTCCGTCCACTACAACAGACAGAGAAATTCTACTACAACCACCAAAACAAACCAGTACTACAACTACTGATACTGCTACACTTCGACGAGTGCAATTTATAATGGCTGCCTGAAATTCCATTTACACACTACAACACATAGACAGATTACTACTACTAATACTACTACTGCATGTATAATACGTCAAGCACAATTCATGCTGGCCAACTGAAACTTCAATCCAACCACAACAACACTCACCCAAATCCTACTACAACCACCATCACTACCAGCAAACCCAGGTCAAGAATGACTCGACTGACCAGTGTCTTTAGACAAACTTGGAGTTCAAAATGCTAGCTAATAACGAGTTACATAAATAGCAATGGCTGCTGCCACAACATCAATAAACTAGACAACGGTTGTATTTTACGTTGTGTAATTACGTAAACCTATTACATGGAGGTGAAAATACACGAGAGACTGGTGGACCTGTATCGAAATCGTGATCCCATGCGGAAGAAATTCTGACGTCCGGTCGGCTGTTTGGAGGTGGAACGAAGACGAAAAAACGTGTGATGCTCAACGGCACATTTCCAGAGATGTTTACAAGCATGCTCATGCAGCAGCCGAAACACAAACGTGTGTTCCTGCTCATGACCCTACGAACAACAGTAGCAGCAGCAGCAGCAGTAGTTAGATATTCACAAGCTCCTGCTCGCAACCCTACCAAACAATAGTAGTAGTAGTAGTAGTAGTAGTAGTAGTAGTAGTAGTAGTAGTAGTAGTAGTAGTAGTAGTAGTAGTAGTAATAGCAGCAGCAAGCTAGTAGCAGTAAAGCCTTGTTCATAGCGACAAACTAAACTCTCAACTCAACTCAACTGAACTCACTTAGTTTTCCAGACCAGTGCGAGGAATAAATAAGTAAATATTTGCCTGCAAACGATGCAGTGCTGTGAAACTACAATGCCGGCACCTAAAGGCCTTCGCTTATGCAAAGCTTCGCGTGTAATTAAACTACATACCTTGTTCGTAGCGCCGCGCTAGAAACGGATTTTTTACAACTCTGAACAGAATAAATAAGAAAATCAATGCAACGGCTTTACGCTTTCTTACACTGCATCGAGACATATTATTATTGGCACTATAATATTTGCATTAGCTTAAGAAATTCCATGCGCGGCAGTGCGGCGCTCTGCTATTAGTCCACTGCTTGAAAGGTGAGTCACTGCAGTTCAGTTCAGTTGAGTTGAGTTTGTCGCCATGAACACAGCTTAAGAGTAAGATGTTTACATCCTCTCTGATGCTGCAGCCGATGGGTGTTCCTGCTCATGACCCTACAACCAATAGTAGTAGTTGTACTAGTATCAGCTTTCGAGCTGAGTAGCAATAAATGGCAATGACGAGCGTAGTACTGTAGCTGCCAGTTTAGGTGGATCTGTTAGCTCGAGCCCATCAGCTTGGTGCAAAGATCAGCAGCCACCGGGTGGGTGCTCATTCATGCTGCATTTCCATGGAATGAACTGCGTGAACGGCACAGTGGCAGTGCTATGATGACAGCACTATAAACATTGTTCATTAGTATTACAATCACTACTAATCTACTAATGCTAGTGACTCGGTAGTCTAACGGTAACGTGTCGGGCTTGTAATCCTGAGGTAACTCTAAGGCGCAGGTTCGACTCCGCACCGGGACACTGCCAGGTAACGACCTTAGGCAAGTTGTTCACACACGTGCCTCTGTCACCAAGCAGTATAATTTGGTACCGGCTTCACCACTGGGACCGTATCCGTGGTCTCGCAGTGTAAAAACTGATGTCTGGCTGAGGGCCTTAGACAACTTGAGCAACGGAGATCAGCGCCGCCCTATGGGCCATAAGGCTTGGGAAGGACTTTACTTTTTTAGTAGTAAGATGTTTACAAGCTTCTTCGTGCAGCAGCTGGAACGAATTGAAAAGAAACATTCATAAACGTTTATTATGACTAAAATTGATATACTGCACAAACACTTAATTTTAGCACGAAAAGCTGTTATCACAGATGTCGTTCGAGAATGAATAACTCCTTGATAAGGGTACAAATTCTTAGTCAAAGAAATTCTACTTCATAATGGCAACAAACAGTACAATACAGAACGTGAAATATTTATTTTAACAGCAGCAGAACTCAACTAAGAACACTTACGCTGTCATCATCCTCAACAACGACCAGAGTCAGCTTTTTCCGCTTGAACTGTAGTTTTGTGATTTTTGGCCTGCCATACACAACATAACTGACAGCTCAATGAACGTTCAGAGTCGCTGGATTAATAAAAATGTATCACCGACTTGCATATTACACTGATCCACAATTTTTGACGAGACAAACTGAGTCAACTGCTACATTTTCCAGTAAGCTGAATTCAAATACACGAACCAAGGGATTATAGATCCAGCTATTGGACATAAATACTACCACTTTTAAGACTTTACACAGAAATTAAACGATCATATTTCACCACAAATTGCAAAGCAAGACTTTCTGAAATGCTTAGAAAAACAACAGAAATTTATGCTCAGTAGCACTCAAGCTAATTTTTATGGCAGGTGATGCATTGTCACTCTGATGAGATTGTGTTCCCAGATTTAAACCTGAAACCGTTGAAGCGCAAAATGATGAATATGAAATATCATAAGTTTCTAACCAGAAAAAGAGCCCGATCTTTTGTTCTCCTTCAAAGACAAGAATTCCAGTTGGTGTTAAGCCGAGACTGTACTCGTTGCCATCTCGACCCTGTAAACATTCAACCACATTCGTTAACCAAACTAGAAAGCAGTTCACACACCTCCACCAAGGCTTGAGTGCGTTTCGAACTATAGTTGCATTTTCTACATTGACCTAGTTTTATGTGACCTAAAAAACCTTGATTCAACGGCATGTTGTTCGCCAGGTGTCAGCAACATAGCGAAAACAGCGGTTTGCCTTGTGTCCCCTTTAATGCAATGGTAACGAAAAGTTCAAAGTGATCCTGAATCCAGGATTCCTGCCGGATCACCCCCAAAACTGAATCACTGGTAGTTTGTTCCATGCCCGACATACCCACAAAATTTCAGAAAGATCCGTCCATAACTTTCTAAGTTATCTTGCTGACTCACAGACAAACAAACAAAAACCACCTCCTTGGCGGAGGTAATCATAATCATAATCATCATCATCATCGTCAGCAGCAGCAGCAGCAGCATTGCAATGTGACAACATACAACTCAAACCGACTTAAAATCAGCTATGTTGTGTCAACGAAAATTTTACTAAAATTTACAACTAAGTTATCAGGGATCTCAAACCAACCACTAAAAATGGTGCTACCATCAGGTAGGCACAAGACATTTGCTACCTGCTAACGGTAAAAGAATCCTCGATAATAATTCAGCATCCAGATAAGAATTGCTACCAAATGAAATCTGCTTCAGCGATGCTCAACTCCTCCAAAATTTCATCAACAATAGCTAACAGCTTTTGAGTTACCTTCGATGAAAAAATGGACCAACGCAATAACAGAACCTAC
>Ga0209671_1006303_pt1 | contig 12152 bp, 8 predicted proteins | sample WorMetHERISLAND2_2_FD_187401 | JGI IMG/M metagenome (GOLD analysis project Ga0209671, IMG submission 187401) | Marine gutless worms symbiont microbial communities from Max Planck institute for Marine Microbiology, Germany - Olavius geniculatus... | ecosystem: Host-associated > Annelida >...
GCACTCGGAGAGCGCAGGTACCTCCGCCAAAGCAAAGCTATTCGCCATATGTGGCGTCACCATCTTCGCTTTGCCAGCAGTTCCCTTATGCCCCCTTTAACGCAATGGTAACGAAAATTTTAAAGTGATCCAGAATCCAGGATTCCTGCCGGATCACCCCCAAAATTATGCCATGCCCGACATTCCCTCAAAATTTCAGAAAGATCCGTCCATAACTTTTTGAGTTATCTTGCTCACACACAGACAGACAAACAAAAACCGGCAAAAACATAACGTCCTTGGCGTGAGCAGGTCCGAATAGCCGTGGAGTCAGTCCGAGCAGGTGCCAGATGTCTATGGAGGATAGGATTTGAGAGAAAGAAAAGTTTTGAGATTAGAATGAAAGAATGATGGGGTGACGGATGAAAAGAGTGGTGACGGTGACGCTGACGAGGTGAGATGATCATGGAAGTAAACGTACTGATTTGTCGAAGTTTTTAACCTATTGTACTGATTAGGATAGTTGTCAGTGCTTCGTATGGAGCCTTCCCCTTGCCTGACATTGTAATCTTATTTGTACCTGTGTTTAGCTTCTGCTCTTGAATGTCAGTGCTGAACTAATAAATAAATAAATAAGTATGGTGAGTCAGGAGGAGATAGATCAAGACGTGGCTGACGAAGTGAATGACGGAGTTGATTCCAGAGATGAGGTGATGCATAGCGAAAGGAACGACTGGTAATTTTTAAGTAGAAATGGGTAGGTGGACGAGCGAGAGTGACAACAAACGAGGATCGAGTGTTACGTGGTGGCTAGAGAGAGATTAAGTTATACAGGTAAGGAGGTTGAGCGGTATAGAGAAGTTTAAAGGTAAGAGAGAGAATTTTATATTCAACATATGCTCTAACAGGATTTTAAAATAAAATGTACTAAAATGTGCAACTAGTTTTACAAAGCAATAAACGCCTACAGATATTATCAAACTAGATGAGTTAAACAAACCAATTAATTTTTACTTATTTGTAAGTTATTGATATCGTTACTGTTCTTATCGATATCTATATCGTATCGAAGTTAAAATTGCGTTATCGACGCATCCCCAATGTTTACACTGCGTGCGTTAACTATTCTTTGCTACGTATGTGAACAAAATCACTAGCTAAACGTATGGAATTGTAATATAAGTAAATTTGATGAAAATATGCATCCATTAGTTTCCATTTGTTTTGTATTTGTTGGATGTACATCGAACGTTGTATTTTTGGAGCTGCTGATTAAGTAAGCGTCGTTCGCGTGCTTTGTGTGGTACTGGCATATCACATTCCTGCGTCATCAGTTGACTATTAGAAGAACTCTTTTTTTCTACCGTACAGTCAGAGACTGGAACTGTCTTCCTGATGAAGCTGTTCATACATTGATCCCTGAGCATTTCAGGGATTACATTCTACCGTAAACTACGGCTGCGGTACTCCACCGATTTTGGTGAAAGGGAGTCGCGACCCTTCCATGAGGAGCCAGAGACACTTCTCTATTTTAATTAGCACCTTATACACCGGGACATCCTTTAAGAGTTTTCGTTATGCACTCAGCACTGCCGGCATGTCCACAACCACTACTGGTCAGGAGTCTTCAACTTGTTGAAGTTTGACCATACTCCACAGAAGAAGAAGAAGAAGAAGACTTTTCTTTCATTCGCGTTTGATCGGATAGCCGGTCAAGTGTCTTTTCATGTCGTTCCATAGTCTCGTTTCATAGTCAGTTCGTTTATGTTTTCGCCACGTCTCTCTGTTTCTCTGTATGTATCTATGTTTGCTAGATAATTTAAGAAGTTATGAGTGGATATTGATGAAATTCTGTGGATTGATGAGTTATGTCAAAAGGACCAGTGTGAGATCTAGTTAATGACATTATCGCAAAACATAATCCTAAGGCTAGTTAGCCCTAATTAAGGCCTAACCCTGTTTTTGAGTCTGACCTTATCTCTAACTCAAGTCTGACCTTAGGGCTAACTAACATTATTTCCAACTTTCAGGTGGGATAGCGTCTTGTTAATGATGCAGATTCCAAATTTTATAAAGGTTCTATATGTACAAGGTAAGTCAGTTTTGTTCGCAATGTGGCAGCAACAGAAGTTTGAGCTCCAGTTTTTTTACTTGACAGTATACACTGCTGACCGTGCACATCTATGGTTCCTACGGTCAGGGGAAGTCAGGAAAAATCAGAGGATCAGGGAAATTCGGGGAATTTAAAAGTGCAAGGGTGCAAAAGTTAACAAAGATGCTGAAAAAATGTTGAACTGTTGTACTTTCTTGCTCATTTCACTTGCAGATTAATTGTACCTCTATACTTAAATCTGTTTCACCACCCAGTGGCGGTTCTAGCCCGCAATATGTGGGGGCACGGGCCCCCACCCAATGGTGAGCGCGGTAGCGTGAGCCTATAACGGGGATTTGGGGGCAGAGCCCCCAAAGGGGTCCAGGGCCAGGGCCCCTGGTCAGAGGGCAAAGCCCCCCTGAAACTGAAGCATTTTTGGTTTTGGATGTTCAATGGAAGCCGCAAATTTGGCCGCTTTTCTAAAATTTGGAAAGGCAAAAAAATCAAAAAATTTGTGTTGTCTTTGCAAAAAAATCATGGGTGGCCACAAAACTGGGGGGCCTAGAGCAAAACTGGGGGGTGGGCTGTGTTCCCCAGCCCATGCCTAATACCGCCACTGTCACCACCTTTGTTTCTAGTGCGATTGCAAACGATTGAAAACTGACATTGGTATTTTGCGTGAACAAATTAGTCAAGAAAAACGATTTGTTTTGTCCTGGAAAGTCAGGGAAAAGTCAGGGAAAATGAATTCTGCAGAGTAATAAGAACCATGACGTCTGACTCAAGTGCTAGAGCCTTCAACTTATTGCAGTTTGGACTCAGTCCTGAAGAAGAAGAAAATTTTCTGTGTTGTCTCTGTTGATTCTGTCTGTTTTTTAAAATTTATTTTATGCCCCTAGTACTCAATTCCCGAGGGCTAAGATATTAATTTAAAATATTTTATTTATTTGTTTACTTTTACTAACATTTTTTATCAGTAAATCTGAGCTAGAGTGTGTTTATTGATAATGGCAGTGATATTAGTGTGTATCTGTGTTCAGGGAATGTCCAGGCAGCGGAACTATAACAACTTTTGCTCAATTTTTGTTCATAGCTGTTGAAGGTTTCATTCGTACTGCGAAATTTGGTCGTCAGCGTCCCGTCATTCCTATTACGTAAATTTTATTTGTTTTCTTGTATTTGTTACTATGCTATATGCTGTCAGCTTCTGTGCATTGTGACAGGTAACTAGGAAGGTTAACGCTATGTTAGTTTTTCTGTTATGTTTGCCAGATGGCAATACTAAATCTAGCTGAGGTTTGGTTTATCTGGCAACGGTAAAGAATCCTTGAATCCTATTGATCCAGATGCTGATTCAGATCATCAGCAAAATCTAATTAGTCACATCAAAGTTGTGTAAAGTTTAACAATTTTGAGAATTTTAGCCAAATTTGCCTGAAGCAAGCAAGTAAGAAAGTAGGTAAGTAAGTGCATATTTAGAGTGCACAGTGTTAGCCAGTGGCCGAATCTGAGGCACTTGGCTGAGCCGCTAGGGGAGCAGTAGGCCTGCTGGAAGCAGTGAGTTTTAGAGAGGCGACGGAAAGTGTCTGCAGAGGTAGAACTACAGATGCTAGAGGGTAGTGAGTTCCAGACTGTGGGGGCTGCAATGCTAAAATCGCGGGAGGCAAAGGTTGTGCGGACATGTGATATTGTTTTTTGTCATGAGTGTTCTTAATAATTACATTTATACACATTAATATATATATTTCGTGTGCACAGGACATACGTAGTGATGGTGCTATTGTTCTTTGTTGTGAGTGTGGCTAACAATTACACTTTCAACTACAACATCCCAGTCCCACTCCATATCATCTTCCGATCAGTATGCAATTTTTACATTTGATTATATATGTTGACAATAAAATGGAAAACATTCTGTTTTATGTCGACGCTGTTTTTATGTTATTAAATAACATAAGAACTTAGACTAAATTGCTTTGGTATTTTGCCTATAAACTTGTGTTTGATTTGCGAAAATTATGTGTTTTGAATTAACAAAGTAACCATACTGTATCTGTTCATAGTGTGTCTTGTGATGATTGATGGATTGAGATGTTTCTTTCCTCATATCTCTATGTTCTAGCTAACACTCTATGCTGAAGCGTGGCTGACATAATATTATATTTTCGTTTGACATGATGGGTTATTATTTTCAGGGTTCGTTGATGGCCAACCTGATAATGGGAATGATTATACTGCATCGCAGGTCTGAATTTTTTTACACCTTACACAACAATATCTACAGTCTGCAGTGCCAGCATTTTAATAAAAAGGCATAGCACATTTTATGATGTCACTGTTACGTTGTCATGACTAGCAAAGAATATATAATGAAAATTGTGGCCACCCTGGTTATGACTTTGTGGATGTTGATATTTGGAATCTTTGCTTTTTGACTTAGTTTTTCAGCCAGTCACCTTGTGCGTTACAGTTTTGTCTAACTACATACTTTAGCCAAAAAGTGAAGTGATTTTGCTGAGCGGAAATTTCGGTTCAAGTCCCCATTTTTCTACTCGGCAAAAGTCTGTGATTGAGAGTCTGGTTTAAATACATACTTAGACCAAAGTTTAGTTGAACTTTGGTTGAAATATAGACTTTAGCATTCAGCTTCAGGTTTTGCTCATCAAATTGGCTCAGTGAAAGTCCAGTTTGCTATAATTAAACTGAATGAATGAATGAAACATTTTCATTACGTGTTGCCAACAAAAGCTGTATTACCATAAAATAGATAAAATATGTAAAAATGAGAAAAATCCTTCAGTATGGATTTGATTCTGCTGCTGTCAGGTACAAGCTGTCTAAGTACATATCGGTGCTCATGATTACTGTCGGAATTACAATTGCAACAATAGCATCAGCCAAGGATGTGGTATGTCTGCTTGTCACTGTCTGAATTGCATCAGTACAGTGCTGTGTTAGTTGATTTCAATGGAATATCTGTTTTGTGCTGGTAAACATTTGCTGGAATTTTTGTATAAATTGAAACATTTTTCATCGAGTTAAAGAAGATAAAGATATTGAGAGTGGAATTCCTGCTGAAGTGTGCAAAGCTGGAGGGGGCGAATTTTATGACGGGGGGGCGAACTTTTCGACCTCGAGAAATCCGCCGGGGGGCGATCGATTTCGGGGGGCGATTTTATTTCGTGACACCGGCCGTTGTTCAGAAATTAACCAAACTTTTCCAGTCAATCTGGGAAAAAGGAACGGTACCTCAGCAGTTCAAAGATGCCAGCATTGTCCACATCTACAAGAGGAAGGGAAATCGACAGTCATGCGACAACCATCGTGGCATCTCACTCCTGTCCATAGCTGGAAAGATCTTGGCCTGTGTCCTTCTCAACCGTCTTCTTCATCACCTCGAACAAAGCCATCTTCTTCCTGAAAGTCAGTGCGGTTTCCGAGCTCAACGCGGTACTGTTGACATGATCTTTGCCGCACGTCAACTCCAGGAAAAGTGTCGAGAGCAAAACCGTGACCTTTACATGACCTTCATAGACCTGACCAAGGCCTTCGACACAGTCAGTCGAGACGGCCTATGGCGAAGTTTAGCTGTCCTAGCAAATTTATTACGATTGTACGTCAGTTCCACGATGGTATGACAGCGAAGGTGTTAGATGACAGTGAGCTCTCTGAAGAGTTCCCAGTTACCAATGGCGTGAAACAAGGATGTGTTCTCGCGCCCATACTCTTCAGCATGGTGCTTTCCGCCATGCTGATCGATGCATTCCGTGACTGTCAGGACGGCTTTAACATCAGATAAAGAACAAGCGGTGGGCTATTCAACCTTAGCCGCTTCCAAGCTGTTTCAAAAGTGTTCGAGACAGTGATCAGAGACTTCTTATTTGTCGATGACTGCGCTTTCAACGCCACTTCAGAGCAGAAAATGCAGCATGAAATGGACTGTTTTTCTCAGGCTTGCAGCAACTTTGGGCTCACTATCTGCACTTCAAAGACAGAAGTAATGTATCAACCCGCACCTGGACACCCTTATGTAGAGCCTTGCATCACGGCTATGGGGCAGTGCCTCCCAGTCGCAGATAATTTCACCTATCTCGGCAGCACCTTGTCACGTTCGGTGGTCATAGATACCGAGATCAACAGTCAACCAGTGCTGCCTTTGGCAGACTCCGCAAAAACGTCTGGGACCGAAGAGGCCTCAGTTATGCCACCAAAATCAAGGTATACCGTGCAGTAGTACTTACTGTTCTGCTGTATGCCAGCGAGTCTTGGATCGTCTACAGTAGACACGCCCGGCAGCTCAATCACTTCCACTTAAGCTGCCTGCGCAAGATTCTCCGGATAAGGTGGCAAGACAAGATACCTGACACGGAGGTATTAAAACAAGCCCAAGTCACCGGCATTCACACCTTATTGCTGAAAATTCAAGTCGGGCTGGACACGTTGTCAGAATGCCCGAACATCACTTACCTAAGCAGCTGCTTTATGGTGAACTCAGCCAGGGAAAGCGCTCTGCTGGCGGACAGAAGAAACGCTTCAAGGACAGTCTCAAACAGTCTCTGAAAGCCCTGGATATCGACGTCAACAACTGGGAAACCTCCGCTATGAGTCGTCCGACCTGGAGACATAGACTCGCCATCGGAGCTCTTGCAGCAAAGACCTGTCGTACTGTCGCAGTCCAGGGAAAGCGCGCTGATCGCAAGGCTCGAGCCGCATCTTCATCGACTACCTCACCTACAAACGTCTGCCCCTCATGTGGTCGCAAATTCCGAGCTTGTATCGGTCTCACCAGTCACCTGCGGACCCACAAATAATTCCCGGATCTCCTGAAGTCGTGGTCATCTTCGTTTTCGAAGGACGAACAACATTTGTGTCTGGTTTATACACCATGTCGCAGAAATAACTTTGCCAGCATTTGAATAGCTCTGTTTCGATTTTAATGATTTTGGCATGCAACATCGCAAAGACACGACACGAATGACTATAGTTTTGCCCACCTCACCTTAATACTGTTGCTACGTTACATAGTGAAATGTAGAAGTCATAGTACTTGTACTTGAACTTGAGCTAGAGTAAACAAGAAACTCTCATCCATATTTATTCACAATCCTGTTTATTTTCGTTCTTTCTTGCATGTTTTTACGCGTGACAGCTGCTGCTGCTGTAGTGCATTTTAGCCATTGCAATTTTGTCTGTCTGTCTGTCTCTCTCTGTCTGTCACACGGGTGGATCAGTCAAAAATGGTTCAACAGTGCAAGCTAGGATCACCAAATCTTCACCTTTGGCTGCCCGGAAGACTCTAATTTCAGGAACCGTAAAGCTTTTACATAAATTTGAAGGGGGTCACCCCAAATGAGGGTGCTAAATGAGAGGGGAATAGGGAAAATTTGCGATTTTTGCCAATAAGTCGCTGTATCTCAGAAACTATGCGAGATAGGGCCTAGGTTACTATTAATCACTAATTCGATTGCCACTGAGAGCAATGATCTTGGATGACCTTGCACATTAAAATAGGGGTTTTTTAAATGGATTTTTTGGCCTGCGACACACATATCAAGAGCGAATTGCACCAAAATCTCTAGAGATATACCGGGACAGCATGCATATGAAACTTTTTGCATTAAATGTAGTTTTCTGTTGTTCATATTTCGTCCCCCCTGCATTCAAGGAATTCTTTGTACTGGGGTATCGAACTTAGGTACCTTTTTCAAAATACTTGCATTCGGTTACTCAAATGGCAGCATCCATGCGAGATGGTGGCGCCATCTGGCATATGTAAATACATCATACCCAATGTCAGTTGCTGGGATTGGTGAGCTTAGATTTTGTTTGCAGTGGGCCTTCAAACATGCACCACTGTCATGCGTTCCGCTTTGGAATTATGTAAGGTATACTCACTGTCCATCTTACGTAATTTATGTCAATGCACTACCGTGTAAAATGCAGATGCTTTAAATTTTTACATTACTCGGTGATTATTGGTATCAGATTTCTCACTTTTTTATTATCAATTTGACACAGAGTGCCATGTGATGTAATAATTGTGTGGTATTAAATATTTTCACTGAAAATAGCAGACAACGAAATAACTGATTGATGAGCGCAAAACACATTTTATCCATGAATGAGTGCTGTGCAGTTTGATCAGTTGATCGTTAATGCCACTGTCAGCCGTGGCATCACGTCTAAGCCATTGTGTACACTTAGGGCATAAATTTTGATAACTTGAAAGCAAGTCGTTACACAAACCTACAATTCTGCTGAATAAATCACATTTTAGTTTATTGTGTTTTTAGTTAAGTCGTTAGAACTTTTATGGAGACAACAACTCAGCATTACGCAACAATTTGAAGCATCTGCATTTTACACGGTAGTGCATTGACGTAAACTAGGTGAGGTGGACAATGAGTATACCTTACATAATTCTATCATCCTTGCTATCTGTGTGCCAAAAATTATCAAATTCAGTGCAGATTTGACAAAATTCTGACAAAAAGAAGTTGGGTCATTTTTTGACACACCCTGTAATGCCTGTAGTGTATATGTGACTGTTTTGTTTAGAAGTCATCGTCATCAGCTGTTACTGGCGCTGACAACTACTACTATGAGCTTCTTCATTGGCTTATAGGTCTGTATTTCTGTCCACCGTAAAACTTTTATTAGAAGTTCTTGGCTTCTATTAATGCATGTTATCTTGACCCATCAGCCTGTATCCGGGACCTAGCGTTTATCCGGGACACATTTTACAGTTTTACAATATGACACAGGTATCGCAGGACTTTCTGCAAACTGAAATTTGAGGACTTTTGAGACCCATTTTCATTAAATTTTGAAACTTTGGAGATCCTGTTGTTATTCTGTTGTGTTTGCACTTATCATGCTGCTAATATTTGCTGTGTCTGGATGGCTGTATTAGTATTGGATTTGTCTGTATTTCACTGTAATTTATATTTGTATTATATTCGTTTATTTTTGCAGATTTTGCTTTGTTAGCATTTGCTGTGTTTCTGTCAGTGTGGATGGGCATATACCAGTAGATGTATTTGTATCAGAGATGTGCAGATCCCGATATTTTGAGTCCGCATCAGTCTGCGGATTTTGACCTTGAGAATCTGCGTTCGTTCGCATTCGCACATTGGATCCGCTGTCAGCCTGCGTCCACACTGAATATGCCTAGTTTTTAATACATAAGGTACCCATTAGTCAGTAAGTGACAAAATAAGTAAATAACGGTAATAAATGGCTTTGTAAAACATTTTGATAAGCAAGACAGAAGTTAAACATGCTTTCCAAAGTCTGTTAGCAGTTATTAGGAAAAACATGCATTACAGAAAAACACTCGTCATGGAACAGGATTCGCCTCAGTCCGTGTTCGCAAATTCTGTCTGTTTTGGATTCGCTGTCAGTCTGCAACTACATAAAATCCTGCTGATCTGCGTTCGTGGACAGACACGTCCGCAGTCTGCACATCTCTAATTTGTATTGTATTTATGGCTGCGTTCATAAACTCGCACTGGGTAATCCGGATTATGACCCAGCCGTTTAGAAACTAATAACCGAAACTATGTTGATAGTTTAAGAACGCTCGGTTCTCTACCCGGATCGCTAACCGAATGACCCTGCTCGCTAGTAGGATCGTCTGGTTATAGATGACGTCATCGTTTGTTGTTGGTAATGAGACTGATTATTTTCACAAATATTTCACTTTTGTGCATTGTTTGCTGAATCTTGTCTGCCATTACTTTTATTATTAACCGCAATTTTCGTGATGTTTACGCACACAAAAAATATATCACGTTAAGTCTGTACACAACTGTACGCTGCACTCCACTGCCACACCCACTGATGTAACTGATCGTTCATGAACCGCATAAAACCCGACTTACCCAGCATAACTGATTCTAGTTCCCGACTTACCCACCATAGCTGCTGCCAGTTATATGGGTTAAGTTTATGAATGCGACCTATGTGTATGCTGTATTTATCTCTATGTAGACCTGCATTCATTCCTACGTTGTATTAATCTCTATGTTGTATTCTACCTCTATTTTGTGTTTATCTCTATGCAGGCATCGTGTTGTTGACATTCGCTTTGTTCATGTCGGCACGGATGGGTATCTACCAGGAAGTGGTCTACGCTAGATACGGCAAGCATCCATCAGAGGCTTTGTTCTACAATGTAAACTTGCTAAAGTTCTGCTCTTTTCTCTCTGATCAGTCATGTTGTCAAGGATTTTGTGTTCAATATGAAGGCCACAGACTTGAGACTAAGTCCAAGGTCACTGTTTTTTTTGTCCCAAAGGCACTTCAAGGACAAGGCCAAGTCCTTGAGGACACATCATTGGGTTAGACTGGATAAGAACAGGGTTAAAAAACTTGGGGTGTTTTTTAAAAAATCCAACTTTGTGGATTTTAGAGGGTTTGGGTTTTTTCTGTTTTTAAAGCGCAACTTTAACTTCAGATGAAAAGTTGGTTTGTTGATTTATCTGATGTTAACTTTAACCTCAGAGCATAGAATTGATTCATGGAACTTTCGTACCGAAGAACTTTCATTCCCAGGAACGAAAGTTCCATAGGTGGACCTATCGTCCCCGGGAACTTTTATCCTCTTGAACTTACGTTCTCAGGAACTTACGTTTCTTGACATTGATAATTATTTAACCTTTTATGTAGGGCTTCTAGTTCAGCAAAAACATGCTCCAATTTTGTGTCTTTCGCTAGACTTATATGGCTAGAATTTTTGGCAGAATATAATAATATCAAGGAAGCCCAACGCTGTTGCTATGGGGAGATGCACTACAGCCTATACAGTTTTTGTTGCTGTATTAATCTTCAAGGTCATCCAAGGACTTTTATCTTCTCTGAAAGGGCGAGATAATGGCTAGTTTTCCGTGGAAAAAACGAGTATTTTCCTCACCCCCGTCCATTTAACCCTAAATTTGAAAATGTTTTTCTTGCACTGCATCCCTGGAGGACTGATTGACCATGGAAACAGTTTTTCCATGTGATCCACGCTTATCCACAATACGTCCTGTTACAGACAGACAGACGGACGAACGACAGACAGCATAGCTGTAAGTGGCACTAATTGCACATCAGAAAAACATGTACAATATAGGCTTAATAATCAGTGTTATAGGGATTGAAAGTTCCATGCTAATTTTGATGTTTGGAACGAAAGTTCCTGGGGACGAGCATTCCACAAGGGAACGAAAGTTTTCGTTCCTGGGAAGTGAGTGAAAGTTCTCGTGTATGAAAGTTCTCAGGTATGATAGAATATGCAGACAGTGGACAATCTGTCGTTGTGTGTTTCATCACAGCACGCGCTGCCTTTGCCGTTCTTTCTGCTGTTTGCTCAAGACATTCATCACCACATCCAGCTGTTTAACCGTTCAGGTAATAACAATAATAATAATAATTTGAGTATGACTATGCGTAATAATAGATTTGTATAGTGTCATTAGGTTGTAACTTTAGACATGCATCATCACCATGTCCAGCTATTTAACCGTTCAAGAACAGACCTGATCTATCTAGTGCTTTGTTTGCAGCGGGCAGGTAAACCATCTTGGTATATAACATGCACCAAGGTCAACTCAGCCTTCCATCCCTTCGGGGTAGGTAAATTGAGTACCGGTCTGTCTGGCTGGGGCTAAGTCGGGGCACATTCACCTTTTCGGGTGGCAGGTAACACTGTCATCTCATATGGCAGGTGATGCTCTGTAGCTGTGCAATGGGTTTCTCATATAGGGTTACTATCAAGTGGTTACTAATTGGATGGGTGACTGTCTGCGGACAGGTAAACCATCTTGGTATATAACCAACACCATGGTCAACTCAACCTTCCATCCCCCTGGGGTAGGTAAATCAAGTGCCAGCCTGCCCGGAAGGTCAACCAGTAGTCAAGGTCTATACATTTTATAAATGTACAAAACATCAGTTTATACACTTGTTAACGGCGACATGCAATGAGTGACACATCGAAAACAGCAAAAATCATAAAAAGGTGATATCACTCACCATCACATCGCCTAACTGTCAATGTGCTGTTGAATAATATCACCTTTTTATGATTTTTGCTGTT
>Ga0209671_1006306_pt1 | contig 12147 bp, 6 predicted proteins | sample WorMetHERISLAND2_2_FD_187401 | JGI IMG/M metagenome (GOLD analysis project Ga0209671, IMG submission 187401) | Marine gutless worms symbiont microbial communities from Max Planck institute for Marine Microbiology, Germany - Olavius geniculatus... | ecosystem: Host-associated > Annelida >...
GTTTACATAAACGTGTCAATAGGCCTACGCAAGTGTAATTAACTTCAGTCTACGCAATAAAATTAAACTGTTATGAACTTATAACATGTCTACGTATAACTTCAAGACGATGTGCAATGATTACGGCAATTTTAGACTACATAACCTCACTCGAATAACTCCATAGGCTTAACGGTTCAAAAAATAAAAAGTGACTTTCTGCAAAAATTATCAGTTTCCGCACACTAAAATTAATTAATTATCACATATAAAATACATTTCTAACAATCAAACATGATTAAAATGGATTTTGACAGTGTTCCGATAAGGAAGACTTGCCGACTGCTTATGTGCTACACATATTGTACATGCCACAGATCTGTTTACAATATTTATGCAAGTCCCTTTATGCCTGCAGTGGTAGCAGAATTAGCCTTGAAACCTTCCTACCAGCAGCTGCTATTTTTTTGTAAAGTGTGTCAAGTGTGTGACAGACAGACAAGACAGAAAGACGACATTTCTGCAGAGCTGCTAACAATGTCATTTCTTCCTTGCATCAAACATGAATCAACAAAAGTTTAGAGTAAATTAATAAGTAAAAAATCAACCATCAGCTTGACAACAAAATTAACGGCACTTACTGTTAAATCACGAGTGAGCACCAGCTGCACTGCTTCTTTCCACCTGTTCTGTCCTGACGATGCCATGATCAACTATCAAACCAATCGGCAACAACAGCCTGCCACCGTAAATCACCCCTGCAAATGAAAATCACTTTCTGCAGTTACCAGCTAGTTCAAACTGCCGAAAACAATAACCTAACGTGCAATGTTGCTGACTAACCGTATTGATTATCGCATTATGCTTTAAACCTCGAAAAACAGCGAAAATATGCGAAAATCAAAGTGTACACCCGGAAACATAGAACATCTATGATGCCTGAAAAAATCTTAAATATTAGTGATGTGCGGACTTTGGTATTTGCTTTCACCGAAAAAAAACTTCACGAGTCACGACTTTAACGTATTGCGAAAAAATGCAACAAGTAATTTGAGCAAAGCTCATGAAACACGCGACAGCCTTAGCAGTTCCTGTTCGCAGATTGTCTTGGTCTATCTCCAGCCATTTGGTTGCCATTCACCCTTGAATTGCACCGCAGCCGAAAATCGCAAAAAACACCAAACTCGCTATTTTTTTTTGGGGGGGGAGGCGTGGAGGGTTGGGGTTCAACGTCATTCAAGGTCATCGATGTCAATACCGCTAAAAAGCTCGTCACTAGTGCTTCTCATGATATGCAGCATACCTATACCTATCTGCAACTGTTTTTAATTCACGCTAGACACGACATTAGACCTATCGATCAGTTACCGGTACCACTTTTTAGAAAGGTGCCCCTTTTGACGCTCGCGTGCACAAGCCTCCTTGAACCTACGTGGACTGCACGTGGACTGCTAAAATCTGCGAAAAAAAATTCATTAACAACCTTTTTTGGGAAGTTCAAAGTGGTTCAAGGTCATCGATGTTTACAAATCCAAAGTCTGTCACCAGTGCTTGTTATGATATGCAGCATGTTTCATGATATGTTTGTGCCTATCTGCAACCGTTTTCACGCTACACGAAATAATTGCGGTAAAATAACCACTTTTTAGAGGGGCAGCCGTCTTTGACGCCCGCCTGTGCCGGCCTCCTTGAACCGCCTACGCTACGCCACTGGCTGCAGGCGCGTTGTTGTTCACCCACCGACTGGTAACGCTGGATTTAATCCTCGGCGTGGGACCGTGTCCTCTAATAGACAGCATTATCACATTGATGTCTGTCTGGAGGATAACAGGGAACATTATTAGAACTACCATTATGTTAATTACATAGGCTATGCACGCATATAATGAAGTTCTTACAATTTTAGGTTTAGCTTGTTTTCTTTTGTATTTTGTGTTTTGTGTTTCTGCAAAAGGTTAAACTTACTGTTCCGTTATTATGTGTTTGTGTGCATTCCGCCTGGAAAGGCCGTCCCCGAAATGACCTATACTGTGTCGGGTGGGACGTTAAACACTACTCACTCACTATAGTTTGATATAGCAGCGTCACCATAGCGTTTATATGCGACTGTATTCACTCTGTGCAACCGGAAGCCGGACGCTTACCTTCGGATAAAGGCGGTAAAGTCGGTCCACCCTAGTGACAGCTGAGCTTTTTGTTACATTCACAACGCATTTATCACAACGCACAAACTTTTATTCGACAATAAACAAAAAATAAAACACACATACTACAGTACCGTAGCTAACAGAATTCGGTGAAAATATACCCCTTGAAAAAGTTCGTAGGCTTATCTGATTTCCAAAATGTCCACCACCGGCAGAAACGCGTGCATTCAGATCGACGTTTGCAAAAGACAGCAACAAATCATACGGTCGACATCTGCTGCAATGCACTCTTTAGCTCCGGAACTATAAACAAAGTGTGGGCTAGATAGCGTCACGTACGCTCAGAGTTAACAATGAATCATTACAAATTAATGCATTTTTGTCAGTGTATTTCACGGCAGTCTGTATCGCTGATAGTCGATGGACGGCTGATCATAGGCGAATGATTCGGTCCATTCTTGCGCTTCTCTGATTGGCTGAGCTGGCACCGCCATGCGGACATTTCTGTCATCTTCGAATTCCTCATCAGCCCATCTATCACTTCACACAAGGCATACACACGCCATCCATACACCTGCGTTAATGACATACCTAGACTGCGTCTTCGAAATGACCTATAGGGGCCTACTGTGTTGGGTGGAACGTTAAACCCTACATACTCACTCTGTCGGGGATGGATTTGAAACCAGCATTTTCATGGCCAAAGCCTGTGGTGTCGAGGCTAAGGCCACTAAGTAAGTAAATAACTAACTAAAGCAGGTCTATGACAATTTCGTACTGCACATCAAAAGCCAGCTAAAAAATCTAAGGCCTAACCAAACTGAAAAGAACCAAAAGAATGCTGAGACGAACATAATTTCAATCTTTCAGTGGATAACCCCGTATCATACAAAATACCAAAAACTCATCGGCTGATTGCACAAAGCACATTCCTTATAAGTGACTACAAAGTGGCCCAAAAAACTAAGCTATATGGTACTATGTTCATATTTTCGATACATATTAGCCAATTTTCACAATTTTTTTACCAGTACCCCCCCCCCCCGGTAGCTCGGTAAGTAATTTGCTACTAAGTGGCATGCACACTACAGCTATTATATCGCTACACTACCTTGTAAAACTAAACATAAATATCCAAAAACCAACCATATCCACATATGGGCAGAAGGTCTAATGGTAAAGTTTTAAAGTATATAACTGAAATGCTAAATATGAGCAATGAATTACAGTAGGCCTAGGCCTAGGTGTTAAGAAAATTTCTCTACTGAGTAAGTTTTTCATCTAGGCATATGGTATTATTAGCTCATGCCAATCAGCTGCTATTTTCGAGATTGTAAAGCATTTCTGGTCACGAATCTGACTCGTGTACGCAACGTTGTATAATAACAACTTGCACGTGACTGATCTTTAATGCCTTAGGCCTACATAGCAAAAAGATTAACGGCAACAGCGAGCACGAAATATTTTTATAGGCCAGGCTGACTCCATATTTAATCAACGACAGTCAGAGAGAGGTACATGTACTCACAAAGTATTTGTTTTATAAGCCGCAGCGCCGTTGCTGTTGCCAGCATCAAAAGATGCTTCTGCTGGTGCGGTCCTGAGAACGTGCGGTCCAAACTGCTTATGATGACATTGATGACAGAAGAGTTTTCCATCGTGTTCCATACATTTGCCAGGTTCAAGAGTTCTCTTACACGACACTGCAACAACGCCATTATTTTTTCATGCAATATCAATTCGCACAACGTTACAAAAATTATTCGCCCATGCGTTGTTCATTCACAACAAGTAATTTGAGCAAAGCTCATGAGACGCGCGACAGTCTAGGAGTTACTGTTCGCAGGTTGTCTTGGTCTATCTCCATCCATTTCGTCGCAATTCACTCTTGAAATCTGCACGCGTCGCAGCCACAAATTGCAGAAAAACACTAAACCCCCCATTAACGAGGTTCAAGGTCGTTCGAGGTCATCGATGTTGCACCACTAAAAAGCTCGTTACTGTTGCTTGTTATGATAAGTAGCATGTATCTGCAACCGTTTTCACGCTACACGAGCCAATAGCGATAAAATAACCACTTTTTAGAGGGTAGCCGTCTTTGACGCCCGCCTGCGCAGGCTCTTTGAACTTAGCGGGTTGGGACTTGGACTGCTAAAATCCGCGTTTATTGCTGAAAATTTTATACGCAGGTTGTCTTGGTTTATCTCCAGCCATTTCGTCGCAATTCACTGTTGAAATGTGCACTGCAGCCAAAAATTGCGAAAAAAATCACCAAAACCCCTCTTTTAGGGGAGGGGGTCAAAATCGTTCAAGGTCATCGGTGTTAACACATCTAAAAAGCCCGTCACCAGTGCTTGTTATGACGTGCAGCAAATATGTACCTATCTGCAACAGTTTTCACACTATGAGAGTCAATAACGGCAAAAACGTATTTTAAAGGTGGTACCTCTCTTTGACGCCCTCATTCGAGGAGAACCCCTTCACCCACGGGCACGAAATTTTGTCACGATAAACTAGAGTCCTTGCGGCAGCTAAGAGTGAAGATTTCGTGATCCTAGCTTGCGTCGTTTTGACACAATACCGCAGTGTGCCGGACGGACAGACGGACAGACAGACGGACGCTCAGACGATAGCTAAGACGCGCGAAGCATTACATGCTGGCGCGCGTAAAAAACAACGAACATCAGTCAACGCAAACGTTTATACCTGGCTACGTGGGCAAAAAGAAGCCCAACTGTCGATAGTGAAAGCCGACCCTACCGCATACGTCTGAAGTCCAGCGTCCGACTTCTAATCACTTAGCCACAATACATCCACAATACAGACGGACGGACAGAAGACAACTCGCACCAACAGCTCGATTGTTACTTAAGTACGGTCGGCTAAAAAGCCACAGAATAGTTGTCGTAACGTTATGAAATATTAATCGATGACCGATTTTTTTCACGGACTATAGCTGCCCAGAGAAGTTGCAATGAAGTTAAGAATAAAGCTCCAACCCGGACATACCACAACCGAATCGCGTCTCTGCACCGCAGCCTGTGAAATGTCGCCATGCATGCCGCACCCTCCACAAAAAAATCCTCAAAATGTGTACCTATTTTTTGAGTAATTCAGCCAGAACACGAACAGACATACAAACACAGGTAAAACCATATCCATAACCTCCTTCCTTCACTCGGCAGACAAAAAACTATGACGCGACTGACTGACATGCTCGCGTCGGCATCGCCAGAGGTAGGCCCGCCTATAAGACATGCATGTACAGGATAGGCCAAAAAACGTGGCACTTTACTTTTGTCCATATCTTCACCAATTATTGACCGATTTTCAAATTTTTTTCACTGGCACACTCTGCAGACAATTTGCTATAACGTGTTTATATTATTACATATTCTACCACACCATAAATGCGTTTCTCCACTACCTTGTAAAATATCGATGAAATATGCATTGATAATAATATTACGATAACAAACAAACATTTTGGCAAAATTGAAAAAAACATTTCAGACCAACACTGCAGTGAATAATCTGTATGACACCAAACTGTGTGGGTCTAACACAGTCTAGTGTCATACGGATTATTCATCGCAATGTTGGTCCAAAGTGTTTTTTCATTCACCTAAATTTTTGTTATTACCGTTAGTTTTTGCTAACATTTATATTTCACAAGCTAGTGTAAATACGCATTAACCATACGATGGAAAATACTGTATGATAATTGCAAATTGTCCGCAGAGTGTGAGAGTGCAAAAATTTTGAAAATCGGTGGCAAAGACGTGAACAAAAGTAAAGGGCCACGTTTTTTATAGCCCACAGTGTACATTAAGTTGTAGCCTAAAGTTGCGTACAGAGCGACGTAAATGAACTGTACTAAACTGACACGCGGTTTACTTTTTGACGAACTAAACAATAGGCAAGCAGGCTGAGCTCATTGGTCATTGGTTGACGCGTACATGAGCGTAGTCACGTAGGCCACCGACGCCGTTAGACGGTATCTACTGTAATGCATTACTGCTTGCCCATTGGTCAGTTCTTCAAAAACTAAACAATATCAGTATAGTTCAGTTCAGTTACATCGCTCTGTATGCGCCTTAATGAACACTTAAATCCGGCGTTTTCGTACCGCACTTGAAGCAGAACCGGTGCCACTTGCGTTTGAGTGCATTGATCTCCTCGGCGAAATAGAGGGTGCGACCACACTGCGGACAGCAGTCTGCGTCGTGCTTACTAGCGACGAGTTGACGACTCATTGACAACACCGGCAAACTCTGCGACGACGACCTCCCGATCGCCTGATAATCACAGCGAGTTGTATATGAAATGCTCGCTTATGGCCAATTAACGCTTACGACGCAACTCAACTCAACTCAAATGTCATGACTGTGGGTGACAATGCGATGACGTCATTAGCATTGTGACGTCACGCTGCTGTGCACAGACCACGGGTTGTTTACTAGGTGTGAATAGACAATTACACACGAACTAAACACATCTCAAATGATGGCGGGGCTATTTTTTTAAAACCGTCGAAAATGGACAAGCGAAAAAATCATTTAGGCCTCTTTTGATGTACGAAAGCTGTACGACACACGTCTGACCCAATTTTTTTTACAGATCTACACCAATTATCTATTTGGACATTGTGCATCTACTAGGTGCCGCATGTGCATGCAGAAAAGTTGCTATTGGATAGGCCTAAATTGCAAAGCCCAAGTACGACATTATTTTTTTTGTCTCCTGCAGCATTTCGGTGCATGCACGCCGTCTGGACAACAGAAAGACCATACATAGGCCCGCTACAGAAGGCCTACACAAAGTGGCTTACTATACAGTCACGTTATTTTACCGTGTATGAGAGCGATTGTGACGACGTAGCATCATCATTATCATCATCATCATTAGCAGCAGCAGCAGCAGCCGAGCTGGCAGTGGCAGGTCTATTCTCAGTGGCGTTGGTTCTCAGTTTGGCGGCGGTAGTGCTGTGTCGTCTGTGGCATGTTGTACACACGATCTCGCCGTTCAGCTCGTTGTAGTTGGTGCTACTCAGCGCTTTCTTGCATTCACCTGCAGGGCATTCGAATGCACCCGTCAGTCACATCAGGAGGTCAACTTTATGAACGCATTAATAACAATATACCTCGCACAGCGGCTCAGGAGGCATTCCTACTATATTTATAATGGGGTGTTTACACGATCCAGCAAACGTCCAGCAATTCACGTGTATTTTGAATACATTTTCTGGAAGTTTGCTGGACGTTTGCTGGATCGTGCAAACACCCTATAACTTACGGGTGCAGTCGTGCGTGACAAAACAAATGAGCAGTGTAGGCTATTATGCGAGCTGAGCGCGGAATAACCATAAGCCTTATGTTAAAACACTGTCTGGAGTGAGACAAGTTCGTACTCCGTACCCATTTTCCCACGGTATATACTATGGACCGCATAAAAAGTAATTTGCCAATAGGCTGACAATAATCACCGAGAAAATTTTATTATGCGGCCGTCTTAGTAGGGCGTACGTAATAAGGGTCTTGCATGTCTGTCTGTCTGTCCCGTGCGGGCTTCGAACTGGAAAACGGCAAAGCGTAAAAAAATCAAAAATGGTGTGAACGTTTTCCAGAGCAAAAATATAGCTTAAGCGGTGTGTCATTTTAACTCATTTATCACTTATCAGCTGAAAAGGTCAAAGATTAAGGTCATCGTCCGTCAAATGACGCATACTGTATCTCGAGTAAACGTTTAGGCCTACATATAGTGCGCGTTTGTAGACATATTAAAATTTCTACCTTTAGCGGGGTTTGACCTTTTTTACGAAATGGCTGATGACTTGCGAAATAAAGTGAAAAACAGGATTGATATAGAATATTTTTTTTTCATTTAACTTTGTTCGTTCCACTAGCGCTTCATTAAAATTCACTCTTATTCGGTAATCGTTAGTTGTTAACTTTGCTCTCAGCATTAATGCAATAGTTTTAACATTTCTCCGCGCCTACATTTTATGTGTGAAAGACTCCCATAAACTGAACTGGAGATAATCGTAGAAGTAAATGTAAGTGATTGTATACTGACAGCAAGTGAAGCAGCGCGTGTGCCATGATTTGCCGAGTGCTTTCTTTTCCTCGTTGAAGTAAACTCTTTGACCACAGCGCGGACAGCGCGGCGATCCCTCGTTCACTTTCAGATCCACCTTATCACACTCGTACGACACACCTACACCATCCAATAACATCATCATCATCATCATCATCATTTTAGACTGGCGCGTACAGAGCGACGTAACTGAATTGAACTAAACTGACACGAACAGAGCGAGCCCATTGGGTATTGGTTGACGCCTACACGTGCGCTGTTAAACGGTGCCTAGTGTAAAATGCATTACTACTTGCCCATTGGTCAGTTCGTCAAAAACTAAGCTATGTCAGTTCAGTTCAGCTCAGTTACGTCGCTCTGTACGCGCTTTTAGAACAGGTTCTCTTGTAGCTCCAGTTTGATCATTGGGCGTCGAGCGCTTTCCATGCTCTCTCTGCGATCACCAGCTGCAACAGATCTTGCCTTTTCCCAGCTAACAGTTGACACCCGTCGTTGGTAGACCTCGTATAGCGTGTCTTTTACTTAGCCTACGTCTTCATCGTAATCATTTATTTGCCCAATCACAATAGTAGGCTACGGCAAATAGAACACAGTAGCGGTTTATGTAGAGGACAAAACCTAAGCACAAAACTAAACCTAACAGTCCTAACAGTTGGCATTGCGAACCAATCCTGAGTATTTATCTGCCGAATGAAACACGCAAGTGGTGAAAAATAAGGAAGGCCAAGCATGGCCCACAGCGGCCTCTAGATACTACTTTCTCTGCAGATTCACCATTTGAACGTTGTCAGCTAGGCCTACTTGGAGGAGCAATAGTTATATTGGACTGTACAACAATAACGTAATTATAATTTAATAACGTCGTAGTAGACTCGAATTTTCTCAATGACAGTCTGACCTGACTGGCCGAACGTGAATTTCCCCATATCGACAACCTGCAGAACGGTGATATCGCGCGCGTCTACTACGTCTAGAACACACCGATCAACGGACGAGACACCAAAGCAGACTGCCTGCTGTGTAGACCTATTAGGCCTATAGAAGTCAACAAAGACGATCGAGCGACCAATAACAGGCAATAACGTCGACAGCGTTCAGCGTTGTATCGTGATAAAAGCGCGGCTGGCGTCACTGACACTGCAAACACCTTTATAGTGCGTCGCGTATGATTCATGTAGGCCTAGCTATACTGCGGTGCTACCTACAATGGTTGGTCAGCAACCACAGCCTATAGGCTTACATCACATGTGACATATATAGATTTTCTATATAGGCCTACGTTGAGTCACGATGCAAGTAGTCGGATATACTCTTATTCATTCACGCGGCCTGTGACCATCATGTAAGCCACGTACGTCATCATTAGCTTTCTACCTATTCTGCCTACGACTTGCAACCTGTGAGTAAGCTTGCATTGGGATGAGATTATTGCGCGGCCGACATAATACGCTGCAACCGCAGCATTACGAGGTTTGCCCGTCCGTTCATCCGTTTGTCCACCCGTCTCGTACGGTCACGAAAACGAAAGACGTAAAAAAACCGAAATTGGCCAGAAGTGGACCGATAGCCTAAAAGATGAGTCGATTTTTGGCTAAAAAAGTTAAAGGCCAGGGGACGTACGCATAATTATGTCGGCACTCGGCCGATCGAGATGTGCTTCTAGTTAACTCTGCAGCCTCGTGTCGGGTCGCATTGCTTATGGAAACTGAACATCGTCAAATAGCTGATTAATTAGACTTATAGTTAAACCTATACAGGCCCATAGATGTAGGGCCTATGCCTAAGTATTGTTTTTTTAAACTTTTTATCGGATATTAATCTCACCGGTTAAGCCCAAATTCCATTACGCCGACTTTCACTGAAACTTCCCCGCGGGGAAAGTCGCTGACATAATCAGTGACAAATCATATGATTATCATGAAGTTTCGGCGTAAGTCGCAGACGCAAATCATGAAAGTCGGCGACATGATTTGATTTGTGTCGCATTGTCGGCGTAATGGAATTTGGGCTTTATCGGGACTTACGCGTACGGACTAAGGACCAGCTGAGTTGACGATTTGCCGTATAAGCCATAATAAGCCTTTATTAATAAACTGAACAGACATTGCAGACACCACAACACAAAATACACATATTCGCTCAAAATTTAATTATCCAGCTCTCCAAAAATTAAGAGTAGGTCACCTAAATTTGTGTTTAAAACATATTGCTACGCAAAACTATATAAAATAGCGTAAAACACATAACTTGAGAATTGAAACATCGACAGTTGCATGTGATGCATAACCCAGACGGAATGATGACATGATTGTTTGCGAACGAGTACAAATGCAGACATCAGGTTTACGAGCAAAAGCATAGGCCTAATTGTAGGATTTTATAAGCAGGAAAAACGCAATTATAGGCCCCATAACTTGATTGTCAAGCCATTTATCAGCACACTGTGTAAACAGTATATCCAGACCTATACTGTGCTGCAGTGGTGGTTGCTAACAATAGTAATAGGCCATACAATAATTAAAACGTTTAAGTCGAACTCCGAGATCAAAGCATGGACTCTGAGGGTTCAAACCCTCCAGTAAAGATTTTTAAAAAATAGAGCAAAAATAGCCAACTATTATACTTTTACTATTACACTGTTTTTATTATTTTGTATTTTATGCCGTAAAATGGCTTGATTTTTGTCTCACACTGGACCCAAATAAATTCGACGGCCGCTGGGAAAAGGGGGTGAACGTTTGAACCATCTTTAATTTAAAATCATTAGGGCCTATACAAATTCCTACAGTGAAGTAGTAAACCGAACTGAAACGATCCAAGCAAAAAACAGAAAACGGAAAAGCGAATGAATCGCGGAATATAGAACGTAAAACACACATGTCATAACAGACGAAATAAATATCAGAGAAAACATTATTGTAAGCTATAGGCCTATCGATGTATACAAGATTGGGGACGCAGTGTAAGGGCATATGCACTGCAGCCCTGGCATTTATAGGCAGTCACGGGGCCACCCGAGCGTCTTGTAGATGTCGCCGAGATGCCTGGCTTGACTCTTGAACATCTCCAGTCGCGGTCCGGGCTTCGTCAGACGCCATCCGATCTGAGCCGTCGTCGTCTGCGGGAACTTGGTCTCCTTCAGTGACGGGTAGCGCTTCCTGTCGGAATCGCTGAGAATGGCAAAGTAGTCGTAGTGGGCTACAGGCTCCTCCATCACGCTGGCGTCGTGTGTCGCTACCGCCTTGTTCATCTGACAAAACATCAAACGACAAACAAATGCTACAGGGTGGTCCAAAAAACGGATACCCAGTTTTATTTTTGGGATAACTTCGGTAATTCAGCACCGATTTTAACCACTCTTTCATTGTCACAAGCAGAAATTTATGGTGCGTAAACGTGAAGATCTTCCGCCCACCGTACCTTTATTGTGTGACCACATTACCTAGCAAAACAAACACTGTACAGGTGGACACTGCAGCAGGATGGAGCGCCAGCGCACACCGCCCGGATCACGATGGACTATCTGAAAAAGAGCACATCAACTACATTGAACCTCACATGTGGCCTCCAAATAGCCCTGATCTTAATCCCGTGGATTACGCTATTTGGGGTGCTCTTCGAACAACGAGTCTACCACCAACGACAGTTCAAGACGGTGGAAGAACTGAAGCGAGCGATAGTCACCGAGTGACAAAAAGTCTCACAGCGTTTCATTGATAACAGTATCAATGAATGGCGTCGACGTCTTGAAGCCGTTATCAAGAATGGCGGCGGACACATCGAGCACTGCAACTTAGCTTGAGCAGCCGCACATCATTTTAATACTGTCGACAGATAAGTTTAGTCAATAAAACAAAACACTGAACACCGATATTAGCAGTAGTGTTTGTTTTGCTAGGTAATGTGGTCACACAATAAAGGTGCG
>Ga0209671_1006307_pt1 | contig 12144 bp, 5 predicted proteins | sample WorMetHERISLAND2_2_FD_187401 | JGI IMG/M metagenome (GOLD analysis project Ga0209671, IMG submission 187401) | Marine gutless worms symbiont microbial communities from Max Planck institute for Marine Microbiology, Germany - Olavius geniculatus... | ecosystem: Host-associated > Annelida >...
TCATTCCACAGATTGGTGACCTCTTTGCGACAAAACGTACAAGCGCAACCCAACGATGCCAATTAAGACGTGAAATCAGCTACTTTGAACTGTTGTACAATTGTTGTACAACAACTTGTGCAACCAGTAGTACGATTCTCAGCTTGTTCTACCAAAATTACTGTTGTAAAAACAGAAAATCGAAGTAAGCGGAGCATGAACTTAAGCAATGAACACGCTGCATTGTTGCTTCGTTCGCAGTACATGCCTTTACTGCGACCGGACACTAATAGCACTAGACTCATCAGCCGAAGACGCTAGCCTTAACGGCATCAGACCATCCATATACGCACACAACAGAGATTAGCATACATTGTGTGCGTCGGCCGACACGACTTTACCACTATATGCATTAGTAATGAAATGGGTCGACGGTCGTCTGCGAGCGAACGTTGCAGTTTATTACTGTGGCGAGAGCACGCCGGGAAACGGCAAGTGCAATTATAATATTAGACGAAATCCCAGGCACAGGTTCTGTCGGTTATGCTAATCACGTAGTTTGTAATGGACTTGCTTACCTTCGTTTCAGTTTTTCCAGTTTCAGTTATCGTTATTTTTCTTTTGTTTAGTTTTTCGGTCGATGTCAAGCTTCTATCTGTCCCATAACCATATGTTTCTGGACTTTATTATGTTTTACAGAACAGTATATACTTTCCGCTTCAATATAATCACTTCAGTTCCGTTTCAGTTCTTTCAGTTTACGCATGTGCTGGGTTAAGATGGCAGCTTGCACGACGCGCCAGATTTCCAATGCAAATTATTCATCATATCATATCATATATAATGCTTACATTTTCGGCAGCGTCTGCGGTAGGAAGAACAATATATCACCTAGTTTGCAGAAATAACTATGGCTAAATTTACTAAGCAGTGTGAAGTTAAATCAGCGACAAACCAAATTGTGACGTCACAACGCCCAGAATGACACTTACGACTGCCTTTCCAAACAAAAAATCTGAGCTAATGCTCACGAGACGCGCGAAAGCCGATAGCAGTTCCTGTTCGCAAACTGTCAGTCTCTCTCCAGCCATTTCGTCGCGACTTTTACGGGGGTACCGTTGTTTGATGCCCTCGTGCGCAGGTTTCCTTGAACCTAAAAAATCGAGACTTAGACCGTCAAAATCTACGTTCAATGCTGAAAATTTCATATGCAGTTTGCCCATGTGTATCTCAATTGGTTTCGGCGCAATTCGCTCTTGAAATGTGTCTCGCAGCCCAAAATCGCCAAAAAATCCATAAAAAAACCCTTGTTTTATCGTTCAATGTCATCCAAGGTCATTAAATTCGGTGGCAATCGAGAGCCAGTGTACGACTTTTTATTAGTGATTAATAGTAACCTAGGCTCTATATCGCACCGTTAACAAGATACAGCGACTTATTGGCTAAAAATCACAAATTTTTTTCCACCCCCTCTCATTTAGTGCTTTCGTTCGAAGTGACGCCCTTCGAATTTATGGAAAAGCTTTACGGTTCCTGAAACTAGAGTCTTTCGGGCAGCCTTGTTAAAGATTTGGTGATCCTAGCTTGCACCGTTTCTGACTGATCCACCCATGTGACAGACAGACAGACGGACGGACAGAATTGCGATGGCTAAGACGCGCTGAAAGCAGTAGCGCTTTCGCGCGTAAAAACCGTAAAAACATTTAAATAAGACTCACAATATTTATCCGGCAGCCGTTCTGCTTGCGTACGATCACCATACCGCCTAAGGTCGTGTCTCTGCGGCAGTACGACCTTTCGAGTGCTCGTCGTACCGCCCCAGACACACGCTCCCACGGCAACCGACCAACTAACGACTTCAACCCTAGCAGCTAGGGTATCGCAGGTAGCGCCAGTCGGCAAGTTGAACTGAGTTAATACTAAGGGGCGAAGATGTATACTTGCCGCGTGTGCTGGTTGCCATGTCTGCGACTCGTTGGAATGACTCCAGGAACGACGAAGCCGCCGTGACCGTAGAACTACACAGTGACAAAACACAATGTCAGCATTTACACTATACGCGTACGACCTGCGGCTGCAAACAACAGCAACAGCCACATAATCAAGAACTCACAACTGAACCTGCAGTGTATATCACCAACCCCAAACTTAACACCAACACCTATCTCACCTCTAAAAATTTAGTCATTGGTCTTCCTCACTCAGTCCTATCGTCAGTAAGTTTCATTTATAGACTGTCCTCAGAAGACAAAGACGAATAAGTAAACTCTGGAAACTTGTAATAGCGCTGCTTCGGCTGCTACGTGAGCCAAACTCGCGAGTCGCGACCAGAAGCGCTTCACAGTCTTGAAGTGACAGCTAAATGGCATGAACGAATCGTACTGCAGCGCGCTGTGCAGCCATCGCGTTAACTAACAACTGGACAGGCGGTGTAGCCAGCAGACACACCACCGCCTCAAGCAGTCACAATAAGCATTCCTTATTAAGTAGGCTACTTACTTATTTCCAATCCTGCTGGAAGTAAAAGGCTGATTTGCTTTAAACACTTGTTCAAACGATTTAATGACATTCAGACAGTTACAACAACAATGAAAGGACGTGTAAAACAAAACTGGATACTATAAAATGTCGAAAATTACGTAAACAGTTTTTGTCATATTTTGTTGACGCTGTTATTAATTTTGCAGCAGTCGTATGGGTCGAATTGCACACAGCAAACAACAAAGAGCAGCTTCGATTGCTAGGGGCGTACCCAGAATTTCAAGTTAGGGGGCGAGAAGTAAGGGGGTCTGGGGGACGGAAGTCCCCCAGTGGGGCCCAGGGACAAAGTCCTGGTAGGAGATCTGGGGGACGAAGTCTCCCAGAAGCTGAAGCTGTTGTGTATCAAAGCATGGATTTTTTGGCACTGGTTGTAAGCTAGATATTTTTCCTGGGGAGCAAATTTAGAGAGTATTCCCCGGCCCTTACCTTTCCTTTTTACCCTTCTTTTTTCTCACTTTCGTCCTCTTCCTGTTTTCTTGTTTCCTTTTTCTTTTCATACTCTCTTTCCTTTTCCCATTTTTTTCTCCTTTCCCTTCCTTCCTTTTCCTTAAACGTAAGATCTTTAAATTCCAGCTAAAAAAACTGAGGGAGCGCTGTGAGCGAGCCCCAGCCGAAATTATATTTGTGCATTATAACTTTAAAATGTAAGATCTGTTAGGCAAGAAGTTATTTTCCTAAGAATCAATTGATCAAATTTAGTGCAATTTAAACAATACAGGCAAACAACGGCGGCGCTACAAATTCAAAAGTAGCGGTAGAAATAATCAGCGAGCGAAGCGAGCATAAATTTTTTTTGAGCTGTTGCGTGCAAAATCACGCTATACTGTACAGTGCGTCTTTTAGGCAGTCTGCATTAGGCTTGTTTGGCGAGTTTGGGGGAGGCGCCGCGCGCGCCCCCCTCTAAATACGCCCCTGGTTGCAGCGGCAGATCGATGGACGGCGATTGCTACAGTAGCCGTTTGAAGGTGCCGTAGGCACGCAACGGCGTATAGAAGGCGACCCAGTGGCGTAGTAGTCGAACAGCTACAGTGAAGATAAAATACAGAGTCTTCCGAAAAACAGTTTTTCCTATCGGTCAATAGTGTTAAGAGTTTAATACGGAGCCAATCGAAGTTTTGGGGGTAAGTGGGCGCGACGATTAGAAACACAACCACAGCTTACATAACCAGTCATGTATTCTGTGATAAAGCCTACACCACTGCTAAACTATTGCCTCCATGGTTTGTTTTGTGGAGCCAATATACGTGTAATACTGCATCAGAAAACTGTTTCGATGGGTGCCTGTTTCTTTGCGCTCATCGTTTTTCTTGCGGCTTTTCGTCCACCGGTTCAGCTCTGTTCACTACTTTCCCGATAAAATTGGACTGGGAAAGAAACATATTCCGCCATACCGTTCAGACGCAAGTCTTGTGATCTTTGCTTTATAGTTCGATGCACTCCGTTCGCTCTTGCGGTTGAAATATTCCCGTCCGGCGCCAGCGCTGCAGCAGCAGCGAGGCCATGGCGCGCTTGACGTCGTCTCGTACGACCGAGCGCGAAATCAGCGCTTTGCTCGACTGACTCGCCTCGTCTTGCCGGTGTCTCATTATAGGATCGCCTCCCAGAAAAATCTCCCCCGGCCGACAATTTACCAACAAAAATCTGCCCCGCCCGGCGGCCGCCCGGGCTGGTCGGATTTTTGCCGGTAAATTGTCGGCGGGGAGAAGACTTTTCTGGGGGGGATCCTATAATGGGGAGACTTTTATGGGGCCGGCGATATTTTAATAAGGTGAGACATATCAAATCCGTGATTATCTCTCCCCGGGCGAATTTTCCACGCGGGAGACATTCTAATGTGACACCGGCGAATGAATTCCCGCGCGTGCCGTCAGTTTGTGTGCTACTGTCGAGCGGCAAAGGTCTGATACAGACAGATGGGACAGTCTGCAGCGCCGCCGCGACGCCGCCGGCATTTACAGTCAACGCCAGCTGCAGCAGCCGGTGTGCCAGATCGATTCCCATGCACCGAGTACTTACTTGAAGCTCTAGCAGTAGCAGATATCAAATCGCCCTCCACGGTGGCTTATGCTCCGCCGGCTCTTCTCTCAACTCAACTCAACTCGGGTTTAATAACAACGATAGCCGATGGCTAAAAATATACGAACATAAAAGTAGCAACTACAGAGTCTGAGACGCCGACGATCAGACGAATGTCTGTCTATACTATGGTGCCACTGGTGGATCGTCAACTTTAATGATACAGAGTGGACACTGCTAGATGTGACTAGACCCCATGTAGGCTACGGCGTAATCTGCGTAAGCCCCCTAAACCTAAGTTCTGTGATGCCGAGTCCGAGCATTAGTGCTTCACAGCGTTACTCACATGGCAAGATTCCTTCGACACTGTGGGAACTTCGTCCGGAGGCAGAAATTAAGCATGCACATTAGCCTTCCACCATCCGAAGCCTCAGCTTCAAATCTATTAGATTAGTAGTTGCTGAGACAGTCGTAATTCTGCATTTCCGTTCACCGTTCCAGTTATCGTAGAATGGAAAACACTCAGCGGCGTCGTATAATCCTCGATTACTTTGGTCATGGATCCGGTAAGCATTCGCAATGAACTGTATGCATGCGACGAGTGTCCATCGGTCTTCAGTCCACTCCCAGCGCTGTCTGCATGCCCTTCTTGCTGCTGCTGCTGCCTCTGCAGCTGAAAATCGATAGCACGTGGACTGCATGGCGCGGCGACACTGAGAGCCTTTTCAGCATGCAGAGGTGTGGTGCGTTCACCAGTTAACAATTATTATTATTGCCGACCGTCGTTATAAGACCTGAACTCCACTTACTTCGATCTATTGTAAATATGTTGTAAGTCGAACGACAAAACCACAACAAGTCCACGCAATAAATACACTTAATTGCATATTCGCTTTAGCTGAGGAGTACGTCGGTGAAAGTGCACTGAAAATAGGTCAACATATGATGCATTTGATGATCAAAACTTAGCGATTTTACGTTTTATTGGGCGACTGAATACAAGTCCAGTCGGCCAGTGAACCAGTCCGCGATGTCCGTACACCTCTGCAGTCTTCCAGTCGTCGAACTGCATGAATAGGTCAAGACATCACGTGGCCTTCGTATCGTGTCTAAACGTCATTGACATTCGCTCTCTCCTATAGACCTACAGTCGCCGCGTATACAGTCGACTCATCAAAACGTCGACGGCGACGACACTAGCTGCGCCACGACGAATCGTGCCTATAATAGACCTACATCAGTTCTATGCAAGCGGCATTTCGTAGTCAACGCCGTCATAGCAGTACGACAGGGTGATGAACTCGGCTAAATCGAATATCTACCAAAACGAAGAATGATTGACAACCTGCCTTCGTCGTCGGATTGCGTTAGAGAATATGAGGAACCTTTTCTCTCCATGGCCTTCCATGCACGCCCGTCGGTTTTTCCTGCTTTCTTTAACGTTTTTCTTCATATATATCCTGCATAACTATTATATTTTCTTGTTCAACCATATCGATATCATTCTTTCTCTGGTTATGGTGCCCTCACTCCCGCAGCAGTGGTAGATTATATCCCTATACAGACGAGTCAACAGTAAACCTACTTTTCACGTTTAAACAACGACTGACGTAAATCTACTATTATACTGAAACATTACTCGATGACAGATCAAAAATTGTACTGTTTTTATCAGTAAAAAACGACAGTAGTTAAAGACGCAAATTTCATAATTTTGTTCCCGGTTACAATGTAAAAATAAAACTCTTTAAAATAATTTCTTAAAACATTTTTTACACTTAAAAGATGTTTAGTTTCAGATGCTAAATGTTTTGCAACATTTTTCTGCAAACATAATCACGGTCAACTATGCTAGGATCTTTATAATACATCAATATTCAACGTGGATGCTCTTAGCCTCTGCGCCGTCATTAATCCACGCACACCGGCGTATACAGGCAACGGCGTTGGCCATAAACGAAGAAAGAATTAAACGACTTCTGGGAAAACTCGGCAACAAATGAACGAGCATTCTCAATGCACTCCGGCCCGGGCCTTGACCGACATTTTCTCGGCATCCCGGCATGAATTATAAGGAGCTCGAGAACTGTGCAATTTGTTTGGGTGTAGCAGTCACGCATGCAGCTGCATGGTCTAATCAGGTAGAGTGACGTCGTGTTGCAGAGTTCACTAATCAATCACATCATCTTTGACTGGAAACTGCTGCTGCTGCTGCTTCTGCTGCTGTGTAAATCAACGGCATGCGTTTATTCAGAATGTACGTGCATGCTCAGCCGCGCCGGACGACAGAAACAAGTTGCATCGGAAACGTGCGTCAAGTTTAAAGTTAAACCCCACTAGGAATTCGCAGCAAATATTAGTCCAGTATCGTACAGAAGCAAAGTTATGTCGATCTTTCAGCAGCTAGAAATATTTTCCGAAAGACTGTCAGAATGAGTTACAATTAACCAAAAAAGTGACGAATTTCGTTGTTTTTGGAAAACAACTAAAATTTCATGTCTAACTTTTGATTCTGTCATGTTTTGTTTACCTGAAACAAATAACTGCTTTGCGTGCTTTGTCGTCTGTGTGTGTTTTCTGTTAGTCATGCATAAAGAAGTTTCGACTTTTTCAACAAAACTATGCATAACCAAAAAAAATTCTTACAGTCGTTTTAAAATGTACTAAATGCAGAGTGACCCAATAAAAAATCTTATAAGTTTTTTTTTGTCGTAACAGCATCATATTTTCAAGATTCGTTCACCGACACTGTTTGCAGTAATTTTGCAATAAAGTGATCATTAAAGACCCCCATCTCACGCCAAGCGCGTCGGCGTCGCTACACTACCGTGTGAATACAGTCAGCTCCAGTATTCCCACTATATTTCACGACGCCACACAACAACTGGTGGCGATTTTTCAAGTTTAACAGTGATTTGGTTATTTAAAAATGTCAGTATTGACAAATGTACGAAAAACAAGAAATTTGAGCTAATGCTCACGAGACACGCGAAAGCCTATAGCAGTTCCGATTTAGTAGTTTAGCTGAAAATTGGGGTGTTCACGCTAAGTTAATATACAAATACCAAATTTTCTATCTGGATCGCATAACGATAGTAGCGTGGCGCCACCTTGTGAATGATACAGACTTGTGTTGCAGCTTAAAATCGCCAAAAAATCCATAAAACCCCCTATTTTGGCGTTAAAGGTCATTCAAGGTCACTGAATTCGGTGCCAATCGAGAGCCAGTGTACGAGTTCCTATTAGTGATTAATAGTAACCTAGGCCCTATCTCGCACCGTTACTGAGATACAGCGACTCATTGGCCAAAAATCACAAATTGTGCCTAACCCCCTGTCATTTAGCGCCCTCGTTCGGGGTGACCCTTTTCAAATTTATGGAAATGCTTTACGGTTTCTGAAACTAGAGTCTTAATTTGGTGATCCTAGCTCGCACCGTTTTTGACTGATCCACTCGAGTGACAGACGGACGGACGGACGGACAGAATTGCGATGGCTAAGAACTAAGACGCGCTGAAAGCAGTAGCTGGTTTCGCGCGTAAGAATTAAGGGTTACTTTTTCATAGACCACTTGATCAACAATTCATTATCACCAACAACAGAAAAACATGTTTATACTGACCGTAGGTTTGCATGCAGTCTGATGGCTTTTGCTGTAAAATCTTCCCATATCGGTGTACTGTTCTGTTACAAACAGATCAATAAATTCAAGTTATATGATAATATAATATAATATAATAATATTTAATTCACCGATGACGGTAAAAAACATAGAGAATAACACAATAGCAACACAGAAAAATACATATACACACAGTCCATAGTCCACAACAATCACAATATTATTGAGAAGCATTTTATTTATACAGTTTCAGGCTAAAACAATAACAATTTACAAAAAGCATTATTACAATGCTTGTACTTGAATAAAAATACTCACTTCGATGTGCAAGTAAAACACATGGCAACGCAAACGCAAATTCTTTCTGGCAATTCCTGACAATATCAATATTATTTGTTTTAAACAGTTTCATAAAAACCTATTGATAACAAAATCCAGTGAGTTAACAGTAGCTTTGTGTGGGCAAGCTTCTAGTCTATACAATAACACAGACATACGCTTACTCGAACTGAGTTGCAAATCAAAAAGATGCAACTTCCGACCTTACCAAAAATAGCATTGGCCGCACGATAAAATTAATTCTTAGCAATATCTAACGAGCATTTATATTCTCTACTCCCTATTTCTATTATGTTTTCTTCGTCATGATACAATACAGCATTTAAATACAAATTAACATTTAGGCTAAAAATAACAAGAAAAGCCCAGCTAACGCAAAGGGAAACGCGCGACAGCGATGCATGTGTGAAGGCCCGGTGCGAACGAAATGTAAGTTTACAACGATGTTTTATTTAAACTCAACGGCGGATGACGCCTAGCGTCATATCCAGTGCATGAATTTCAGTATTGCGCGACACGTCCAATGCATGAATTTCGCCACTGTTGAATGAAAATCGCAAATTTTTTTTCCATAAAAACCCCTATTTTAACTTTTAAGGTGATCCCAGGTCATCGAATTTATGGCAATCAAGAGCCAGTGTACGACTTCCTATTAGTGATTAACAGTAACCTAGGCCCTATCTCGCACCGTTATTGAGATACAGCGACTTATTGGCTAAAAATCACAAATTTTTTCTAACCCCTCTCATTTAGCGCCCTTGTTCGGTGATCCCCTTCGAATTTATGGAAAAGCTTTACGGTTCCTGGAACTGGAACTAGAGTCTTCCGGGCAGCCGACAATGAAAATTTGGTGATTCTAGCTTGCACCGTTTTTGACTGATCTACCCGTGTGACGGACGGACGGACAGAACTGCGATGGCTAGGACGCGCTATATCAGTACCTGCTGCCGCGCGTAAAAAGCACAGACAAGGCCAAGCATGGGATATTTGGCTGTCAAATACTAAGGCTATCGATACGGCGAGTTCTGTGGGCCATAATACCAGGACCTATAGCAGGCTGACTTATTTAACTATACTGTTAAAAGCGCTCTGTAAATGGTGCCGACCATTCAGCTGGCATTAAGTGGGTTAAAACCGTCTCTGGCTTAGAAGATCGCAAAGTTGATGAGCTTAGTCGCAGACAACTAAAAATGTAATTTATTTAGACGATTACAATACGACATGTGGCATAATGTGCTTTTCCGCGTGTGTGTCGCTTTTATTGGCCGATTTACGGCACGCGTTTGTCGCCACCGAGGACGACAACAGAATGGCGCTTTTAGCGGACGTTCGTTCCGCGAAATCATATCTGTAATTCGCTCAATGTCTGTCTGTGTCTGGCCGTCCCGCGCGTTGGTCAATCAATCAATACATTCACGCCGGGTAGGGCATGCAATTGGAGGTGCAGCTGAGCGCGGGGCGGCCTATCGACACCCTGCAGCCGCCTGCTGTCTGTCCGTCCGTCACAACACATCGCACGCGCCGCCTGCTCCCCGGTGGCACGTTCTCGCTGCCAACACAGACCGACTGACGCGACTGTACGCTCCACGAACACAAACAAAATGACCACATCCGTCACTCACCAGCAGTAGCTGCAGCTAGCACCCTTTCGTCAGCAGTTTATCATATTTTCCGTTGTTTCGTCGGACTAGTACGGTGCCAGATTTCTGTGAAGGGGAAGTTAGTGGCTGACACATTTGAAGACTGACTGGACGGGCTGAAAAATCTGACGTACCAATGATTATTGGTACTTCTATACATATACGTAATTTAAGGCGCACACAGGGCGACGTAGGCCTAAGTGCACTGAACTGAACTCACCCAGTTCAGTTCAGTTCAGTTACGTCGCTCTGTACGCGCCTTTAAACTTTCTCATTTACGTGCAGTCGCAGGTTCTTCCGTTGTTATGTGTACTGCATGGAAACAGTTTATTTCTGCTGATAAGGTTAGTTAAGGTTACTTCACTATTACAGTTACATTATAAGGATGATTATAGGATTAGAACTGGTTGGCCTACATTCAGCAACATTTGAAAGTGTGTTCATTCGGATGTGCATTACACCTGTAATGCACATCCGAATGAAAACAAAACATTGCTGCATAGTGTAAACGTCTTATGCACACTTGTAAAGCGTATAAACAGAAACAATGTAGGACCTAAGGGGGCCACCCAGCGCACAAAGTCACAAATCATCGTCGTGGAAAATGCAATGTCTTATTATTACCTTCATGTCGGAGATGATCTGCTGAAAAATTGCAGCCAGAGCCGCGCATTCTTTTTCAGTGGCTGCATCCATATGTGCAGACTGGCTGTAGACCCACAGAAACGGATGTCTAGCAACCAACAGTGCTGAAACGTAGACCCTACGGCCGGAATACGGCGCCGAACTTTCGGATAGGCACCGTGCGCTGTACTGAGTGAGCAGTCTATCGGCAAGGTATATAGTCACTGTCTGGTGCTGTAGACGACGGCAAGACTTATCGTTCTGCACACCACACACAAGCGCAAAGTCGAGCCGTGAAAGTTCTGATCCCGCGCCGTACTCCTGCAGAGCTCATCGTTGTCGGCAAATAGATCGAACGAGCGTTTTCATTGCTATCTGCATACACGTTCTGGATCTCACATAACACAATTAGCTTCGCGGGAGAATTTGACCAGCTTGTTATCTGCGATAAACTCATTTCAAGAAAGCCATGCACGTCTGTCTGAAAATGTTCTCTATTTCACACACCGCGGCCGCCACGCCTTCCACTAGCCTACACGTCGCCGTTGCTGAACTGTCGCTAGGCAGCAGCAGTAGCAGCAGCAGCAGGAAGTGCTATCTGTTGTCTGTTGCTGCAGCAGCTGCTCGATCACTGACTGCGCAGCTGCTGTCCCGCTGGCAGTCCACTATACAGGTAGGCTAAGTAGCAACTAGCAATTAGACCCGGTATTACGCAATGTAGGCAGTTGCCATAATAGATGGATCTTAATACAGTCTGCAGTCTGTAAGCGGCATTTCGTGTAGTCGACTCCGTCATAGCAGTTCGACAGGGTGATGAACTCGGCTAAATCGAATAGCCTATCCACCAAATGGACGAATTGATTGACAACTTGCTTTCTTCGTCGGACTGTCAGATTACTTTGGAAAATATTCGGGACATTAGAGTAGGCTTAAAACAGTTTTGGGCCGAGGTACGAGGTGTCTGTCGTCTGATCGTCCGTGTGTAACGGATGCATTGCAGTTGCACATAACACGCACATTATTTATTGGCCTTCCGACACCCGCGTACAGTCGGCCCTCTCTAGCGAGAGCTAGGCTTCTTGTCTAGAAATACCCGCAAGGCCGGATTAAGGCCAAATTGGGCCAGATGCTGTTATTTATAAAAGGGCCTATTTGCAGACCGTCGAGAGTCACAGCGGGGCCTGGGGAAACATTTTCGCGTGGCCCCTCTGGGAGAAGTTTTTTGATTTTTTTTAAATGGCGCATTTTGGTGTACTTTATATTTTCGAGCGACGGCGGGCTCCCAAACGTCGCGGGGCCCTGGGCAACTTACCCTCCTGCCCTGTCTCTCCACAGGCCTGCCTATTTGTTTTTGGCATCCAAGATCGCCAATGCGGGTGATAAC
>Ga0209671_1006309_pt1 | contig 12142 bp, 8 predicted proteins | sample WorMetHERISLAND2_2_FD_187401 | JGI IMG/M metagenome (GOLD analysis project Ga0209671, IMG submission 187401) | Marine gutless worms symbiont microbial communities from Max Planck institute for Marine Microbiology, Germany - Olavius geniculatus... | ecosystem: Host-associated > Annelida >...
GTGTAAGGGAGGGGGCATGCGTAGTGTGCCCAAGGGGAGATAGACGCCCCTGGACTGGTGACCGCGGCATATAATAAAAACTTCTAATTTGAAGTGTAAGCTTGAACACATCTGATTTGATTCAAACATGTATTTCATTGACGCAGTAAAACAAGCAATGGAGAAGTAAGAAATGTACAAGACGGTCAGTACATGTATGTAAAAATATATACACATATTTTAACAAAATACACACACTTAAAAACTGTCTTATACTACCAACTGCGGTATCTCAAATCTACAGCACGGCATGATAGTATTACTGTACAATATACAATATTATATTCACAACAGCTAACAACCATTTTTCCATAGGATTTTTCTATCATAAACAAAATCGGAAGTAATTCAGCAAAATGCAGAATCGCTTATCAGTACTGCCACCTGGCGTATCACAAATAAAGAATCGCACGTTATGGCTGGAGTTCGACTCAAAGATCTTCCCATCGCCTGACGGATCAGGGGCACCTATTTGTCACAAGACTCCTTGAATCCCACAGGTGTTCCTGTCAAATGGCATCTAACGGTTTAAGCATGGTGCAAGAATGTGACAGACAACAGGGAGACGACATACAGACCCCTCTACGGAAAAATGTGTCACTCTAGTCAGAATTGCTAGCACTGCAATAAGTGATTCCGCCAAAAAAAAAACGAAAATCTGCATACAGAAAGTGATACAACACCTTGATTGGTGTCCCAGCTCAAATGCAATAATTTAAACAAACTTAATTAAAGTGAAAGTATCACTACAAAAGTGTAGTAACACAACCAACGAACGCATATTGGATACAATTTGACCAGAACCGTATGTACATTTTTACCAAACAGTCTGAAAGGAAAACTAACAAAATGCAACTTCACAAAATATTCACACAGTTTCACAATATCTGAGTAATACACAGAGTTTGAACTCGTGCCTTTGCCAATGTCGATGCTTTGCATGTGTAGCAATAAAATACTGAAACATAATACAATGTCACAATTAAGCTCATCAATTAATTATCGTGACAACATCTAGCAAACGACAAAGTATCGTTCGTTGCACAAAGCACATACGAGAGTCGTTCAAAAAATCTGTAGACCGACACAGTTGTTCAGAAAATATTTAAATAATATCTCATCACTTTCCAAGATAGTTTCCTGCAACTGAAATGCACCTCGTCCGGCATTTCTCTAAAGCTCAAATTTCAATGTAGAAAAAAATTAGCTATTGGTTTTCCAGCGGGCAATTTGCCACGCAGATTACGAAAGACGTTCAACAATCTCTTTTGCATAACTATGTTAGTCGAAAAACTTTCCGAATGCCCCCTGTATAACACATACAGCTAGATAAAGAAAGCTGAGCCTTGGAAAGTTAAAAGGCACAGAGCTAAAGGCATGCTTTCTGACACAGTTACTCTCACGGAAACAGTCGCAAAGAAGCAGACAGTTCATAAACAACCAAACTATGTCCGTAAATATAATTACACAAGGTCACTGCAAAAATGTCGCTCATGACAAAAAAAAATCAAAACAATGCCATCAGATTCGGCAGGCTTCCTGGTGACATTGTGCACTGTACAGACTTACCTGCAGTATCTATTTACTTACTTACTCAAAATCACAGTGTATTGAGAAGCAGTGCAGCATACAGTATCTGGAAAAAAATTTATTTATCTAACCTAAAACAAAGTCACGATGAAATGCCAGATGGAAGCACCATTCTGTGTCATACGCTGACTCTCAGTCGACACATGGGGTCCATATAAAAATCCCGGGGAAAAGGTGCAAGTTTTCACGACACTCGGTCTGATTTCACCATTCCCTTCCCTCATCTCAAATTTAAGTGTATTTGCCAAAAACAGTGGGTAGGCAGTATCTCATCTCAACTTACAATATCAAAAAAGGCACACACTAGCAATTAATTAGACACTTAATCAATCGCAGTGCTGTACTTTTCTACCCTACTTGGCTGGAACGTATGCTCAGTAGATGTCAATTACCGCACGACTCTGCTGCAAAATGATGTTTTATATTGTGTTCTGGAGTAAATTATGCATTTGCCACCACTGCCAGCAGAAGTTTTGCACTGACATAGCACACAGTACGGCAACTACGGCTACTGAACTCAAATCAGACTCGAGTCCTTTTTCAGAACTTGAACTCAAACCAGGACTTGGACCACCCAGTGCTGTATAATGCATAAATACCTGCCCTGTAGTAATTTCTGCACTGTTACTAAACGTTTTGTAAACGCAACATCAACAAGAACTGTTGTACAATTTCCACCGCGTTTTGCTCAACCAGAGCACGTTGAGATTGCTAATAACTTAATACTGAATTTCATGAACCTTCTAGCTGTCTCGTCAAACACACCAGCGTCGAAGTAAAATTCAAATCCATTGGACGAAACAAAGATTCATCTACATCACTGTCAACGTGTTAACGCTGACCAACATGCAGCAGCATCATGGGTTAAAAAAGTAAGTGAGGCAAAAAGTTGTAATTTACCAAATTTTTGACAGTATTCCAACAGGCAAATTTCTGGCAAAGAAGATTGTGAGTGCTCAAAATTCCAATTCTGCTCCAAAATTTCCTAAAAAGTCTTTTTTTCTTCAACCAGAATTTGGTATTTCTGGAGAAAAATTTTGGACATAACATTTTCCGACAGCCAAAAATTTAGGATGGGCAAGTGCTCCCCTTCACTCTCCCCCGGACACAACCTCATAACTTGTTACACTCACAAAATACACAAAAATCTTTGGACAAAAAATGATCTTCCGACAATTTTCCGACAGCCTAATATTAAAGGGGGAATTGTTCCCCCATCCTCGGGAAAGGGGAAAATTGGTCCCTGTCCTCCCTAACACAACGCAACTGCCGACATGCTGTGGTACAGAAGACATCGCCAGTCAGACAGTCAGTCCTTCCTGAGCTGAGAAATGCTGTGAAGTATCCTCGTACGATCATTGACGCTGCTGACTCCAACATCGCATAGGTCTTCATCGGCCATATCATACAGGAAGTCAATGTGATCCCAGCCGTTATCTATGAACTGATCGTGGTAGTGGACCAAACCAAGGTCAGTCAGCCATTCTCGAATTGTTGACGGAACTCGCAAAACATCTTCATATGCCTATGGAACACAGTTCACACTAGAGATATAAAAAAAATTCCAGAAAAAAGAAATTAAAAAATGCCAAAAAATGTAAAAAGTGACAGGAATAATCATAATCTCACTCTAATCAAGCATAACAACCGACACAGTTTTCCGTGGGTCACAGAATTTCGAGCCGAGTTGCGGATTTTGCCCTTTTCCGCGGAATTTTGATATTTCCGTGGAATTTCACGGAATTTTGCAAACACTCAGAAATGACAGATGATCAGTACGGTCATCGGCTTCACATCGTACCTAAATAGACTACTGATATCACGGAACAAATCAAACTAAACTGCCTAAAACTGTGAGCCCTACTAATAGCCATCACAATACGGCACACAATCATGAATAAACACAATATGACTTGACAGACTGCACTTTTGAAAAGCAAAAAATGACAATTTTCTTTAAATGTAGCTAGCATAACAGCGCATAATGCCAGCCTTTAATAACTCAAGTTTTTTGAAAGTACAAAGCTTAGTTTACTCACAAAATTTGAATAGCTATAGTAAGCAACAGAACTTGAACAATTATGCCACGGCAAGCCGCGGAATTTTGCGAACTGGCCTGCAAAATTTGCCGTGAAAAACTGTAAGCCCTACTGATAACGTCTCACATTTGTATATAACACGTGCATCCAAGCAGAACACGCCGTCGATCACGGCCATGAAAAAAGTAAGTTTCAACATGGTCTACAGTGTGTTATGCCTTGTTACACTCACACAATACATTGCAGACCACGTTGAAACCTATACAAATTACACGAGACATACCAAATAAAAAACATCAAAGTCGCTTTAATAAAAAAATTTTCAGTTTATTTCCACGGTTAGCTAACAGGCCTCCACCAATTGGAGAAAGGTGATCATCATTCCCTTCTACAGTGGAAGTAAACAATGATCAGCCGTCAATGCATAAAACCCAAACTATAAACTTCCCTATAACCTTAGTATATGCAAAACAAACCCAAAGATCTGACAGATTACTTACTTGTTCGCCTGAAGACAATGTATCACATGGTGCAGGACTGTTGGATGCTGCTGCTGGTGCACTTGTCGAAGCAGGTACCTGTGATGGCTCTGAATTACCAGTGGCAATGTTCCGAGGCACTGGAACTGGTGGCGGGGTGTAACCATTCCCCTCTACCGTGCATCGCTTAGGATTTTCCAGCGCCGAAACCTCGTACGTCCGGTTGCTGAATGAGTCATGGGCAGACTTTCGGCTGACTGGTGTGATACGAGGAAGTGGAGGTTGAGGCTGGTTGGTCTTCGAGAGAGATGTTTCGGGTCGAGCCGGCACTGCAGGGTTGGCCGCCGGGTTCCTCGGCTTGCGAGGTGGAATGGCTGGAACTGTTGAAGTCTTCTGTGGAACATCGGGCCTTGGTTTCGCGGCAGGGATGCCATCGTTGGCCGATACGGGAGACTTGTAGTGAGGTGACGGGGCGGCTGGTGAACCATGTGGTGCTGGTGGCGGATCCGGTTTTCCAGCCAGAGCGTGAGAATCTGGTTTACCAGTCAGAGTGTGTGTTTCCGCTTTAAAAGCCAAAATGGCTGACTGAGGTGGATAAACGGGCTGGGACAGCAGTGATGCAGTGGTCGACTCAACACTATCAATGACGGCACTTGGCTGGCTGGTTGCGGTGACTGTGCCACTGGAAGATGCTGCCACAGTGACGGGTCGACTTAATGCTGACCACTCGCCGTACAGTTCACCATTGTCTGCCGGACTGTCAGCCAAACTGAAGTCCAACAAGTCTGTGTCCATGTAGATCAATTCTGTGTGACATAAACAAACTCAGTGTTACACAAGATGCTGGTTGTCATCACTGCAGTACGTGAAATGTTCAATTCTGATCAGTTTAGTTTGGCTCAGTAAAGCCCAAATTCCATTATGCCAAAGTCACAGACACAAATCATGAAAGTCTGCGACACAAATCATGTTGCTGACTTTCATGATTTGTGTCGTGGACTTTCGTGATTTGTGACTTTCCCCATGCATAGTAACAGACTAAATTCCATTACAGCGACACAAACGGATTTGTCGTGGACTTGTCACAGACTTTGTTGCAAACATCTCAACATTTCGAGATCGTTTTTGTCCGCAATTTTCACGATTTACGTCCATGACTTTCACCGAAACTTCACGATTTCATAATTTGACACCATTTGTGTCGACAACTTTCATGATTTGTGTCCGCAACTTTTCCCGTGGGGAAGTTTCGGTGAAAGTCGGCGTAATGGAATTTGGGCTTAAAGTAACATCAAATAATCAATAAATAAGTATGTCAATAATCGTTTGTTAGGAGCTTCTTTGCTAAAACAAAGCTCACTGTACAAAATACAACTTAGAGCAATTTTTAAATGCATCATATGCCTAACAGTGCATAGTGCATATACTGAGTAAGTGAGTAGTTTTTTATGACAACACCTAGTAGTGTACGAGTAGCCATATTCTGCTACACAGATATAAATACTTGTGACAAATGACGAAATGTACAAAATGATGCATTTGGTTTTTGAGTTTCATAGATTATGTTCAGTTTATGCTGTGTACAGATGATCTCATGAATACTTTAAGACATGTGTCTAACATGCTTTCTATGTTCATTCTGCTTAAACTTTTGTAGGCTTATTGACTGTATGATTTTCCGTAGATCTGTCTGTTTTGGTCGGATTCTACACTGTCTTGCATCAATAAAGGTTATTAAAATTAAGGCCATTTAACCGACTGGAAAGGTCCGAAAGTCACTGTGGCTACCTGGCACAGTGCTACGTTCATCAAATAAACAGAGTGAACTCTTGCAATGCCGTGATGACAGCACCATAAACATTGTCATGCCTGAAGCTATCCAAGATCAAAAACACTATATAACTAATACTAAGAAGAATGAAAGAAGATGGTCACCGTATGATTTGTGGGATTTCCACAAAGTTCCCGTGGGACAGTGATGAGCTTTGAGATGCATCTTTGCCCTATCAACACACGAAAATCACCGCAACGCAAATATGCATAACCGCTGCACGTAATTATAATTTCTACAATAACTCTGTCAAAATTTAATGCATTTGACGCAATTTTCACCATATGAATCACAAATGAATTGTTCACACACTGATAATAAACTGCATCACTGCACACTGGTAACAGCCATAACATAAGAAGTCCTACTTCTAATCACCCAGTCAGCCATCCAAACAGCAACAAAAAAAACACTAAAAGTATCACAGAGAAAATGAGGGGTGGTGGCTTACACACTACACAATACACAGGTTTATGTAAAAATGGCTGGAATAATAACACACAAGTATCTAAAATGAAACCAGCTGCTAACCTGAGGATGCCAGTTTCTTCACCGACATGAGTGAGTTCAGTTTTGAATGACTGTGGCTCCGCAGCGAATGCCGACTTCAGTGCAAGAATGCACTCACCTGCGCATAATAGCGATTAGAATAATGTACATACACCGTGAGCCATAAAAAAACATGCAACACACAAGGTGTGGCAGGATAGTATTTTAATAAGCATGATATTGCAAACTGTCCACAGAGTGTGTCAGTGAAAGAATTCTCAGAATCAGTTAATATTCAGCAAAAAATATAGACAAAAGTTTAAACCACAATGTCGAGCTGCGTTGGTTTTTAGTCAGCTCATCGGCCAGGGTGCGTATGTCACTTGTGTGAAAACAGGTCGACGATTTATTTTCGCTTCAGATAACGAGCTTTTTCGCTGTTTGTTCGAGTGTGGTGGCGATTATTTGGCGACTTATTTCGCCTGTCGTTGTTTATAACAACTCGGTCTCAGTGTTGCCGTAGTTCGTCTATCAGTGTGTCTGCATATCACTGTGATTCCGTGTCTTTGTATTGTTAACTGTACCTGTCTTTGTGTGGCTAGGAGTTGGTCTGTAGGTACTAATATGGCTTACGTTATGTGATAGTATTCTCTTAACCTGTAGTATGATGTCAGGCATCAGACCATAGGCGATTGCCAATCAGAGGTCGAGCTGTAGACCTAGCCCCGCCTCACTTATGACGTGAGTTGAATAACTGTATTGTTAGTGGTTAGCTATGACGAGACCAAGCTATAATTAGATTGTCGTTCAGAGAGGGCGCGAAACGAGCTGTTTGATTACAGTTGTTGGTTTGGTACTGACCAGAATGGTCTGGTGTTTATGGTAGGTGTAAATGCTTAGACTGTACGGCTGTTTGAATGGCTTCGGTGATGATAATAGGGTACTTGTGTAGACCCTAAATGGAGTTTGTTAGATTGGGAGGCCTGCGTGGATCCCTAGAGTGGCGTATCGAGCGGAGGAGACCCTTGTGCGAGCTCCTATACTCTGCACAGATCTTGATATTAAGCCCTTTATAGGTGGCTTAGTTATGCGTATATTGCTTGTGGTTGTTTGTCATGTAATATCCGTTCTATTGAGCTATTCGTCAGTTTATATCTGACTTTAGATAAGTCGATGAGAGATCTCTGTTTAAACGGTGAAACTGAACAGTCTGATGATTTGATTGAGATATTTTTACTAGCAGCTGCGACTGCTTGATTGTTTGACTGTCTACTTGCATTTTTGTTCTAGTTTCGTTTATTGGCATTGCACTTACATGATAATTCGCATGCTGTAAATATTCTGCTTATTAAATCACATTATCGTTTTATTTTCAATTTTGTGTCCAGTTACTTTAGCATTAGACCTAGGTTAACTCTTAATTAAGTTTAGCGGTAGGCTTAGGATCAAACTCACCAAGACAACCTCACACACAATATATATCATCTTTCAGTAACACTCAGACGCAATGCCTGTCGTCACGCTGTATGCATTAGTGGATATCGTAAAAATCCTTGTTTGTTGAACTGCAAATACAAAATGTGAAATAAAACATTATATGTTCAAAAATAATCCAGCAAGTTTGCACGCTTGAAACTGCAAAACTAAATGAGGTTCTGAGCAATCTTAACTTACGTGCGACTATTGTCATTACTGGTGCGTGGGTAAAAACAATTAAAAAATAGCAATGTAAAACACAGTAATATAAGCATTAATTCCCACACTTCAGTTTGTAATTTCCTGCCTCTCCCCACATTTGTGTTAACTCATGAAGCTACTGCCAATCAAAGTGTGTAGAACAAAGAAAAATCAACCGTATGACTCAAGTCCGTCGGCAGTTTTGACAGCAAGCAGCAGATGCTGATCCTCCAGGTAATCCCAATCATCACACATTGGCTGCAGCTGTACCAGCACCATACATGCACACAGTATAAACCATATAGCAACAAAACAGCTGGCTTCTAGTACATTAAATCAAACTATCAGTCTTGCTGCTTGATCTCTAGAAAATGTGCACATATCTACAGGGTGTCTGAAAAAAGTAACCCCCTAGACATTGTACAATAAAAATGTCAAATCTAAGTGCAGCTGAATAAAATTCTGTACGATTAATCCCCAATAACTTGCTAAAGCAATCACCAGATCTTTTGAAAAATATTACTTCTTAGCAAAATTTGGTGATCGCTTCAGCAATTTATTGGGGATTAAGTGTACAAAATTGTATTCAGATTTGTTCCAATTTAACACTTCTATTGTACGATGTCTAGAGAGTTACATTTTTTCCAAACACAGTGTATCTTGCATCAGTTCATCCTATGCTAAATATATGCATTTGCCTGCGATTTCTGATTTCGAAATGTTCACAAAAACTCAGTTTTTAAAAAACCTGCATGGAACAAACATACAAATAAGATGCATAGTGCAGTCTTAGGATAGGTCTATAAATAAGACAAGTCAAAAAATGAAATCTGGACATAATCTCCGGAAAAGCCAATTAACAAGATAATGATAAGAAATTAAATAATAGCAGCCGCAGTTGCATCAACTAAGTTAAATACATCCACGATGATAAAGTGACAGACCTCTGGCAGCTGAGCAGACGCCCATATCGGACAACAAAAACCTTCTTTTTTGCCATTGAAAAGAATGTTCTGTTTGCTCAGCACTGGACCTGATGACGAAATGCACACAACAAATGTTTTTTACTCTAAAAATAGCTCAAATTATAAGCAAAATATCTAAAATAGAATACACATACACTAAAAAGTTGCCAAATAACATGAATATTGGTAAGATACTGGCATAACACAATGCCACATAAAAGATTGTAAATGCACGCTTTATGCAGATCAAGCAACTGGACAGTTAAATAATAGATTAGCTTCAATTACTGCAGTAAAAGTGGTTATGTTAAACAGAGTGTTCAAATGTTCAACATGACCACCCTTCACTATACATTACCATTCACTTATCATTACCATAAATGTCTGATCAACGTAAAACATGAATGTTAAACTTCTTTAAGTGCCACACACCACATTAATAAGCACAATGGTAATTATTTTTGGTAAAACTAGCCACTTTGCCATCAGTGCTGTTATGATTTTATAAAAATTGTTCAACTGAAAATTCTTTGAGGCCCCCTGATGCAATTCCCATTGCTCGACGAATAGCATCAGAACAGTGAACATATCTGGAGTAAACATATTGTTGTAGCTTTCTTAGATTCTTGCATTCTTACGTGCACCAATTGGGTTAAACACTAAAAATAAGCACAGTAATGATCGATAATGTCAACACTTCATTAACAAAAAACCATTACAAAATGCTATCGATCACAGAACATGTGAAGCACACTCACTCTCAAGACAAGCGGAATGAAATTCAACAAAAAAGTTCTCCTGCCGTGTTGACTTCACCTGTAGACAGAATCAAACACACGCGCTCATCTTTCATGTGGTTACCCCGAGACAAGGCCGGTGTTACTTCTTTATTAGACAGGTCGTATGACGAAGCTGTTTACTTCCGGTCATGGGCGCCATTTTGTTTCTGTTCGTTGTACTCATTGAACGTCTACCATAGAGTATTTAACTTTGGCAAAGAATATTTAATTTTATTTTTGACCCCATCTTTTAAAGAAAAAACTTCGAGGCAGGTGATTAGTAAGGGGGGCATTTTTTTGTGGAATTTTTTAGCTCTGACGCACCATTTTCGAGACATTTCCAAAAATGTGTTTCTAATTCAGCAAATATTCACATGTAAACAATATGGCGCCCATAGGCCCAATTCCCAGCAGCTTAATCCGTCGGATGACCTGTCTATAGATAAGCACTGGCCTTGCCCCGAAAGGGTAAAATTTTTGGAATTGCTGCATGCATACTTTTAAAGAATGAGCTCCAAATTCCAAAATAAAAATGTCAAAATACTGAAAGATGACACCAAAAACGTAAAAGAACAGCAACCACTAGTACTCACTACCTGCAGCCAAAAATCCCTAAATCCCATGGACAGATGGCCAGGCTGAGTTGACCTGATGGCTTCAAGCTCACTCACCCGGTATAATCTGCTACTAACCTATAACAAAATCTGAATCAACTGCAGCAGGTCAACTCAGCCTTCCATTCCTCCAGGGTAGGTATATTGAGTACTTGCCTATCTAGCTGGGGTTAAGGCAAGGCGCTTTCACCTGTGTCGGGTGGCAGGCAACCTTGCGTAATCCCGTATGGCAGGTGATTCTGTACCTCTGAGATGGGTTAACCTTTTTTACATAAATATGCAGTATATTACACAGCAACATCAATATACTTATCAACCTCAACTGAGATTTCTTCAAAGATGATCTTCATGTCAGCTGTGAGAACACTTCCTCCGTGTGACGCTGTGAACTGAGTCATAACGCCGATGTCAAAGCTTGCAAACACCGGCTTGTGGTCACTCGAACATATGTTGTCCACACATCCTATGAGCGAATCGATCATTTAATCATTCACTGAATCCATACTTCAGTCAACCAACCAAATAATCGGTCAATCAAATAGCCGATCGATCCATCACTTAATCAACAAGAAGCCCAGCTGTCGCTAGGATAGCTGACCGCACTGGCTGTCAGTGACCTTCAAAGTCATCCAAGGTCGATGATTTTCATTTCATCTGAAAAAGCGTTTGGCACTTCCTATTAGTGATTAATAGTAACCTAGGCCTTATCTCATACCATTTAGCCACAGCAGCATGAACTTGCCTTCAACGACATCCAAGGTCAATGATCAGGTAATTTGAAAGCCAATATGCAACTTCCTATTAGTGATCAACAGCAACCTAGGCCCTATCTCTTGCCGTTTCTGAGATATGGCCGATTTTCCATTAAATTTCCTAACCCCGTCCTTTAAATCCCCAATTTAAAAATGTTCCCACTGCACTAAATGGCTGAAATTTTGTATGCTTAGATTTAAAGCCCATGGATAATTATCTGTGTAAAAATTTCCGCCTACAGTCTAACACTTGGTCACAATACATCTGTAACGAACAGACAGACAAACAGACAAACAAACGGATGAACGGACAACAACCATGCCAATAGCACGACCATTACTAAAGTCATTTGGCTAAAAATCAGTCAATAAATAAATCTTCTTTACTCATCAAAACACTGCAGTGCACGATGGTAAAAGTGTAAAACAGTCTGCTCATTTAACTGCCATGAACCCATCGTAACAAACTCTTGTCCATAATATCTTTACTCAATAATGACAAACTGCCAAAATTCTTTTAGCGGCAATGTTGTATCTAAAACCACACCTGAACACATTATCACTATTACAACAGCATTAGCTAAGTTTATAGGAAATGGTCTAATCTAGAGTGACTTGGGAAAACTGGCAGACTGCAAACTGACCGTAGGAAGTGTTTTCGATTGAAGTATGAGGATACGACTTCCAGAGAATGCGATCGCACCACGACGGAGCGTTTATACGTTTCTGACACACGTGCAAAATCAATCACTGAAAAACTGCAGATCCTAGAGACGGCTTATATTCGTGACCGCAGATCAGTCTACGACACCAGAGATCAACTCAAGTCACGGTCTGGGGAAACTGACTTGGGCAATTTTTAGTATCTGCACTGATATACATAAATTA
>Ga0209671_1006311_pt1 | contig 12140 bp, 8 predicted proteins | sample WorMetHERISLAND2_2_FD_187401 | JGI IMG/M metagenome (GOLD analysis project Ga0209671, IMG submission 187401) | Marine gutless worms symbiont microbial communities from Max Planck institute for Marine Microbiology, Germany - Olavius geniculatus... | ecosystem: Host-associated > Annelida >...
ATTTTAGAGGGAATTACTCTCTGGCACAATGCCGCTGGCGGGGCCTAGAAATTGCCCGAGACAAAACAGGCTGAGCCACGTCGGTCTGAATTGATTGCATTCATTAACTGCAGCATTGAATATTTAATTTTTATGTGCATCACATTTTAACTGAATAGACATCTTTTCGTCATTGTTTGCACGATGCAGTTCATCATGCAATCACTGTCAGCTCATTCAGGTGCTTTTTCTCTAAGTTTTGATGATTTTTAACGTTGAATTTTGTAATGCACCCCCAGCCCTGGCTTGAGTTGGGAGTTCACTATAATGGCTGCTTACTACTACTACTACTGCTACCATTACTGCTTTGTGTTGTGCAGCGTGACTCGAGTCTACTGGAGTTCTGTTGACGCTCGACGGCGTGCTGTGTACACATGTCGAATCCTGCCTGCTGATAAGCTGACAGCCGGTCCAAGCCACGATGATACAGCAGCAGACAAGAACCATGCTGAAACGATGGCCGATAACATGCCTGAATGTGCAGCCGCAGTATCAGGCATGGACGCATTGACTCAAAGTGGGATCCAAGTCAACTGCCACATTACGGCTGTTAGCATTGCTTCTTCTGACGACGGCCGGGGCAGAGACCATCACATTCATGGTGATCATAAGTCTGCCAAAGATGGTCATGGAACTCTGCATTTCAGGGAGGCGTCGTCGGATGCAGGGAATGGTAATAATGCAGCTGCGAGTATACAACAGGCTGCTTCAGATCAAGGCAATATTGCTCGCCATAGTTCAGCCAAAACCGTTGTAACACATCGTGATACGTCGTTGTCGGATGTAGGTGATGTGCCAACCTATAGCACAGGTAATAACCAGTTTTACCGAGACTCCACTGACAACTCCAGTTCTACAGATTCGGCAGCAGAGTTGGCTAAGAGCAGTGCACAGTATTTCTTCGAGCCGGACCTCCCGGCATTCGACTGCATTCAGCATCGTTCGTCATTTGCCGATGTGTCTGCTTTTGAAGTGATGGATACAGATGTTGGCATTGGTGATGATGCAGATGCTGATGTCTCACTGCGATCAGACTTTGAGCCTCGTCACTGTACCCCACTGAAGCTCATCAGTCAGCTGGATGGAGCCATACCGGACTCAGACTCCGAAGCAAGTGACGGTGATGCCACCGATGTTCTGGCGAGCTGTGGGGATGTGCTCTCTCGATCGTTCATGGCACCTATGTGTCGACCGACGGCGGACCACGGAATGTCAAATCCGCCGTTCAAGTGTGTGAAATGCAAGCGCATCTACCGGACCAAGGAGAGTTGTGCGCTGCATTCGACCGTTTGTACCTTTGAGCTGAGCTCCAGCAGCAGTGAGAGGTCCGATGATGATGATGATGATGATGATGATGATGATGACGAGGAAGGATTAGACCCCACCGATGAAGAGACTGACACGTGCTGCTCGGACGATGCTGCAGATGACAGCGTGATTTCTAACTACCTCAACAGTTCACGCACTATCGAGACCGCTGCAGCAAACTGCTCATCGCTCGGCTGTCAGACCGAGAACGTTTACGTGCCGTTGGAAGATTGCGACTTGAACGCGAACCTTAAAACATTGTTGCATCATTCTAACGCAGTGGTAGAAGACCACTTGGGACTTGAGCTGGCGGAAGACATCGATACGGTGTTCGATGGAATTGAAAATAAAACTGACAAGGAGATTTGTGATGACTCGTTCATCAAATCTTGTTCTGGTGTGCAGGGTTATTTTCAGAGCACAGTAAATGAAACGGTTTTGGCGTCTAAGGCTTTCTCTGTTGTCGAAACTGAGGGAACTCATCTTGTTATGCCGTGTATCGGTGCAAGAGACATCTCTGTTCAGATCGATGCAAATGTACAAATCAGCGATCAGAACATTGATAGAGTAGCATCCGGTGGGTGTCCGGCTGAGTCTTATTCTCTACGGCAGATTGGCTGCGGTGAGCACATAGCCTGTGAGACAGCCGGATCACATGCTCTGTGTACTCCAGATGTATGTAGTCTGGAAGCTGTACCTCGTAGTGATACTGGTGCAGCACATTTACAATACGGTGCTATGGGATATGATCATATGACTTCAATGAATGCTACTTTGCAGTCTGTTGCTCCATATCGTACGGACTCTGCTGTCAGCACAGATCGGCAAATGGCCAGTGTGTCTGATGCAGCCATTAGTGCTGTCAGTAATGCCAGCTTTTTACTGCCAACACCCAGCAGCAGGACGTCTAGTGAGGTATCCAGTAACAGTAACATTACAGCTGCAGATTCTACGAGAGTGGAATCTAGCCAGCATGCCAACTTTTCATCCGTTTCTGGAGTCTGCTATTCTGCTTTGGGAGGATTATTAACGAGTAATGCAAGTCTTGGTTTTCCGCCGAAGCTCGGTCCTGTTGCAGCAGTGGTCTCGTCGTCGGTCACTGTACCATCGCCACAGTTTGCTGCTGTAAAGCCGCAAGACATGCTAAGTTCGTCGGCAACTATGGTCTGGCCATCTGCCACCATATCTCCGAGCATTGTGAGTAACAGTTTGTCTGGGGGTGGTGCGAGTAGCGGTGGCATGCGCACCGGGCTGTTGGCTGTACCGTGTGTACCAGTGGGTCTGGTCTCCACAGGAGGCATTGTCATTCCAGCTGCTCTCCCACAGTCTGCAGCTCGTCCCTGGGCCCAGCCACTGAATGTCGCACAACCTCTGATAGCCTTCCGGGGGCACAATCGGGTCCAGTCCCCACATCTCGGTCGCACAACGTTACCAGTGATTCGTCCGGCTCTGTTTGCGCCGGTGATGTGGGTCGCTTCTCAGCTCCCGTTGGTTAATCTTCAACAGCAACTAATGACCGTGCATCCTGCCTCGCTGTCAGCTGAGCATTTACATCCAGTGTCCATTCATTGCTCAGTCCCATCTACATCTGTTGCAGTCATACCATCAGCTTGTCAGCAGTTTGAATTGTCACCGTGTAATAGTAGTACTGTATCTGATAACAATCCAGCCCCACTGGGGACGAAGACTTTCAACAGTAGTACAAATGTCCAAACTGCTTCCCGGATGCGTTCAAGCTACCAGCAAGTTTCTGGTGTTCGACTGCCGGCTGCTGGAAATGCGCTGTTGCCTCATGGAGAAGTGCTGAGAGCTGTTTCGATCAGTCCACAGTTTCCAGTTGTCCAGACCACCTCCCAGATGACCCCAGGCTATTCGCAGTTTTCCCACTTTCGACTACGCCCGGCTGATAGTTCATCATTGCCTCTGGGATCAAAGCCGTCAGTTTGTTCAGCTGCTTTTACTAGTCTGCATCACTTAGTGCATACTACTGCAGCTTTATCAGAGCAAGCTTCCTGGCTGTCAACATCAGCAGCTATTCCATGGTGTTCAACATTATCATCAAGTCCAGTCTGCACATCTGTGAAGCAGGTAATCATAATAGTAATATTAAGGTGGTGCTGTATCCGTTTTGATTGACTGATTCATCAGTTCATTCATTCATTCATTCTTACATTTATTCATTCATTTTTAGCACCTTCGGTACTCAGTTCATTCATTGGAATGGTGCGTATTGGTACACAGTGACGTAACTGAACTGACGCAGTTTAGTTTTTGACGAACTGACCCGTGGGCAAACAAGGCTAGCCCATTGACATTATTTGACACCGACGCTGTTAGTCGGTACCTACTGTAATGCATTACTGCTTGTCCATTGGTCATTGGTCAGTTCGTCAAAAACTAAACCATGTCATTTCAGTTTAGTTCACTTGTATCACTTTGTGCACACCTTAATACTGCTTAATACCAATTGTCGTGACAGTGTTTATTGTGCTGTCGTTTTGGCATGACCATTGTTATTAAAAGTTAGCCTAGTTTCTTTGGTGAATATAGCGTGAGTTTTGGATGACTGCCATCCCTGGACCAAGCTGATGTGCTTGGGCCCCAGATCGACTTAAACAGATAGCTAAAGTATTACATTCACCATCGTTATTTATTACCACTGAGCCCAAAGCCCATGGAGGGTTAGAAGGCTGAGTTGACCCCTGGGTAGATGGTTATGTACCAAGATGATTTGTCTGTTTGTACTAATCAGACTCAGCATAGAATAACGTCATCGATCAGACGCAACGCATTACACACCACTAACTGTAAATGGTTTGGTACCTAGCTTACCTGCAGTTTGTATAGGCTGTTGTTCATTGTACTGTATTATAAATCTGTTCCTTGGTTTCATACTCTGTTGCACTTGCAGATTTGCCTTTGTACATAAATTTCTGTCGTGCCCGTGCTCTGTCTTTCCTACTTTTGGTTTTGATTAAAACCTGCAGTTTACTTACTCGGGCAGCCAGTAAGTGAGCACTGTGCTGTTCTGGTAGCCTTCCGATTGCATTGCATCATAAAGTATACCTAGAAATTTACCAGAATACAAGCTATATTTTATTGTTTTTGTATTTTGTTTGTTTTTGTATTCAAATAAGGTTTGTATTCTGATGAATTTCTATGTATAATTTGTGTATCGTATCTACATACGAGTCTGTTGAAATGAATTGCATCGTGTTATCTGTTGTGTTCATTTAGCCAGAATAAATGACTTGATGATGATACTGATGTTGATGTAGGTTAGCAACATTCCACTGGCATCGCTGATGCATCTCGTCTCATCAGCTACGGCATCTGCTGTCTCAGTATCTAAGCACAACATCAGCTCTGGACCTGTGACCATTCCACAGTCGTCCATTTCATGGTCACACCATCGTAGCACACCAGTGACTGTCAGCTCACTGTCTGTTATTACTTGTGAACAAAAGCACGAAGTCTCAACTGGATCAGGAAGTCAAAACTTACAAGCACCTAGCCACAGGATGGAAGCAGGAATGAATCCTAATGTTGCCATTGCTGTGACAGTATCCAAGTACAACATCGGCTCTGGGCCTATGTCCATTCCATGGTCGTTCCGTAGCACACCAGTTACGATTAGTTCTGTGTCTGGGAGCACCTGTGAACGACAGCTCGATGTCTCGACTGTATCCGGAAGTCGGATCTTGCAAGCACCTGGCCATAGGACGGAAGCAGGAGTGAGGCCCAGTTTTGCCATTTCTGCCGAAGATCGGCAGTCGTTGAATTCATGGCAGCGAACACGAAGGTTAAACAGTCCATTGTCTGTACATAGCAACGTTACTACTAGTCCAGCTTACTCCGCAAACCAGACTGCTTCTCAGAGGAGTGGTGTGGAACATGTACTGATGTCCGCTGCTGCTCCTGGTGTTCAGAAACCTCACCCAGATGTTGCTACCGTGTTTCCTACAAGCACTAGTCAATTTTCCACTACATTAAGTACAAGCTTCAGTTCATCCTCAGTGTTTGTCCCTGTGGTAAATTCCCAGAGCAGTGGGGCAGTGGACTGTGTGTCTGCACCAGCCAACAGTGCAAAGTCTCTGAGATTAGTTATCCAGCCTTCGTCGGTAGCAGTCGCCACGCAGTCCGAGGTCATGATGAAATTTCCGCAATCTGTTTATCAGATGCCGACGTTTACCGTTTCGCATGTACCGCCTGCGACCAGCAGACCCAAACCAGCCATGAGTTCTGAAACATTGCGGACGTGTAGCATCCGGTATCGCCCAGATTCAGACTGTTCATCAACATATTCTGGTCTGGTTGGAAGCTCTTTGACTTTGGTGTCTGGCTCCTGTAGTGCAGTACCTTTGCCGCGGATCACGGATAGTCTGGAACGCCTGTCGGAATCAGCGGTGGATCAGCAAATCTCTTCTGCAGTCCACAGCTCGGAGACACAACACTCAGCTGGTAAATATGACCTCATGTTCATTGTTGATTGTCTAGTTTTTGTTGTTGTAGTTTTTTTGTTTTTTTTAAAATTTTTGTTTTTCTTGACATTACAGAAATATATTATACTTTGCTTCTAGATGCCATAATGGATTTCATTAGTCTACAACCCTTATTTTCTTATATGTTGAATATTTCAGTGATCAGTGTTGCCTTTTTCAGAAAGATAGTTTGCCACTAAGTGTCACTCATCTATTGCTGAAATGTAAACACATTAGTAAAGTAATGAACGACAGCTCGATCTCTCGACTGTATCCGGAAGTCAGATCTTGCATGACTTTTACCGTTTCGCATGTACCGCCTGCGACCATCAGACCCAAACCAGCCATGAGTTCTGAAACATCGCGGACGTGTAGCATCCGGTATCACCCAGATTCAGACTTCGATCTTCAATCTTGATGAATTTTATAGCTTTTAAGCGACGAGTTTATTTAGAGATATTTCATTCTTGATGTTTAATATTTTTATGTTGCTTTTAGAAGCTATAGTGGATTGTGCAATCTTTATTTACTAATTTGTCAATTGTTTCAGTAATTGGTGCTGTTTTCTTCAGCAAGATAGCCTTTATAGCCTTATAATTTATGAGTTTATCTAGAGATATTTCATCATTGATGTTTAATATGTTTTGTTTACGTGTGCTTTGTACACAGACAGCGAGGAATGTTCACCACTGTTAGCGGAGTATTTTCGTACGCGGAGGATGCTGGATGATGATATGATCAAGAAAGAGAAATCGTCGAAGCTCGTCTTTGAAATCACCAGCAACGACGGGTTCTGTGTTCGTGCTCGCTCCTGTGATGGTGACGATAATCTGTTTTTTTATCAGTTAAGCCTGGTTTCCATCCAGCACAACAGATACAACATATGCAACACAAGAATGCTTGCCATTGCTGTCTTTGCATGTTTATTGTTGTTTAAAAGGTATAGCTTTTCGGAGAAAACTTACCTCAAAGCTACAGAGGGTCACCTGCCATTTTTGCATACTTCTCTTGTTTTTATGTGTTTCGTGACTTCTGCATTTGCTTGCATTCTTATCTTGCATCAGCTTCATCTATTGCATTTGTTGCATATTTTCTTGTGTTAGTTGCGTTGAATGGAAACCAGGCTTTATAGGGTATTTTTTGGAGTCTCTAAAAACCTGCTGCAAATGATTTCCAAAGATTCTTTGATTGTGACATAATGCATTCTATCCTGACTTGGCTGTGGAAAAATAGACTAGGTGATCAAAAGCCTTTACATCTTGGCATAGTGTCCCAGGTTGCAAGTCTCGGGAGCTGTAAAATAGAATCTATTTCCTGGCCATATGGCTTGAAGACATCTAAACCAGGACTTTAGTTTTGTATTGTTATGTAGCTTGTGTGTGTAATTATCTTGTGTGTTTATGAACGTAGTTTATTAGTATTGTTTATGTTACTCCGTTATTGTGTAGTTTGATTTTTGTAGTCAGCATCGGTGCAAGTGTCTGCCCGGAAAGTCTCATAAATTCTAAAATGACGCAGACTGTAATGTGCGGGGAAAAAACTCCACTCATTCACTCAGTAAACTAGAAAGCAGTCAAAGCCCGCAGGTACCTCCGCCAAGGCAGGTGGCGTCACCATCTTCGCTTTGCTTGTGGTTCCCTTATGCCCCCTTTAACGTAATGATAACGAAAATTTTAAAGTAATCCAGAATCCAGGATTCCTGCCGGATCACGCCCAAAATCGAATCACTGGTAGGTTATGCCATGCCCGACATACCCTCAAAATTTCAGAAAGGTCTGTCCATAACTTTTTGAATTATCTGGCTAACAAACAGACGAACAAAAATCGGCAAAAACATTACCTCCTTGGCGGAAGTAAAGATGGTTATATTTGCATTGCATTTATGTGTGTGTGTGTGTGTGATAGTAATTGATGTGTGATTGCTGAATGACAGAAGCGTGGAAGGCAGTGGTCGAAAGTGTTCAAGATGCAAGGTCCCGTGCACGCATGAAGCACATTTCATACACCGGTAGCTCTGCTGCTATATGTCTACTAATTAATCATATTGGTTTTATTCGGGACCATTTTGACAAAATGCTTTATCCATTGCTGATGATGCTTCAAGAAAATCAAGACAGAAAACTGTGCATTTTCCAGTGTTTTTAATGTTTTTTTTTACCGCTTTTATTAAACAGCATATGCATTTTTGCTTGCTATGTCGTATTTTGTAACGAGAAATATTTAAGCGGCATTTAAAGAAATTTGTATTAGTTAGGACATTTTGCTGGAAAAGTATAGAGATATGATGTTTTGCCATTCTACTCCTGGCTTGATAATAATATGAATGTCGTGCATGTGACCACAGCAGTTTATAATATCAACCGCACAAGCTGCGCTGCATACCGTCATTGTGACATCAAGGTCTGCCAGTACAGACTGCCTTTAGAATAAGTGCTGCAAGTTGTACCTGCATAACTTGAGCTGTTCCTCAGCTGTAGTTTTTGTGTCATACGTGGTATGCATACTTGTACAGCAGTGAATGGTCTGGATATGTTTGGCCTTGCCAATGAAGTGGTCAAGTTTCTGCTAGAACGACTGCCTGGCATAGAGAACTGTCTGCTCTATCAGCATAGATATCAGCCTAGCCCAGCGCCTACAGTACCACTTGAACCTGAACCGGTTAGTATCAGTTTCTCTGTGTTTCTTAGAATGAAGAATGAATTGCGCCAAAATGGCTGGAGATAGACCAAAACAACCTGTGCATGAAATTTTCAGCATTGAATGTAGATTTTAGCAGTCCAAGTCCGAACTCTCTACGTTCAAGGAGGGTTGCGCAAGCGGATATCAAAGAGGGGTACCCTTCTAAAAAGTGGTTACTTATCCATTGTTGGCTTGTCTAGCGTGAAAATAGTTGCAGATATGCACAGACATGCTGCTTATCATAACAAGCAATAGCGACGAGCTTCTTAGAAATGTCAACATCGATGACCTTAAATGACCTTGAACCCCAAAAATATTGGTTTTTAGTGATTTTTGATGATGTTTGGCTGCAAAAAAAGTGAATTGTGACAAAATGGATAGAGATAGACCAAGATTACTTGCGAACAGGAACTGCTATAAGCTCTTGTGCATCTCATGAGCATTAGCTCAGATTTCTTGTTCTTTCATTTAAATTTCATGAGATAGTGTAGAAGATCAGTTAATATTTGGTGAAGATATGGACAATCACAAAGTGGGACGTTTTTTGAGACAGAGTGTAGTAATTATAGCTGCGTAATTATAGTGTCTGTGCCAAAAAGTTTCAACTGAAATTTTAATACGAAGTGCATAATGATGGTGAGAATCTAGACAGTCTTTTAGCGTTTTTTCGTGTGACGACTTTTTGAACTTGAACTGAGAGATTAGAAACACATCTTCCTTACTGTGAAGGTAAAGGTAAAAGGTAAAGGTCGTCAATTTGTATAGCGCATCGTCGCGCACACGCCTCTAATGCGCTTTCATCACTAACCAGAGCCGCCTGTCGCATGGCCACCGTGTGCAGCCTGCAGACACAGGCTGGCGCAGCGGCTGGCTAGGCAATCCCAGTCAGCTTTACCAAGGTCCCCACCTTCCGTAACTCATGGAAATGAGTTACTACTCATTTTACCATCTCACAGAGGGTAGAAGGCTGAGTCAACAGTCAACTGTGGAGGTGATATTGCTAAGCGTCTGTGCTATTTATTGCAATAGCAGTTTTTCAACTGCCATATTAACAGACCACTGACACTGAAACTTACATACATAAGTAAAGTAAATAAGTAAAACATAAATTTGTGTATAGTGTGAAGTTAGCAGCTTGTATTTTCTTCCTGAATTTGGCAGCAAAGCTACCAGTGCATTGGAGAATGCAAAATGAAATCCATTACATCAGGTGTCATTTTTGTAGCGTATTCTTGACTATCTAATTTTGTACTATACATATGATATGAATGTTGACTGCTATGATGCCGGTTAAGTCAGTTCTTTGTTCTTTTTCACAGTGTGATGAGTCGGTGTCTGAATCTCACAACGGTTGTGCGCGTGTGGAACCATTTGCCGGCCGCAAGTCGCCAAACATGTTTGCATTCTTGCTGTCCAAACATCGCCGCCTGCCACTGGATGTTCAGCCTGCGGTGCAGCGATGTGACTTTGAGCTCAGCAACCCGGTCTCCAGCAAACTTCAACGGTAATTCACACTAGGGTTACATAAACCCGTGAATTTTTACGCGCAACAGCAGCTACTGCACACAGGTGGATCAGTCAAAAACAGTGCAAGCTAGGATCACCAAATCTTCACCGTTGGCTGCCTGGAAGATTCTAGTTTCAGGAACCGTAAAGCTTTTCCATAAATTCGAAGGGGGTCACCGCGAACGAGGGCGTTAAATGAGAGGGGGGTAGGCAAAAGTTGCTATATCCAGCCGATACGACGTTAGCAGAGCGATAGAGGCGACTTCTGGTGAGTACAAGTAAATAAAACACTATAGACACTATAGCCACAGGTAATCTGGCGCCTGGCGCCCTCTGGTGAATGAATTAGACTTTGTTTTACTGTGTTTTAAACATGCACCCCGGCTGTTGCACGTTTCTGTTTGCGTTAGCAGATCACTTGTTTTAACAAGAAATTTGAGCTAATGCTCACAAGACGCGCAAAAGCTTATAGCATTTCCGGTTCAGTAGTTATAGCTGAAAATTGGGGTGTTCACGCTAAGTTAATATACAAATACCAAATTCTCTATCTGGATCACAAACGATAGTAGCGTGGCGCCAAGGTCTAACCTAGGCTAAGTTATTTTACTGAGCCATGAAGTGATGCTGTAATTGTGATGAAACTGTTGTTTGATTGTATTTGAGATTTTTCCTCGAACGGTTAATTTATTTCGTTTATGCTACCACATATTTGTACATAGTTGTGTAATTTCGGCATGAGTTGACTTTGAAATTGTTGAACAATGAAGTTACTTGATGCTAGGCTCGATTGCAACTAGCCTGGCCATCCTTTCATGAGTAGATTACAGGTGCATTGAGTACCAATTGAATCTGGGTGTTAAACAGGCACACTGTCTGATGCACTAGTCCCGTATCTGTGTTCTGGCAGTGTAAACTGATGCTGCCTGAGGGCTAATGAAATAGAGATTAGCACCATTGTATGGCCTTGTGACTTTGCATTTATGTATAGGGTTTATTACTGCATACATAATGTTGTTTATCTCAGATAATGGCAGGCTCATCACTGACGGATGAAGCCTAGGTCTTAGATAGGTAGGTGAGTAGGTTGATTGAGGCATTGCACGCACTGACAGAAAATGGTCCAGTGAAGGTGGAGTCTGGGGAGGAGCTTTGCCTTTTTTCTAAAAAATGCAAATTACGTGCAGAAAAACTCAATTTTGCATAAATTTCTCACAATTGCATAGTGCACTGCATGCATTTTTTTCTTTAAAATATTTATATACACCGGTTGGGGGGAAGGGGGAGTTGCACTGTCACTGGGCTTCCGGTATTCACAGTTGTTGTCTGTGATAAACTCATTGTTGGGGAACCACCATGCCTATCTAAAATACTGTGCCCGTGTTATGACTGGTTCATTGTTGCAATGGATCTGCTGATGTCAAAGAATTTAGCATCTGTTTGTAAAATAAGCTGCGTTTGTTACTTTTCAGCACAATTCTCATACATTCGCTTACACATTTGCACGTCTGTTTTAGTCGGCACATCGCGGCAGTGCCGTGCATCGACCTGCCAATGTCGATGCGTTTCCGTCGTCTGCGCTCGTCCGTGCGTGACACCGTGGCGGTGTACCGGTCGTCGATCCACGGCCTCGGTCTCTACGCTCGGCGTGACATCGGTGCGGGAGAGATGGTGATCGAGTACGCCGGCGAGGTGATCCGCTCGGTGTTGACTGACAAGCGTGAACAGATGTACGAGCGCACTCGGCCCACTGGTGACCCCGGCTGTTACATGTTCAGACTTAGTGACACTGCCGTTGTCGATGCCACGGTATATATGAATACAGTAATAATAAATTTCTTCATCATCATTATTACATTTTTATAGCGCTGTTAAGTCGTGACTTCTGAGGCACTGGTGGACCATGGCTAGGGACCAACTTAATTCACGATTTCACGGCCGTGACATTTTCCGTGAAATTGGCCTTCTTCCGTGAAAAACGCCAATTTCCGTTAAATCCGTGATTTTTCGTGAATTTTAGCGCTTTTAGTTTAATTTATGACAATTCCAGAGTTTTATCAGCAGCTTTTGTACGGATGTTGCTGTTTGCCACGTGTCGCACTTCAGCACTAAGTAGTTGACATTGACTGT
>Ga0209671_1006313_pt1 | contig 12138 bp, 5 predicted proteins | sample WorMetHERISLAND2_2_FD_187401 | JGI IMG/M metagenome (GOLD analysis project Ga0209671, IMG submission 187401) | Marine gutless worms symbiont microbial communities from Max Planck institute for Marine Microbiology, Germany - Olavius geniculatus... | ecosystem: Host-associated > Annelida >...
ATGGTGGACATGCTGAACAGCGTATCAACTCATCTCATTAGTTTGCATTGTTGCTACAAAATCTTTCTCAGTTTTCACTAAAATTTTTTTTGTGTGCTTTAACTTATTTGTTAGCCTTTATTTCGATAACTGATAGGAAATGTATTGACATACTATAACAGCACTGACTGTGTTATGTCGTAGTTAATTGTGTGCTCTTTTAATTAATTGTATGTTATGGTATTTTTCTTTTGGTATCGGCCTAACCTGAAATGTCCTGATAAAAATTGAGCATGTATGTATTGTCTTTTAAGTCGTCATTAAGATCTATTTGTTAATTTTGTTGATAATTTGAGTTTGCTGAATTTAGGTGTGTGAACTTTTTGAACCTGTCCATATGGTGGTTGTGATGAGATTCTAGAGTGTTGCTAGCATGCTGTAATAGTAGTAGTAACGACAGTGTCTATGTCGCTGTCATCATGACGCTGCCACTGTGAGAGTTCACCAAGTTTATATGATGAATGTAACACGAGCACCGACCGGCCACTGATCTTCGGACCAAGCCGCCAGTTGACCTCAGCCACTGATCTGCCTGAACTGGCACTGTTATGCAATATGCATGTTTCAGTATAATTTATTCACAGTGGCCATGAACCTGGGAAACCTGGAATACTCAGGGAATTTTCTGAACTGGAAAACTCCTGGAAAACTCGGGAATTGTCAAAGAATACTGTGCAACTTTAGGAAAAATATGCAGCAGACAAAATAATGTCACCAGATATGGTTTTTGGGATGCAAAAATGCTTTAACATACGTCTGCATCCGGACCCCACTGGATCAGCTTACAGTTAGTTTATGGCTCTGGAAAAACCTGGAAAACTCGGGAAAATTTTTTCCTCCTACTTTGTGGCTAGCTTATTATTACTACTCAGTCCAAACGCTGATTCCGTGTTGGGTAGAGGGCTGAGTCAACTACTAAGCTGCTGCTGCTGCTGCTGCTGCTGCTGCTGATGATGATGATGATGATGATGATGGTGATGACAATGACGATGTACAGATACGGTTGACGTGAGTCACAGTCATAGCGTGAGTGATATTCAGTCTCTGAGTCTGGACTCGGAGAGTGCTGCGTCAACACCCACCACCGGCAGAGTAAGTCGCTTTCCTGCAGCTGTTAATTTTTTTATTTATTATCTCATCAACTGAGTCGGCGAGTAAAGTTTCACATCCCACTCGATGTGTTACAGGACATCTTGCACTACCAGAAGCCTGTAGTGAAGGGCGGTCATAAAAACTGAATAAACATTTATGTGACTGAAGTTTCTACGTTACACAGTCGTGTTTGGCATGGGTTTTGCTAGCTGTGCTTGCATAGCTCTTGTTGAAATAGTTTCGGCAGCATGTGGCATTTAGCTTAGCAAGACATTTACTCTGTTGTGATAATTTAATGAAGTTGTGTGTGTGCTTTGTGCATTAGCGAAGTCAGGCTGAAGAAGTAACGTTTGAGTCGCTCAAGAGAGCACTGGGTCAGTATTTGCACTGTTTGAACTGAATTATAATCTTATATTTGTAGTGTAATTCCAAGAATTAGACTTAATGGTGATGGCAGAAGACACATAGTCAGTTTTAGACTGTCATGTTTTACTAGGTTACTAGTAATGTGGGTGACTGTTTATAGGTGTTGTATTGTGTGTGCATTTTACCAACACAGCTTGGCCATTTCGTCCTGGTTATCTGCTGTGCATACTGGTGGTCACCATGGCACAGCACCTACTGGGAAATAAATGGCGAATCGTGTGGTGCATTTGTCACTGTATGATATGTGTTGGTACATGGTTAACATGGTTTAACGCCTGTCACCAACTCCAAACTTTGCATGACACATTACAGCCAAACTATCAACAAAATAATTACTGTTAACAGACTATAGATTAGACGTTTAGGAATGCCCTATCTAATCTCTTTATTGTCGAGCCTTTCATTTTCCATCAAATGGTGATGTTGCTTCACAAATTGTCAGGCAGTACAGTCAGCCATTCTCGCAATAGCTGGGTTTCTTGTTTTATTTTGTTTCACACAGAGATGCCACATTACTGAATATTTTATGATTGTGAATGCCGTTGCTCATAACTGAAAACAGCAGTACTTTGGAATATTTTGAATTTTCATTTGTAGAATCTTATTTCTTTTGAAATTGTCTTAGTAGTTTACCCGGCTGTGGCATTGTCATCAGTGTTGTCATTGATGGTTAGTGGAATGTTATGCTATGCAGAGAATGATCCCAAAGCCAGAGAACAAGAAAAGAAGCAGCAGCAACGCATCTACGAGTCTTTTCGGTCGGGGCCGTTTGAAGAAATCGTTGCTCGTTCTGAAGCTCATGTAATATCGCGCATTTCTTTTTTAGTGCAATATCTCTTTATATCATTCATTTTGAACCTCACATTGATGGGAGATTTGATGGACAACTGGTCGCTAATTGGCAATGGAAAAACGGTTATTGAGATGATCTCCGATCTGGTCCTGAAGTTGATTGGAGATCAATATGATCAGCCATCAAATGTGCATGGAAAAACGGGACACTATTGTAGTAACACATCTAGTGTGTGTGTTTTTTTGTGAAGTACTCTGACTTGTTTGTCAATCCCATTCTGCTCTTGCATATTATGTCAGGGTAGGATAATGCGTTATATATGCTGAACACAAACAAAGTGATAGCTACTTTGCTGCATGTAGCTGAATACAGAATTAATGGAAGAAGAAGCTAGAAGTAAGCCAGTTAACAAAGTTGGTGATTTCCAATGCAGTGCGGTTAATTAGAATATCGGTGAAGAGCTAGCCGCTGGTTTAATGCTGTTGTTCGGTGTGTTATTGGTGCAGTCTCAGCGCATTCTTAATCACCTGAATGAGATTCTCGGCCAGATCTCGACATCCGTTGACGACGTTGAAGCGACAGTGTACAACAGCGATGAAGACGAAGGCTTATCGGCTTCAACACATTTGACTGCTGCAACGCAACAGCAGACTATGTCCAGCACTTCGTCGACAGTCACTGACTCCAATGCTGCCTCCTACGAGATGCAGTTTCCTCAGCTGTTTCTCCAATAGCCGACAAATCAGTCATCGTCCACGTAAAGTAACAAAAAATGTAAAGTCCTTTCCGAGCTTTAACACCCATTGGGCGGCGCTGATCTCCGTTTCCTAAGGCCCTCAGCCAGACACCAGTTTTTACACTGTGAGACCACGGATACGGGGCTAGTGCATCGCGCGGTGTGCCCGTTTATGTCCCAGCTTTCGCTGGTACTCATTACGCCTACCCACGGAGGGATGGCCAGGCTGAGTTGACCTGGGTGGCTGGTTACATACCTTGATGGTTTACCTCCCTGCTGACGGTCATTCATCCAAGTACTAACCGGGCTTGGCGTTGATTAACTTCGTTGATGTGACAAACGACGTTACCAGCTAAGCCAAATCACCACCAAATCACTGTCTACATGTACTTAACTTTTTATTTAGTAGAGTGGTAAATCATTGTGGTGCGATGTGATGTTTGGTTGTGTTGTTGTGTTGGTTGTTAAGGCCACTAAGCTGTGGAAGCAATAACCGCTTGCTGCACATGCAGGCTGAATGGCATTCTGTAAGAGACCCTGAATCATTCTGTGGTCGTTAATGTACTGTGATCAGTTTGCAGAGATGATATGTCATCAGTTAAGCATTAGATAACGTTAAGCCATTTTATATGATTGCCATTATAATGTACAGTAAGGTAATGGTAAAGGGTTAGCCACAGTATAGAGGAGCTCATCCCTTTGCGATATCCTTGAGCCATGGAGTACAACTCGAGATTGCATACATCTCTGTTGGGTGAATTAGTCCTTAACAGAGACTTCCTGTTACCTTCGCACGTTGTGCTACTTATTTATTGACCACGATGGATGAAGGGCTGAGTCAACCCTGACGGGATTAGAACCCAGGACCTTTTGATCTAAGGATCAAGCACTCTACTGACTGAGCTATCCTGCTTTTATTGTACAGTACACTATATAAATGTAGTCCAGTGCTGGGTCTGATGGTAAAGCATGTCTGCAGTACACAGGTGTATAACTTAGCATGAGAGAGGCTCTGCGATTAGTATTTTATCCAGGAACTGCATTTCTTTTGTCATTCCTCATACCAAAAGAAGGGTTTACTGGCACTTCTGCTGTAATTAATTAATTAATTAGTAATTAAGCCAGTGTCTGAATGAGACATATTGAATATGTTGCAATCCCCGTTAAATTAACTCTTAGTGCATTTTGAATTTAAGTAACTACGATATGACAGTTGTACTAATTAATGTAATTCTTTCGCATGTATTGTAAAATGACGAAGAATTTCATTGACATGATTGTTGGTAAGTTTTCAGTTACTAACGAGTGAATAACGCCTGTCTGTATTGCTTGTAATCTGGCTGCATTGTTACCTGCTGAGACTGGCAAAGTGATCAGTAGTCTACAAAGGATTTTGCCGCCAAAAGTGTCATTTTTCGTTTGTCAAAAAGTGCAAATTCCATCAATAATTTTGCCAGAAATCCAAAATTTTGCTTTTTTTGCCATTGGAAAATAAGACACTTTCAGCATTGTAAAACTTATTCTATGAAATCTTGCCAAAACATTTCTGATGCTTTTGGCTTCCACTTCTTTTTTCGTTTGTCAAAAAGTGTAAATTTTGTCAAAAATTTTGCCACAAATCCAAAATTTTGCCAGTTTTTCGCCATCTGAAATTTAGTGCTTTACATGGTAGGTATGCTGCAAAGGATTTTGCCACCAAAAATGCCATTTTTTGTTTGTCATAATGTGCAGATGTAGTAGATTTCATCAAATTTCGTCAGAAATCAATATTTTCATCATGACTGCCAGTTTTTGTCATTTTGTCAGTTTTTCGTCAAAAAACGAAATCCTTCGGAGCCTAGTGATCAGCCAGTGGAAGGCTGGAGGTCTTACTTATTAGCTCTTGGATGCTTGACAGAACATGGTTTATTTGTATCATATATGATACATTATTTTTCAGTGCTGTGCGTTGGCAGTATGACCGGGGTCAGATTAATTAGATGCGGGGCTTGTACTGTGGCAAAAAAACAAAGCGAGCTTCTGTTTCAGTTCAAGTGAAATAAATGATTTAAATAGCAGGAACATGTACAACATGCGTATCAAAAGCACTTTTATTTAACTTGGCAACTATTGTTATTCCTTTAAAAGAAATGGGAAATTCAACTTTGTACATTTTTTTCTGTTTATAGAATATAGATGCATGCTTGTAACGGAAATAACAAAGTGAGGGTAGAATGGCAAGACATCTCTTCTGTTGGTGAGCACATTTCGAGAAAATTGAAAACTACTTTTTACACAATGCATTTTTAGACTTATCAACCGGTGGTTTTCTAATGTTTGTGTAAATTTTGATCATAAGTAACACCAAGATTTGTTTGCTATATTTCATTATGTAATGAGATGGACAGTCAAGTAGGATTTTGAAGAACTTTGTAGTTCGTAGTTGGGACGTTTTGCCATAGTCAGCAGTAGATACGATGTTTTGCTATACTTTTCTCGGAATACTTATAGTTAGGGCCCACAGTTTTTCATAGAAAATTTCGCCAAATTCCGCAGGCCAGTTTGCAAAATTCTACAGCTTACCATGGCAAAATTGTCCAAATTCCGCGGCTCACCATGTCTTCCATTTATAAGTCAAGTGAGCTCTATCCTGTTCAAAAACTTTGGTTTTGGATGGGCTGGCTGGCATAGTGACATTGTCTTGTGCTGAGTTATGCTAGCAACGTACAAAGAAGATTACCTATCTTTTTCATTTTAAAAGTGCTATTTGTCAAGTTGAGTTGCATTTATTTGCGATTGTGCCATGGCGATAGGTTTTAGCAGTTTAGCTTGATTTTTTTCCGTGATAAAAATACATCATCAAGTCAAAAATCATACTAATCGCCGGTGAATTTTCAACTTCTGCAAAATTCCACGAAATTCCGGAGAAATATCAAAATTTCATGGCAAAGGGAGAATTTTGCAGCTCAGCTCGATATTCTGTGGCCTGCGGAAAACTGCGGGCCGTTCTTATAATAACTACTAGAACAACATGATAATTGTATAGCTGTTGGGCTGGTAGCATTCGGTATTTCTGCTACTGCCTTAGTCCAGCCATGAGTATCACTTTCACTGCTGTTTTTCGATAATGGTCAGCTTCCACACATTAAGTACTGTTGTGCTGTTTTTTGTTACAAAACTGTCGATGGTGGCCATTGAATTGGTTGTGTCTTCTGTTTCCGTGGCATTAGTCGCTACTGTTGTAACTTTTTTCACCCAGATGCAGTGTTTATCTGTCATAGTGTACGTCAGTGTTGTATCTGTTAGCACTGATATATAAGCTATTGTTAAGTCAGTCCGGTTAGAACTAGTTAGTGAACGTGTTGTTCTTTATCTTTTGTATGGTATAGTGTAGTTTCTTTTACAACATTGTCAAGACTGTACGATGTCGTTGTAGAGTTGTCCAGGTTTTACAGTCTCATCATTTTATTTTTGTGGTATCTTGCACAAAATGTGATCCTGTTGTGCGTTTTTGGCACATTAGCATATTTCCACAGTGCTGCATTGCTTTTGCTTTTTTCAATTTGGTTTCATGCCTTCATTTAACAATTCTGCACTGTCCCCTAAGAGTGTACATTACGACATTGTATAGCATCAGTCAAATGAATCATTTTCTGATTCATTTCTTACTGTGCTTCAGTATTCGTTAGTATACCAGCAGACAACTTACAACATTATGTAAGCAGTATGTTTTAAAGTAATGTATTAAATAGTTATGATTAAGATGCATAAAATAATCAGTTAGCTTTCAGTATCAAAAAGTGTGGTGTTCTCAAAATGTTCAACATCATTTCCAGATTGTCGTGTGATGTGATGTCACATTATTAGGGACATTATAAAATCACGGAAACACGGAAATCACGGTAACCATGATATTCTCATATGCCGTGATTTTGCATTTTTTACAACAATACTGATGTTTTTAATCAGCATAAGTTGCAGTTTGTTGTGTGATTTTAACACAGAAATATTTATTTTTTGTCAAGTTTGCCTCTCAAGTCGTAAGCCGTTCCGCAAACTCTCTGAGCTTGCTGTTCGATACTTATCCGTTCCTGGGAATAGCGTTGATGCAGAACGCAGTATTAGACAGTACACTGTAGTCAGTGTTCCCCAGTGACAAAATTTTACACATAAAAATCTTGCACTGCATCTAATGATGGTCGCTAATGCTAGATGATGAGTTTTATAGATCTATAATGGTCTATCAAACTCATGATTTTATGCCGTGTTTTTGGCGTAATTTTTGGGATTTTTTGCCGTGATTTTTTGCTGTCCCTACACATTATGTTTGTTTCTGTAACTTGTCTGGGTAACATAACCATTGTTGTGCAATGCTCATGACTGTATATAATGCAACTGACGTATGGTTGTTGTCATACAGCATGACAATGTTGACACTTCACAGTGCGATGCAGATTTATGTCAGATTGCGTTGATGGATCTAGAAGATTTATTCGTGAATGTCCATTCATTCTTCATTTTAGTCCCCTACCCCAAGCACAGGTTGAGCAAGCCTGCAGCTTCAGATTAGTATGCTAGTAGTATCTGTGCACTGTATTGGTCCTTGCATGCACTATCTGGAGGGGGTACGGCCCCATGGTGAGCGCAGTAACGCGGGTGTGTGGGCAGAGTTCCCAGTGGGGTCCAGGGGCAGAACCCCTCGTCAGGGGGCCAGCTGAAGACTTTTGGTTTTTGGACATTTGATGGAAGCCACAAAGTTGCCCACTTTTCTAAAATTTGGAAATGCAAAGAAATCGGATATTTGTGTTATCTTTGCCAAAGATCATGGGTGGCCACAAAACTGGAGGGTGGAGCAAAACTGGGGGGCCTGTTTCTCCCAGGCCCGGTGCTAAAACCGCCACTGCCTGTGCTGCAGGGCAGGCAGTAAAATTTCACTTTTATAATTTATAAGGTAGTCAGTTGCAGTAGTGAGGTGCCTGGAGATTGTAAAAAGAAAACATGATACATTTGTGCATGTATAATTAATTGACTTAATCATGTTACAGTTTGCAGTTTTGCCATTGTGGTTTTGACTCAACACGATTAATTGATAGGACTTAGTTTTATTGGCTGTTGTCGTTGTTTATGTTTTCTGCGATTGAGAATCATTGAAAATATTTCATGCATGCCGTAACGACTGATTGGTTGCATTCTTCTGCCAGAGTTATGATTCAGATCAGTTAAGTTTCGGTTGTCAATCTTTATGTTGCTGTACATGTCAATATGTTGGTTTTTTTTAAAACTCTTCTTTTATGTGGACAATTTAACTGCAGACATTGCTGGACTGCTGTGCGTATGTCTTAAAATGCATCTGGATTCTAGATTGTGTCAGCAGGGTGGTCCATAAAAACATGGCACTTTACTTTTGTCCATGTCTTAGCCAATTATTGACTGATTTTCAAAATTTTTTCACTAGCACATTCTGCAGACAATTTGCAATGATGTGGTTATTATACTCTGTGTCTCAAAAAAAAACCGGACCCCTGCTACTTTTTGCAATAACTTCAACAGTCCTGGTTCACTAGCAGTAGATTTTGACAAAAATAATCGTTAGAGAATCAGCACTTAATAGCATGTGTTACTTCGCGAGAAATTTTAAGAACAGAGTACCAGCTGAGGTTTTCCTGTGGCCCCTACAGTAGAGGCAACTCCAACGAACCAACAACGTCAGTTACGAAATCATTAAATGTTATAACGCCAACGTTTGAAGTTGAACGAACTGTTGATTAGCAACATCATAGTCAGAAGTTACAGCAGATGTTCAAAGTGCTGTCCCTTTACTCGAACACAGGCCCGGAGACGTCTTCTTTCGTCGATTGCGTCATCGACAACGGTCTGCCGTAGGCCAGACCAGACCTCTACCAAGCGCTGCTTCAGTTAATCCACATCTAACCTAAGCTGGTACCCCGTTTTATGACATATCGTAAGCCCGTAACACACTACGATATTGAGTACCTTATGACGATTTTCTCAGCTAATCATTATTATTATTAAGCACAGTTTGTTGGAGTTATTTCAAAACGTAATAGGGGTCCGGTTTTTTTTGAGACACAGTGTATATCTCATTACACTATAAAATGCCTCTCCACACAAACTTGTGAAATATTAATGAAATGTGAATTATAACGATGATAACAAAGAAACATTTTGGTAAAATGAACAAAAAACACTTCTGACCAACTTTGCGGTTAATAGTCTGTATGACACTAGACTGTGTCATACGGATCATTCACTGCAATGTCGTTCTGACGTGTTTTTTTCATTTATCTAAATGTTCATTAATATTGTTAGTTTTTCTTACATTTATATGTCACAAGGTAGTGTAGAGATGCAATTATGGCATGGTGGAATACACCGCGTTATTGCAAATTGTCTGCAAAGTGTGCCAGTGAAAGAATTTTGAAAATCGGTCAATAATTATCGAAGATATGGGCAGAAATGTAGTGCCACATTTTTTTATGGACTACGCTGTATATAACTTTATAAGTACATGTACGCTCTGTCCCAAGAAAAGCATCCCTGACATTTTCGACTGTAACTTGAAAACCAATTATCAGATTTTGATAATTTTTTGGTGTGAATATTCCTGATGCAACTTGCCATCAAATGACCATTTAGTTTCCCATTTCACCCAACGTTTGTATCTGCACTACCTGGGGAAAATGCAATGAGTGAAATATCACTTTTTTACCCAATGCGATATGATTGCTTAGTTAACATAACGTGTAAAAACACATTTTGTTTACATTTCTGACACTTTGGTTGACATTTCATTCAATTTCTCAACTGCTTGCAGTAAAATTGCTTGAAATGTTGGCCCATTATGCAAACACAGACAAGGAGATGCTTTTCCCATTCATTGACATCTTTATCGATAATGTTCTGCTCCAGACCAATCCAGGCTTTACCAGTCGCTTTTTGACTTCACAAACGTTTTAAAACTTTTCTGGTAGACACACTGCTGCATGACAGTCAAACCTTGTAATAGACTGGCTGTTGGGGCCCACAGATTTGGACAGATGGAATTTATTGACGTTTTTGTCGTCACAGTGTAGCACGGTAGTGCGTAACACTGTTGTAAGGGCGACTATCAAAGTCAGTGGGAAACCCCAAATTTTTGGCACCCGTAGCCCCAAACCCCTGAATCAATCGACTCTGTGTCCTAGCAAAATGATTTCTGCTGTTTTGGATGTGTGACTTGCCCTTTCACAGTAATGTAAACTGGTAAGTTTTTTATATTTAATTCATTTTGACGTGTATTATGCTTGGTTTGCTTTCTCCAGGTAGTGCAAAAGCAGACGTTGGGTATTGTGGAAACTAAAACACTTATTTAGTGGCCAGTTGTGTCAGAAATATTTTTGCCAAAAATTATTAAAATCTGCTAATCTTTATTCAAGTTAGATCGATAATGTTGGGGGTGTTTTTACAGGTTTTCTGTTTATTTCAACACATATTTCGCTTGATCTGTTTCCCTAGGTAGTGCATTTGCACATGTGCATTGCACGTTGGGTGAGGTGGGATGGCAAGTTGTGTCAGGTATATTCGTACCAAAATTTATCAAAATTTGTTGATTTGTTTTCTAGTTACAGTCAAAAATATCGGGGATGCTTTTTTGGGACAGAGTGTAATTACAGCTATATTATGACTGGCCTAGTGTAATTACAGCTATATTATGACTGGACTTGCTATTTACTGCATGCAGTCAGTCAGTCAGATAATTATATGGATAGTGTGGTCCGTCTGCAGTCATCGGTGTAAATGTAGATGTTCTTGTTATTCTGCACATGCGAGTAAAATTGTTACGCGAATAATTCCAGCAGTAGTTATTGCAAATTGTATATAGTCATTAATTGTATTCTTTGCCGTAAAATGTGACAGCATGATTAATTCAGTGATGGTTGGAAGGAATTTCTTTGCATCTTTAATCTGATTATTTGATTTGCGTATTCTGCATAGTCAGTTTCTGGTTATTGATAGATCTAAGTGCTACAAACATGAACACGTTTACTAAAGTAATCCGCGTGTGCCATTTTATGAAATTTTCCTTCTACGTGGACACATTGCTGATTCTTTGCAGTCTGAGCTCAGTTTTACTTAGACATTATTCAGTTTTTATGACACCAAATTTTGAGTATAAATTCGACTTAAAGAAGGTAGTGGCAGTTGTCGATAATAATGTGTACCAGTATGTGTGTGTTTGCATGTTCAGGGTGACCACCTGTCTGGAAAACCTGGAAATGTTGGGGAATTTGAAACATGTCAGGGAAATGTCAGGGAAAAAATCTTGTCAGGGAAAAGTGTCCCCAAACTGTTCATTACTAGTTGAATATTTGCATTCAAGTCCATTTTTTTCTGCTCACTTTGCTCGCAGACTGGTACTCCCATACTTTTAAATTTGTGGTGCCAGTAAGCCACTTTTGTTTGCCTTTATTGTTTAAACTGCACTAAATTTGGTCAGTTAAATCTCTGGAAAATAATTAAAATTGTTGCCAATAGACGTCATATAGCTACTGTTGCGAGGGGCGATACTCCGTCTATGTTCCCTCAAAATGTCTGGGAAAGTCAGGGAAAAGTTGGGGAATTTGATCATGACCAGACAGTGGCCACCCTGCATGTTTTGATGTAAAAACTAGAAAAGCACTCGGAGAGCGCAGACCTCCGCCAAGCATGTTAACTGCGCGTCTCGTGAGCATTAGCTCAAATTTCCGGATCACCCCCAAAATTGAATCACTTGTAGTTTTGGCCATTAAAGATCCTTTCATGACTTTTTGAGTTATCTTGCTAACACACAGACAGACAAACAAACTCTGGCAAAAACATAACCTCTTTGGCGGAGGTAACAAGAAATTTGAGCAAAGCTTACGAGACGCGCGAAAGCCTATAGCATTTCCAGTTCAGTAGTTATAGTTTCGAAAATTGCATATCACTTGGACTCGGTCCATCGGGACCCTAATACACATCGGCCATAGGCGCGTCTGGCGTTGACGACGGTGGCGCCTCCTTGTGAATGATAAAGACTTGCGCAGCCTCATAT
>Ga0209671_1006314_pt1 | contig 12137 bp, 7 predicted proteins | sample WorMetHERISLAND2_2_FD_187401 | JGI IMG/M metagenome (GOLD analysis project Ga0209671, IMG submission 187401) | Marine gutless worms symbiont microbial communities from Max Planck institute for Marine Microbiology, Germany - Olavius geniculatus... | ecosystem: Host-associated > Annelida >...
CCACTGTTTGGTATCACAGGGTAGTCATATGGCGACCCTATTTGCATTTACAGACAGTTTCCCGCTATGACATACCGTTTAGTCACAATCCATATTTTACTTTACAGACGACAGAGAGACGACAGACAACAGCGTGCCATAAGCGCGACCGTTTGTAGGGTCGGCTATAAACCGGAAGCGGAAGTAGACAACAGCTGATAAGTTGTGTTCATGTGTTTGTTTATATACTTTAAAGTGCTTTTTTTATTAACTTATATATCAGTTAGACAATACCTTTATCATGGATTTCAAGAAGCTGATGAATGTGGCGTCACAGAATGAACGGAATGCGCAGAAAGTACGTTGTGGTGTTGCCTTTATACGCATGAAACGATATGGTATCTGAACTGACCCGTACACGCCCCCTTTACCGAGAAATATAGGCCAACAGGACCAGCTGCTGCTACATATAGTTTATGTTGCTGATCGTTGTTTACATTTTTCGTACTTTAATGTATTGTTGAAAGCTTTAAAGCCTTGTTTTGTTTATAAACATTTAGCTTGAAGCTGTTTGTCTGTCTTCGTCTTCGCTCTTTGCTTGTTTCATGTGTTAGCAACGTCTAAGAATAATTCCTGCATTTAATAATACAAAAATAGCAATTAAACTGGTGTTGTAATGTGTTAGAGTATTGCAGCATTTGTGTGTCAACATTTTTACGATGTTTATTTCAGTTATCAAACTTGCTGAAAGCGTGATCCTCTGCTTTCCTGATATCCAAGTGTAATTTTTTTGCACTTATTAATTTGTTATTGGTTATTAATTAGTTAATTAATTAATCGATACAGTGTGATGTTGGCAGCACTTGATGAACAGCAAGTCAGGACTTTCTACAAAGTTAGCTCCTCTAAAGAAAGAAATGAAGTCTGCTTGTAAGGGAGTACAATCTGCTGCTGTTAGAGCATTTCTTGAAAGGAGAGAAAAGGAGGAAAGTGAAAAGGGTGAATATAAATCATGCAACTTATTTAGTTCAGAGTTATTAAATTATTGCAATTACTTAATGTGTTGAAGAAATTATCGTGATTGCAAGAAATGACACCGTTAAAAATACTGCATGTACATAAATTGCATGAAGCAGGAGCTCCAATATTCATTTAAAATGTCGTTATTTAGAGTATTTAGGGCCTAGTTACTTCTTATATAGCAGTTCCATTACCACTGTAATAATTTTCAGTTGACGAACTAATGAAATAGATTACTGTGCTAACGACATTGTTTATTGTTTATTGGCAAGTTTGACAGTGGTTGCATGTTTTCTCTAAATCGATGTAACATTTTGTAACACTTAGAGAAAATATTGAAATTTAAATCGCTCACAGTTTTTTAGAGTTAAACATATGTTCATTTTGTTGCAAATTTCTGGCCGAATATGCAGGTGGATGATTCCATAAACGTTTAAACATTTTGAATCAATATGGGCAAGAGTTTGCTGCTGTTTTTTTTAAAATTTCTTAATTATGTGTCGGCAACAGCACTAGTTTTAATTTGACAGCACACAGTATGTGTGACTGTCTTACAGCTGCTGCGGAACAGTTGAAGAAAGATGAGCTGTTGAGACTGAGGCACGAAGCGCAACACGATCGCAAAGCACATGCCATGGCATCACGCACCAAAGACAATCTCAAAGTGTTAGCAGACGATCGTGATAGGACCTCCGAACCAGCAGAAGCACAGGACAATCCGGTAGTCGACCTCAAACATCTGTTCACTAAACATGATCGCAGAGTTCCACACCTTCCTTCCGAAAAGATTCCCGATATGTTATCAGCGATGAAGGAAAGACAGAAGCAGAGACGGTTGGAACAAGAGAAGGCGAAGAAAGCGGCCGAAGAAGCCGAAGCTGCGAAGATGAGGCAGCAGAAGCTTAATATTGAAACCTCCGTGCACGAACACAAGCGCAAAAAGGTTTGCATTGCCCCACCATCATCAGTTTCTGTTTCCGATAGAAAACGTCATGGTCATTCTCCTTCTGCTTCAGTGTCCATTCTCCCGAAGTTCATTTCTGCCGATAAGGAGGATGTTGAATCCATGGGGAAGGTGAATAAAAAGAAGCAGCACCCTCCACCGATGAGTTTTGAACAGTTGATGTCGCTGGCGCAGCAGAAACAGGCAGAACCGATTGTCGATACACAACCCCCCAGTGTGTCGAAGAAAAAAGTTTCAGCTGAACAAGAGCGACCGATGACACAGGAAGAGAAGGACCGACAGAAGCGACGAGAGACAAAAGAATACCAGGATTGGTTGAAATACGGTGGACCTGCACCATCTGCTCCTTCCAGCGGAAAATCCCGACATCAGCAACAAGTGCGGGAATCCCACACAGGCCAGAAAGCTGTTTCTGCTGCGAAAGTGGTGGCAGCAAGTGATGCATTCGATGATAGCGATTTTGATTCGGAAACCGAACATGCTCATAGTTTACACAAGGTTAATGGTATGAGGTCATATCCATATGGTACCACGAGCAGGTTAAAAGATGATGACAATGACGCTCTTTATAAGCAGTCGTCTGTCACAAAAGCCGACTCTCGTCAGCGGTCAGTTGAAGCTTCAAGACAAGTTTCTCGCGGAGAGGTCCCCTCCACAAAGGGCAAGTCAGTCATGACATCAGCAAAGGGAAGCGAGACTGGGCAGAATGGGAAATCAAAGAGTCTTAGTGATGAGCTGATTGAGAAATTAAAAGAAGAGCGACGGCGGATGGTTGAAAGTGGCGACGCTGTACCGTCATTGGCCGACATGTTGCAAGATCTGTTAAACAAAGTGCATGGCAGTGAAACTAGCTCACAAGAGACAACGACTTTCAAACAACCGTTGTCATCTGGAACAAGCTCTAATCCGAGTTCTAGCAACGCAAAGTCAAAACTGTTCATTTATGAGCGAAAAGCTGAATCATCCTCAATTAGACCTCAGTCGTCAGTAGCAAGTGGTGCTAGTCGTTCTTCAGGGTATGTCACTGTCAATGAGACGGTGCTTGACTGTGCGCGAGACAAGTCTAGCTCTGCAAAACCTGGAGATAAACGGCCGATGAAGTCCACCTGGGAAGAAATGTATCAACGGGCAAAGTCGAAAAATCCAAATCTTGATCATCAAGGTAATCTGCCTTATCTGTTTTTGCCCTTGTCTTTTCTGTTGTGTCTGCTGTCATTTTTTTAGCATTTCTCAGAATGTTAAATGCCAGCAGCATAGTTTTGTGAGATTTTAAGAGTTATGCATTTCACTTTTGTTGTATCGTTACCTTTGAAATAACATGGTTTGAAGTCACATTTTTCGCTACATATGTAGGCACAGGTCAAAAAATAAATATGATTATAACAGCAGCCAGGATAATTGTGAATATTTTTTATAGCTAGAGCAAGCAGAGAAAATACTTTCAACAAAAATTTTGTTATGCTGTTATATTTCCTCTAAACCTTTTTAATGAAAACATTCAAACCCAGTCTGATTTTGCATTTTCTGCACCTAAGATTTTGCATGCGCTAAACACTGTCGATAATTAACTGTTGTTAACAATTTTATGTAATTTTAGGTTTATTTTTCAGTTAATCAGGTAAAAGAGCTGCTGTTAAGGAGCATACAAAGCGTTGAACTGCACTGGAATAAAAGAAAACAAAATTAAATTAAATTAAATTAAATGATAGCCACATGCTATGGGTTTTTTCAGTTTATTTTGTTTTGTTTTTTGGTTCAGTTCTGTCACTTTGTATGCTTTTACCACTGATGTGGTGCATCACTTTGGTATAGTGTACGCACAAAAGGCCAGTGAGCTGATTTTTCAGAAGAATTTTTTTTTCAGATGAAGTGCACATTTTAATATGACTCAAGTCGCCATTATATGTACTGCGAAATAAATTCACTCTGTGTTGTTGCTGTAGTTTATAAAGCCCATTTTGCTTTTTTTTCTATACTCAGTGGAGTGAGTCATTAAAAGATGCTGCTGCTCCGTTGTCACAGACTTAACAATGTCGCATACAAAAGGCCCAAACACATCATGAGACAAGGTTTTTGCATAAAAGTCAAGAAAATTGGATTAATTGATTTGGCGAGTTAACATACGCATAGTGATAAATCAGCCTGGTGGCCTTTTGTCCAGTTGCCTTTTGTTGGAGATTTCTTTGGTACAGGATGGAATGCTGCACCTATAGCTGTGGTTTGGATGCAGAAAGGAAAGCTGTTAAACGATCGAGGCAGAATTATGACCCATCAGATGATGAGGATGAGGATGAGGATGAAGATGATGAATTTATGGGTGATTTCATTGACGATGGATCTGACACTGAACGCACCGACTATTCACACTACATCCGCCAACTGTTTGGATACGATCGGCGCAAGTCAGTCTTGTGTTGCTTTGATAACAATATTTTGACACATTGGAGTTATTGTTTTATGTTCTGGAACTTTGGCATTGGTTTTTTTGCTTTTCCAGACAAACTGTTTTTTAGCTTTTTGTGGTTTTAAACTTTATTTATTAGCATATTTTAAGACTGATCTAAATTGTACTGTTGTCTTGTAGCACATTGCAGTTAGATATCTTAAATATGTTGCATCATTATTTTTGCTAAGTGGATGCAGTGAAGGGCAGTGATTAAGTTTTCACTCTTGCCTCTGCACAATGGCATCATCTATAGTGACATCAGAATAGCGGTGACATCATTACATCACCAGCAGACTGTATATTGTCTATGACGTCAGCAGCAGCGACGCGTGCTGCAAGTGCATTCACAAATCTACAAATAATGCATTTACGTTAGGCTGCTATTTTGTGAAAAAAATTCACTTGGCTGAGATATGAACCAAAGGAGCACCTTGTAGATAATTGCATGTCTGAAGATAAAATGTCGACATACACCAGCCAGTCTTTCATCTGGGTTAGGTGCATAGAAGATGTTATTTGTTGGTAGATTTGCCAATGAGAAAGACGATGACCTCAGAGGCATGGAATCCAGCTACAGCCAACAGCTGAAAGAAGATGCTGTCAGGTATGAACTATAAATAGTAACAGTACTATACTTTCTGTGCTGCTGCTCTATATGAACATATTGTGTGCTATATGTTGTATAATAGTAATTCATCTGGTGGTAATAATATAAGCAATGGCAGCAGTAAGGAAGTTGAATTCTTACTGTAATAAATCTAGAAAGAGCATTTTTATGATGTGTGCATATTTTATTGCTTTATTGTTGTACTGTTTGTTATTTTGCATGCAATCTTGTAATGATTTGCAGCAACTTTTTGAGTTAAAAAAGTGTGTGGGGAATGAAGTGCAATTTTTGGACAGTCAGTTGCAAATTTTCAACAGAGGAGATTATGGGTGCTCAAAATTTCAATTTTTCCCTAAATTATAGTAATAATAATAATATTTTTTAATGCCCCTTAATTTTCCAAAATGGGGTTTTAGGCCAAATTTGGCATTTTAATATGAAAATTTTGGGACAAGAAGCAGATTCTATGACTGTTTTCCAACAGCCCAAAATTTAGGGTTGGCAGTGGCCTCTGACCCCACCTGCCAGGACGCCACTGGGGATGAGGAGAGGAGGGGTCAGTTGGAATGCTCCCAGACAAAAATTCTTTCTGCAGTGATGATTTACTGCTCTTATTGTTTTGTCATATTTAGTTTGGAAAGACCATTCTCAAAATAGCCTATTGTGTGTCGAGCGGAATGTTAATCCTCTAGGGTGCATTGGGGTTAATTTAACGATGTGCACTATATAATTTCACATTTTGCTTACTTACTTACTGTACTCAATCACATCAAATAGAGAAACTTTAATTGGCTTCTTTGCTTCCCTTGGCTATCATAGGTCGTTTGTCTAAAGTGTACAGATAGACCACAAGTTGAATGAGGAAAGCGATCGCTGTCATTATGACTTGCGTTGATTGCACGCAGTATATTGTGTTCTGTGTGTGTGGACAGCACAAAGCTTGGTTTGCTGGAAGACCTGGAAGACATGAGGCGAGAAGAGGAGGAAAAACGCCAGCAGATGGGCAAACTGAAAGCAAAGAAGCCCAGACTGAAATAGTGCAGAATATCTCTTCTCAGGGTTCCCACACTGCTGGAAAGTCGTGGAAAGTCCTGGTTGTTTTTTTGATTTTCCAAGTCCTGGAAATTCCTGGAGAATAAGTTTGTTTCTGGAACTTAAAGCTTAACATTCTGGTAAGTTTTGGAAAATGAAAATCTCGGACAAATGATTAATTTGCTGTCGGTTTAAAATGAACAACATGTAGCACAAGCACTGACTTATTTTTATTGAGATAAATATGGAGATGAATTTTAAAATATTTTGTTTTTTATGTGCATTATGAAGAACTTTGTTCATTAAATCACACTCTGTGTATACAGTCAGTAGCTGCTGGTAGTCTTTATTTTTAAACGTTGGCAGGATCTGAGAAAAGTGAGAATATCTGGAAAGAACGTTTTGACGGTCCTGGAATAGTCCTATAATTTTTTTGTCAGTAAAAGTGTGGGAACCCTGTCTTACCTTTCGGTGATAACTATCTTATACATCCCGATAAATCATAACTCGCATTAATTTATTTTGGCCTGTGTTGTGAGTAGTGTATTATAGCTTTATTTACCAGTTTTCATTTGAATTTGTGTGTGGAATGTAGCGATATTGTCAGCATGACCTGTGATACTGTTTGTGATAACAGTTTGTACTGTTATTCCATTTATTGGAGTCTGATAACATTAGCTTCTACAGAGTGTACCAAAAAATGACCCAACTTGTTTGTGTCATAGCTTCGTCAAATGTGTACTAAATTTGATAATTTTTGGCACACAGATAGCCAGGACAATACAATTATATGAAGTACACTCACTGGCCACCTCACTTAATTTATGTCGGTGCACTACTGTGCAAAACACAGATGCTCTAAATTGTTGCGTAATGCTGAGTTGTTGTCTCCGTAATAGTTCTAAGAACTTAGTTAAGAACACAGTAAACTGAAATGTGATTTATTTAGCAAAATTATAAGTTTGTGTAACAATTTGCTTTCAAATTATCAGAATTTATGCCCAAATTGTACACAGTGGCTTAGACAGCAGCATTAACGATCAACTGATCAAAATGCACAACACTCGTTAATGGATAAAATGGATAAAAGCTCACCAATTAGTTATTTTTTTGTCTGCTATTTTCAGAGTAGAATATTTAATACCACAAAATTATTGCATCTGTCAAATTGATAATAAAAAGGTGAGCAATCTGATACTGATAATCACCACATGATGTAACAAGTTGAAGAATCTGCGTTTTACGTGGTAGTGCATTGACATAAATTATGTGCCATGGACATTGAGTGTACTTTACATAATTCTATCATCATGGCTATCTATATGCCAAAAATTATCAAATCTGGTGCACATTTGACAAAGTCCTGACAAACACAAGTTGGGTCATTTTTTGGCACACCCTGTAGTATATCACGCTGAGGCACAGTGCTTGACCATGCTTGTGATAATTGTAAATAGTGGAATTCTATTAGTTTCGTCTGATTCTAACCATTTTGTGATATGAACGGGATATAGATGCCTTGCTCTCTGGTGCCACAGACTTCTGTGAACGTTCGTTGATCACGTTTTTGGCTGGCATCTGAGAAGTAGAGAGCTATACCTTATTTACTGCAGGAATTTTGAGAAAATAATTTATTACATATATGCTGTCAGTTGCTACCCTGCTCCGATGGTGAAAAACTTGGTTCATTGGTCACAAATTCTTAAAGTTTTACGGTTGCAGTCACAAAGAAAAATGTGCAAAGCAATCGCATTTATGTCTGTGGGAATAGTTGGACTTTCACGTGTTCTAGCAAGAAAGTGCACTAACACATCGAGCTTGCAAGAAGGTTGATTTTTTGGATTATGAGACGCCCGATTTTATGTCTCCATGTTGCTTAGTGACATGATGAACATTTTTCATCAGCAAACCAGATTAAGTCCACCATCGAAGCAGGGTAGCAACTGACAGCACCAGCTGAGACTAGCAAGCTTGTACCCGTGAAACATTATGATGTCAGCGTTGCGTCACGACCAGCAAAGAATATTTAATCAACTGCCATTTTTGTTGAAATATTTTGAATTAGTATTTCTTCAGCTACAACTGGTAAACATTTCATGTAAATTGGTCATCATTTGAGCGAATTATGACAGAAAGAGAAACACCGTGTATAAATAGCTGATGTGCTAGATGTGTGTTCATTTGAATGCATACTTTGCCGTGCAAGACGCCAGCCCTGACAAGTGGCGCCCCCACATTGAACGATTGACGCCTGCAATTTAACCTCGTCACCTGCTGACCCTCACAGTCCTTTCTTACCCGCCTGCGATGAATGTCTCCCGTTTTCGTCCTAACAGTTTGCCTTTATTTTTATTGATTATGCTCTACTGAATTTGGTCGGTTGATTCTCAGGAAAATATTATATTGAAGCTTGTGCCTTCAGCTGTCATATTTTAGGGCTGAGTGCATCAAATTTGATTTTATTTGGGGCCCTGACCCAGACGACTGTAGTGAACTCACAGTGCTCCACCAGACACTCTAGCTGGGTTTATGGGGTCTTACGTCTAAGATAATGGATACGTAATGACTGCTAGACCACAGTCAAGCTATCTTCCTGTAAGGGTTTTACCGTGTTATAGGCTTTGCCATATTTCAGAGTGTCTTTGATTACTGGAAATATATGCTGCTGCGTTTTTTGTTGTATGTGAAGGGGTCTGATGGCATGGCTCCACGAAAATGTGGTTCCATTGTGGCCATTATTATTAAAAGGTTGTATTTATGCAGAGTCCTGAATTGAACCTAAATAACTTGTGGTGGCTCCCGTTTGTGGGTACCAGGTTTACTAAAACTCACAGTTTAGGTTTAGAGTGCAATATGTGAGTGTTAAACGAGGCATAGACCATGATGAAACGTAGGTCTACTTTTTTCCTAATCGACGGTGTGTTCTATGTGTATGCATCGTGCGTGTGATAAAGAGACACGAGACACGTTTCAGTCATCAAACTAAAATGCTATGGCATTTTTCTGTATTGTTTGCGTTTTTGTCGAGACTTTTAATTGTATACAATGATAACTAATATTTGTTCAGTGTGCAGTATTGTTCAGTCATTGTCATTGATGATTTCGTTCGGTGGTGGGCGGTGTGTGACATTGTCTGTTTACTAAAAACTTCACCAGTTTTGAAGATATTGAATGAATTAAATATTTTGAAAAAAAACATTGGTTTCAGATTGCAGCCTGTGATGAGGGCGCTGTCTTTATAATTGAAAATCTGTGCGATTGGATGAGAGATAGAATTGACAGTTCCACATTACATGCATTATTTGCTTCCAACTTCACCAGAGTTTAGTTTGGCTGTCTGTATCATTTTGATTCGACGCTAGATTATTTGAAAATCTTTATTCACCATCACTGCTCGATACATATCACAATAAAACATAATTATGAAATTTGAAAAAATGCACTAAAAATATACGTACATTTATTTTTAGTTCGTTTTGTTAAATTCAGCGTGTGATTTGTGTCGTGGTGTCGTGTTAGGGGAGACAGGTGGATGAGGGGCGAATCTTTACCAGTGGAAAAATTGTTTTGTTGGAAATTTTTTAAAGCTGAAATTCGTTGTGCAATTTCCGGGGCAAAGTTGGAATTTTGCACACCCACAGTCTCTGTCGGAAATTTGCACCTGTCTGTTGGAAAAAAATTGCAACTTCTTCCACCGCACTTGCTAAAGACTACTGGTTAATTTTCTAAAGGTGCGTAGAGAGCGACGTAACTGAACTGAACTAACATGGTTTAGTTTTTGACGAACTGACCAGTAGGCAAGTAGTAATGCATTACAGTAGGCATTGTCTAACGGCGTCGGTGGCCTGCGTGACTACGCTCAGATACGCGTCAACTATAGGCTCGCAGTGCTTGCCCATTGGTTAGATTGTCAACAAGAAAACCCAGCTGTCGTTAGGGAAGACACGCTACAGCCTATACAGTTCCGGTTGCAGTACAGTCTTCCATGGTCAACGTGTCATTTCAAAGCCAATCCCTATGCGACTTTCTGTTAGTGATCAATAGCAACCTAGGTCCTATCTCGCACCGTTTAGCCACAATACATCCAGTGCAGACAGACGACAACGCGTGCCATAGACGCTCAGCTCGTCAAAAACTAGATTGTGTCAGTTCAGTTCAGTTACTTCGCTCCGTATACGCCTTAACGACTGAGTGGACCAAAAGTCCAGTAACAACAGTGACAATAACGTGAACTTGTGATGTTATAGCAACAAACAAACAATTAAAACAGTATACGGACAACAACAACATCAACAACTGAACGATCCGCAGCAAACACGACCGCATGCATGCTCTCCAGGGGCGTCATCTAGCAGGGGCTGGGTGGGTTCTATGGGACCCATGGATTTATGATTTCAATTTTTTCCCGGACCGAGTGGGTCCTGCGTAAACGACTGACGACGAACTTTTTGTCCCCGACTGACCTCTACTGCGTAAACTGCACGAAATTTGGTCAGTTGATCTTCAGGAAAAAATCCTTCAAATTTTTGCCACCAGACGTCACCTTTTAAGGCTGAAATGCACCCAATTCGATTTCGGGGGCTCTGCCCCTTACCGAGCTGGGGGAGCTTACGGCGCTCCCCCTAGCTGGATATAAGGGGCCCTACTTTTAAGGGGAAGCAGGGGAGGAAAATAGAAAAGGGAAGGGGAGGTGGACTAGGGGAAGAGGAAGGGAGGAGAACTTGGAAGAAAAAGGGAAGAGAGTGAGAACCCCCAATGATTCACTGAAATGACGCCACTGATGCACACACCTTGCAAGTTAGTTGAACACAAGCACTCGATATTCACCACTAGTCCTGTAGCCGCTGTCACGTTTTCTATGACTAACTGCAGGCCTACCAGGCTAGACTTGCATAATAACTTAATATAAATTAATAGAATAATGCCAGTAGTTCTGCATACCGTGGTACGGCAAACCCGTTCAACAAAACTATAGCTTCAGTTCGCGTCAAATCGAGAAACCCTCATTGGCTTCCCTGGGCTACCACGGGCCGTTTTTCTAAAGGTACAGATTTACAAGAACTTTCAATGTGGCCCATTATTCAAACTGTGTTGTATTTTCGAACTCGTCAAGGCCTACCGCTTCAAAGCAGAGCGCAAAATGCAAAAATGCAAGGAGATCGAATGTTGTCTTTACACCACTAAATGGCAAAGCCAAGCATCCCTGACTTTTTTTCCGGGACTAAGCCATGACCATTACACCCCTGATGGTGTCAAAACGAGTCGAGACGCAATTATTACGGAAGCGCGTGTTGCGTACATGCTTAATACCCCGTTTACACGATCAAGCAAACATCAAGCAAGCATAAAGCAAATGTATTCAAAATGCACGTACACCACGTGTGCTCTAATTGCTTGACATTTGCTCAATGTTTGCTCGACGTTTGCTTGATGATTGCTTGATGTTTGCTTAATCGTGTAAGATGGGTATTAACCGCACAGTTCGCACTGGTGCTCTTTACACAACTTACGGCTGCAGTCGTGCGTCATGAAGCAAACGACGTTGTAGTCTATGCGATTTGAGCGAGGTTTGTACTAGACACCGCACTATCTGGAGTGGTATAAGCTCGTACTGCGTACTTGCTTACCCACTCCTTACAGTGCGGTATCTAATAGGTCAACATAGTCGCCTACCGTGCAACTAAATTGACAATATGCCCCCCCCCAGTTGCTGTTTGCAGCGCTTGTTGTTAACAGTTATCTCAAAGGAAAAGTTGCGCAACAAAAATATCGTATATCGGAAGCGTTGTAACGTCGACAGAAACAAAATTGAAAACGTGTAAATTGCGAAAGATCTTCAGAGAAATGACGTAAATCTTCAGCTTTTGGAGAACTTGGTACATATGTCTCCAAACTTCGTCCCTCCTTGGACTCCAATGAGTGTTCCCGCCTATCAAACTTACCGGTAACCTGCCGCTTCTCCATTGTATGATCACACTCACACGGTAGTGTGAGTGTTGTAAGGACGACCTTCAAAGTATATGGGAAAATGCAAACTTTGACCCTCAGCCAACCAAAAAGCCCTGAACCGATCGTCACCAAATTTTAAT
>Ga0209671_1006315_pt1 | contig 12137 bp, 8 predicted proteins | sample WorMetHERISLAND2_2_FD_187401 | JGI IMG/M metagenome (GOLD analysis project Ga0209671, IMG submission 187401) | Marine gutless worms symbiont microbial communities from Max Planck institute for Marine Microbiology, Germany - Olavius geniculatus... | ecosystem: Host-associated > Annelida >...
AGGCAAAGACTTGACAATGTCATCGACAGCCAAAGTCAACTTCCTGTCCAGTGTCTGCTGTGCACTGCATTATCACCACCAATCCATGGTTTATAACACTGCACTAACACATATAATAATAATAATAATAATTACAAAAAAGTTAACTGTGTTATCACCACAGAAAAGCCACTGCAAAATTTAGTCGGTTCATTTACTAAATGCAAAGTAGTGCTGGTTGACCAACGATCAGCCAATTAACTTCAGCAACTTGTCCACAAGTATAAGAAGCCATCAATATCCATCGCCAAAACTTATTTGCCTCGACTGACTGTACAGCACATATAGAAAGTTCAAATTTAATTCAAGTTTTAGCAATAAAATTACCATTTAAAAACATTAACATCACCAACATTGCTAACTCTGCTACTGATACAAGTGACAACACCACTAGAGAACACGGATGTCATCTAAAAGCTGGTAATTATTAATAGCATCTCGTAGTAAATCCAAACTGATACATACCTCTCTTGTTGTGCATCGGCTTCAGCTAGTTCCTTAGCTGCAGCAGATTTTCTTGTTCTGATGGCGCTTCCTGGCACTGGGCTATTTATAGCTGCATCACTGCTGTTGTTATCACTACCACTGTCTCCAGTGGACTGACAAATACTAAGATGAACTCTACAACAGAACAGAATAGAATAACAACAATCATCATACTGTGTATATTGGCCAGCAAAATTCACTAGCTTAGTGATAAAGCAGTGTTCTAGGCTAGTATCGATCACGCCCACCACAGTGCACCACACGCATAACCAAATAATCGTCATTCAGCGAAACAATTCGTAACGCAAATCAATAAATTTGCAATGATACTAAAATGCACATACCTCTTTGCATTCATAAATATAAGATAACGACTACGATACGAAGCACAGCGCAAAAACCCTCTCATGCTACATACTATGGACGCCGCCATATTTATCAACGGGAATGGAATGTCAACTAGGGATGGACCAATATCGGTATCGTAAATCCACATAACCACATCATTGCTTCGAACTTTTAAAACTTGATATCGGATACATATCATACTGTATTCATACTGCACCCGTTGCAACTTGCGTTGCTGCAAGGCAACCTGCAATCGACAAAGAATCGTATAGCTAATTGGAGCCTTGTGGAAGAGCGTGTTCTGCCGTGCAGCACTAGCGAAATGGCGATGACTTTCTACAACACCGACGACGGTAACGGTATTAGTACCAGGGTTGGAAAAACCTAGTTTTGAAACAGTTTTAAAGTCTTTTAAGTTTTACAAAATTAAAAAAATGCTCTTTGGTTTACTGTCCATTGCAATTTGCAGTGCACAGAAAAATGGTCCATTCAGTGAACACCGTACACAAAATTACGACTCAAGGAAAACATTTTAGACACTTTTCTGAGTGAACGACATAATTAGATGATTAATGACTCAAAATCACGATTAAAATATGAAATAAAATATGACAACTTGTTACGAAGTTATACTAGGTCGATCGTTACTTATTTTTGCAATTTACCCGGTACGCAAAAGTCAGCTTTTTACAAGTATTTCCGGATGTTGAGAAGCTAACAGACGACTTTAGTGTTTGGTGTACAAATGGAACGAAAAAAAGTCGGTGAGGTGCACAATTTCAATGCGGGAGTGCATGAAAGTCTGGAAGTGTATGTTCAGGTCTACGATGTGAAATAATCGTTTTGGTGGGGAACTTTGCGCTGCAGGGTGGCTGTACAAACTAACGGAAGCGTCCGCATTTAGGCCTGAGTTTACTTCATCGTTTATATCAAACAAGTGATTAATAATCATTGTTGTTACTCATCGTCAATAATGTTGTCAACATAGTTAATCTAACAATTTTGAGTTCTGTCTTGCTTGTTGATGTCGGTCTGTCTGTCTCTGTGTGTGTTCGTTAGCCCCGGTGCCAATATTCGCTGCTACGAAGCGACCGCGCCAAGCTTTGCTTGCTCATCCAAACAACTACAATAGTGGCTTATCAGCTGACAACGTGTCACCTGCACCAGCAGGTCTTATAACGTTTCAAGTTCTTCGTTTAGTTTGACTTGGGCATTTGTGTGCTGTTTTTAGTTTTTCTGCCTGTATATCAGATCAAGTGTACTATATGACAGTAAGCCACACTTATCGCAAGAGAACCGCACACTATACTGCAATCATTTTGATATTGGTCCAATTGTCTGAGAATTCACAGAAGTACTCGTAGGCTGCATTTTGGCACTGTTACTGTGCACATGGCACTGCCATTGTCATGTAAAGTTAGTTTGAATTGATAGGCCTATGTCCCTCTGTATGCGCATTTGCAGGGTTTGCCAAACGCCGCATATCACCACAAATCGACTGCAGATCAGCTAGTTTCTAGTTAAAAGTTAAAAGTTAAGATTTTTTCAAGTTTTTTTATATAAGGTTACATGCCGTGAATTGTGATGTGAGTGTTAGTGTACAACTGTCGATGTCCATCAAGTATGGCGAAGCAGTTCCATGGAGGCATCGTACATGAGCACTGTGAGCTTGAATCGTACTGGATCAGTAACATCAAGCTAGTGGAGCTTATCATGCAGTTGCAGTATACCGGTAGTCACGAGAAACCACTATCGAATTTAGTGTATGCATAGACATTACACGAAATGACAACTCAACCGGATCGACCGCAGATCAGCTTAGATCTGGTTGAGTTATTATCATCTGGTGTCATGTGTATGCATGCACATTGCACATGCGGCATGTGTATAGCTTTGTTGTTTGGTTCTTGTACCCTAAGTTTGATAGCGGTTTCTCGTGAATACCGGTATATTGCAACTGCATGATGAGCTCCACTGGCTTGATGTCACTGATTGAGTGTTTCACCATATTTGATGGACATTTGTACGCTGCTAACAGCAGATGTCACTGGTCGTCAACATCTGCAGTCTGCCAGTCAGCAGAAGTTGATTGTGCCTCGCTGTTGATTGAACATTTTCGGTTATCGGCGTTTCGCTGTTGCGGGTCTGTTGATTTGGAAATGGGAATTCCCTGCTTAGCTGACAATCTTCGTTTCCCAGAACTGAGTCTTGACATTTTCAAATATCAGCTGAAGACATACTTCTGTGCGAAATATATTCATGACAAAGTGCATGAAGCTTATGTAGATTTTTTGAGTGTGTGCTATATAAATTTACGCTTTACTTGCTTTCCTTTACTTCTCTTACATTTTGCTTATTGAGTTAATTCTGTCTGTCGTCTGCAGCAGTGGGGTCTGGTGGCTGGCATTTGTCGTCGGTTGCATTCAGAGGTGAAACGCATCCAGCTCAAGCACCACAGCAACAGACTCGACCTGCTGGTCCTCGCTTACCATGCAATCCCATTCCTACCACTGCAGTCAGCTACACTGCTGCTTGGAATCATTGCTTGCCAGTCCAACAGCCAACACCGGCCGCTAGACCTGCTAAACCATTTGGTAAGTACTAAACTTACATATACTGCAAGGCAGGATTGAGACATTCAGGCAGATACCCCAAAAACCTGGTGGGTTTTTTTGGGTAAACCTACATAAAAATTTGCTGAAACCCATCAAGTTTAGTTTCTTGTTCCACTATCAATAAAATATTTTATTATGGCTAGTTTGTGAAACATTTAAACCTAGGAATTTGCAATTGTTGGTATATTCTATGCTGTGGGGAGTGGGAAGAGGGGGCAGATAGGATTATAGGAACTCATATGAATCAACCAACTGAAAACCCTAAAGAAATCCTGAAACCCATCAAGGTGGGCCTTTTTAAAAAACAGTTCAACGTAAACAAGAAAGCACAGCTGTCGCCAGGAAAGATGTGTTTCCAAGATATGGCCATTTTTCCGGTGAAAAACGTGCACGTTTTCTACCTTGCTTTATTTAACCCCAAAGTTGAAAATGTTTGCCTTGCACTGCATTTCCCAAATTCTGTAGGCAGAAAGCCTTGACACAGGGTTCATTATTTATGTAAAAACTTTTCCCTTTTACCCAATGCTTTGCAACAATGCATCCTTATATACAGATGGACGACAGACGGACAGATGACAACCGTGCTATAGACGCCTACAGCATAGCTGGAGCACGTCAAAAACCACAAAACCAAAAACTCAATAAAACCCACGGTGGTGTTTTTTGCAACTACATTGTATTTTCCGTGTGTTGTGAAAATTTGTCACCATGTGTATTGTGTACTGTACTCATATAAGCTGCAGCAGCTAGCCAACAGCAGCAGCAGCAGCACGGACAGCAGCAGTCATTGGGACCTGGATCTGGACCTGGACCCAGAGCAGGACCCAGAGTTGGACCTACCACAGGCATAGGACCTGCAGGATGTGGTCAAACTGTTACTGCTGGAGGCTACAGACAGCGATTCACTCATCAGATTGCAGCCACACTCCCAGCCTTGTCTAACCCTGCACCCAACACCAAGTACCGTATATACAGTACCGATATACGAGGGTTGATCAATAAGTAATGAGAATCAATGTACTAGACTGAGATTTTTTCATTATCTATATATCAGTAAAAATATTTTCTACGAACACATATGGGTTTGTTGCAGATGTGACATCATTGTTATTTATGACATCGTGGAGAGTTAAAGAGAAACAATTTGGAGTGTTAATGTGAACAGCGTAGAATTAGGCTTGCTGTTGCACAACATTTCTCTGGTCTGCAGCCAAATTTAGTAACATGGTGCCCTGAGACATCTGATTCTCTGAAAGCCCTAACAAATACGTTTATGCATTTCTCATTTGCAACAATGAATGCATGATATCCTAAATCTGCGCTGGCCATAAATAAAAGCACTTAAGCTGATATCGACGTCATGTCAAGATTTAATGTTACTAGTTAAATTTTGTTTTAAAAAAAATTGTAACACTTTATGACATCCATTGTGTTGAGAAAAATATTAGCAACATTTTTAACCTGTTATAGGAAGGCTCTCAATGTGCGGGGTTCCAAAAGTCAGTCCCACATGCCCTGCCAAAAATCTAGTACTGTAGTCCAGACCACAAGTCTGTGATTGCCCAACAAACTGTTGGTGACTCTGGCTTCATATAATAAGATCACCCTGCATACAGTAACGATCAAACCCCCAGTAACTATCATCGATTTCGATATCTGAAATTCTACTTTTGTGCTGCACAACAATGTACGATTCAGTGCTGTTTGCACTCACACTGTGAATCGTTTCTATTTGACAGTCTATGAGGTCATAAAGTACAATGACGTCTCATCCGCAACAAACCCGTATATTTTCATAGAAAATGTATGTTTTGCTGACATGTAGACTGAGAAAAAATTTTACTTAGTCTATTTTGCTGATTCTCATTACCTATTGATCAACCCTAGTATATAGCTATTCAATTCATCACTTACATGTATCTTGCTCATGTTGCAGCCATAGCTTGCTTTATGGCTTTGTATGGTCTGCACAGTGTCGATTGCTGGCTCAGTGGTTATGACATTGACTCCCAACCACTGCCAGTTTGTTGTCAGATAACAGCTCTGGGCAAGTTGGTCACACAGACATACACATGTGCCTCTGTCATCGAGCAGCATAATTTGGTACTGGCCAATGGCCAAGGCGCTGGCTGATGCAATGTGGCTGGGAACTGGGAAGGTTAGTAGCAGAACTGGGATGGGAAATGAGCAGTAGCTTACGGGATAAGGGGTAAAAGCTTGTGTAGTGTGGCTGATTGAGGTGGTGGGATGTCTGCTGGCTGCACCTCGAGCTCAGTTGTTCGTTGGCACGGGCAGTAGGTGGCTGCATAGTGCACTGCGGTATTATTAGCTTATACCAATCAGCTGCTATATTTGATATATTGTAAAGCACTTCTGGTCACGAGTCTGACTCATGTAAGCAGCGCTATAGCAAGTACCGGACCTTTATCTTTTCTTTCTATTTAGTTTTCTGCTTGGTCTATCATAATCTGTAAGCCTATACAATGTAGCCGGGCTAAGTTGACTCAAACAGTCCAATTTTTACCATCAGTTGTTGATTAGTTGGATGGACAGCTCTGCTTACTGTGGTAGCAGTCAGTGTTCTATTTATTTGGTTTTTATGGTGGGTGACTGGTCACTAGTCCAAACGAGCACTAGTCCAAATTTGGTCGGGTTTCAATCCGCCCTAGGGGCCACCACAACCAAGGTGCACCAAAGTCACAGATGCAATTTATACTTATTTTAGCCCTATACTGAGTTGTGGTTAGTATAGTGTTAAACTCTAAGCATATTCATATGCGTTGTGTCGTTCAGACTATAGTGCTGATGGCTGCTATCTTGATGATGCTATTTGTTGATTGGTTTCAGTCGATTTCCTGGCATTAGGCCGCATGCTGTTGGTGTCTTCCATTCGTCATCATCAAATGCAGCAGCAGCAGCATCACTGGCCAACACGTCATCACTGGCTCACAGCGGCAGTGGCAGTGGTGGTGCTGTTGATGGTCAGGTGACTCAGATGTTTGGAAGCACACGACCAGCTGTCCCACGTCATCATTCCAATGCAGCAGTGGTCAAATCAGCTCGTACTCAGCCCGGCTCAACCAACATGCAGCAGATGCCTTCTCAACCATTCTCTGCCATGGCAGGCTACGTACGTGCTAATTGTATGCCAACGCTCTCTTCATTGAGCCTTCGCTAAATGAATGTAGGTTTGTAGCAGAATGTTGTCACTTCGCCACAGACCCTACTGGGAAAACTTATATAGTGCTCCCCTAGACCCAGTAGCTCAATTCAAGGGGGAGAGGAAAAGGAGGAAAGAGATAGGGAGGCTTGAAACATTAAAACTCTTAACTGTGTTTGTCTGAACAACAAGCATTTTTATGGTTCATTACTGTTTGATGCCGAGTATACTTACCTCACTTACCTAGCCTACTTACTCACGTAGTGGCTTTGGCGTCCCCGTGGCATTGGTCTTGATCTTGAAAATGCTGGCCTTGAAACTGAATGGGTGGTCTGCTGTCTACAGGGTGGTGGTGGTATACAAGACGACGAGGGTCATGAGCCTGAGGCGATGTATCAGCTGAAGATGAAGTCAGACAAGCTGGAGTCTACGCGTGTTCTGACTGTCAGCATTGCTGACATGAAACAGTGGGCTGCATATCGCAACCAGCTAGGACCCGTCCTCTTTGAACTGTTTGGTACGTGAACTGATGTGCTATGTGCTTGCAACCATTGCTCCTAGTATCCTATAACTGTAGTAGTATCTATAGGCCTACTGTAAAAATTGAACTGAAGCCGGGTCCCGCAAAGGGGCCTAAAAGCCAGGTCACGGATACAAGCAGGGGGCATAGAGGTCTTCCTTTCCAGTAGTCATAGTTGTAGTAGTAGTGTAACAGTTGTTGTTGTTGTTGTCTTCATCTAGTATCATCGTCAGCCTTGTCCTTGTCATCATAGTTACATTTGTAGTTGTTGTTGTTGTAGTTGTAGGCCCTACTGTTAGAAGCTGGGTTTTGTTTACAAGCTGGGTCATGTATACAGGTCAAGGGTTAGGCCAACCTGTACAAATAAAAGCTGGGGGGTTTCTGTTTAAAGTTCTATGTTTTGAGCTATCAATTGTGATTCTCATTTGTGCTGCCTGTTGAAAGGCCATGTGTTAAAATTCATCAATTTACTGTGTTGCGTTATGCTGGGCTTTCAGTGGCACTCGCAAAAGCTGTCTAAGCCAGTGATTGCATTTAGTGAGATTTTGACGCTCTGATCTGCCCATTCTTGCACAACTGCCGGCAAATGGTATAGTAATAGTAGTAGTAGTAATAGTAGTCATTGTCACAGGCGTCATTGTCGACAAGTCGTCGTTGTAGTAGTAGGCCTAGTAGTGGTAGTGGCTAGTGTTTAGTATGGTCAATTAACCAAGTAATCAGCATCAGTCTGCTTCCAGCTCGTGATGTGGTAGTAATGTATATTAATAGCAGTGGCTTCTGTCCTTGCGCCCAGTGACAAATATGGAGGAAGTTTTGTTAATGGTGTACTGCAAGGTTGTGAAATGTGCCCACCAACATTTTATAGCAAGGCTGGCATAGGATAGTAGTAAATGGATTTTATTACGTGTTTTATTGCTTGCTTGCTTCCTTGGAGTTAATTGTCTGGACTAACTGTTATTGTGTATTATTGTGTGTTTATTACAATATATTATCTTAAAACGTCAATTTTGGCGTTTGTTGTCATAGCCATTGGCGGCTTGAATTGTACGGTATAATCAGCTGAGTAGACGATTCGTTTCTAGCCAATATGTAGCAACCGGCCAAAGTCTGCATGTAGATCAAAACTTTTTCTCTATTTTTTACTAGGCAATCTACAAAACTTCTCCCCTATTTTTTAATCTGCACCCTTAACAAAACTCCCCTTAGAGAGGGAAAAGAGACAAAAGGGAGCGGGAGGGGTACTTGAGTTCAAAGTGGGAGGGAGCTTGAGCCCAAAAATGGGGGGAGTTGCACCCAATTTTGATTCCAGATTTGGGGGGATAGAAGCCACTGAGTAATAGTAGTATTAGTGTGTAGTAATGTGAGCAGTAGTAACTGTAGTAGTAGTGGTAGTATGAGTAGTTGTAGTGAATACTAGTACTTTGTTGATTGTAGGTGTGGTGAATTCAGCAGTCAGCGTGAGTCCGCTGCCAACTCGAGATGTCAACTTTGTGCTCAGAGATTCAACTGACAGCATCAAATCAGTCTTCTACCAGATTGTCAGTCAAATGTTCCCAATGCTTCTTTGTAACCACTGAAAAACTAGGCCTACAGCAACAACACCAGTTATAGTACTAATAATGAACTACAAAAAAATGTTGGCCCAGTACCAATATATTTTGCCTTACCATGAACCTAACCCATCAACCTTTCGAAGTGAAGTTTGTCATTGTGGGAAACATTCTTATCAATTTTGGTTTTTTTTTTGTTATTTCGCTTTTTTGAGTTAAAAAGCGGGAGCCTGCACGATGTGGATGGATGGACGAACGGATGGGCAAGACGTGCAGTGCATTTTATTATGACAGCAGCATAATACTATTCATACCATAGATATATCTCAGTAAGTTATGACTACAGGGTGCGGCAAAAAAGTAACCCCCTAAAGTTTTTCCACTGTTTTCTCAGCAACTGTTTGGAATTTTAATTTGAAATTTTACTGGTGTATTTACTGAATCGTTCTACATCTATCTGCCAAGCATAGTTTGATTCTGTTGAAAACGACAAAGTTATAGACTTTTTGACATGAACGTCTACTGATTTTTTAGCATTAAAAATGTTCAAGCTAAAAATGCTATTTAATTTTCAAAAACCGGTTACCACATTACTGCCAATGATGCTGCAGTGACGTTTTGATGAACACTAATTTATTTTGTTTATAAATTATCACCAAATTATCGTTCTTTTAAAGCAATTGCCAACTGTCTGCCGGATTCATCTTCTAGCAGGACGGTGCGCCAGCATAGACAGCGTGCAGCATACTGAATTTGCTGCGGACCAACTCTCTAGATTTCCTCACAAAAGACCAGTGGCCTTCGAATTTGCCGAATATAAACCCAATGGACTATCATGTGTGTGGTGCAATGTTGGAGGCTTGAAACAAAGCTGAAAACAATCGCCGAAGTCAAGGAAACGCTTTGTGTTATCTGGGGCAACCTGCCACAAGGACCGATCGACAAGGCTGTGAAAGACTTATAAAACTAAGTGATTGAAGGCTTGTGTTGGAGCTTGAAGCTGGCGGTGAACACTTCAAACATTCACAGTGACAAGGGAATTTTGTCATCTGATTATTAGTTAACTGTGTTATTTTAACGATGTTATTGAATTGGTGTTGTACCTTGAACATTCCTGAATGTTGAAAAATTGGTAGGTGGTCACAATAAAAAGTCTATAACTTTGTCGTTTTTTTAATAGAATCATATTTTACTTGGCAGTGAGATGTAGAAGGTTTTACTAAATAAAGCTCTAAAATTTTTAATTAAAATTCGAAATGGTTGCTGAGAAAACAGTGAAAAACTTTAAATGGCTACTTTTTTTTGCCGCACCCTGTATATTATAAACTGCGATTATGTTCGTATAATTTAAGTTTCAAGTCTTTAGATACATATTCGTGTTGATCAATTTGAAGTTGTTGCTAAGCCGAGATATCAGAGTAATTGCAGAGTGTAAAAATTCTGCACAGTTAAAGCAAGATTGTACTTTCAGTGTTAACGTCAAGCTTTATTAGATTGATTAATGCGTCAGTTCAGCGTCATGCATTATTATTATGATAGATAGTATTTGGTATAACTAATATTAATGTTAATTGTACTGAGTTGTCATACGGTGTATATGTTGTTGATGTGGAATACGCTGTAGGATCGACCATTGCCCAGACTCACCAGAGGATTATGGTACAGGTTAGTTCTACAGTGTATATGTTATTCTTGCCCACTGAACACAGTGTTTGTTATGTCATACTTCTAGTAGTAGCAGCAACAGTAGTAGTACTAGTAGTAGTAGTATTTGTTGTTGTTGTAGTTGTTGCGCGTGTGCAGGTGCGTGGGTCGGTGTATGACTGACTGTAGTGGTGGTCCACACTGCTACTACTTCCACTGCGTCACTGTGCGTCCAGTGACTGATGCTGAGAAGCGTGGCGTCAGCGCGCTGATTTCAGCCTCACAGTCCGCCTTCCAACAGTTCATCGCCACCGACATTGAACTCTGACCTTTATATCCCTCTTCCCAACGGCGTCATGCGTTAAAGATGTAGGCGGGGCAGGATGTTGCAGTTTTTGGACAAAATCTGCAAATTTGCCCCTAAATTTACCGTTACCCAACGTGGGCACTTTTCAGCCCCATATTTTGCATTTGGACGAAAATTGTCTGACAAGAAAAAGATTTCCCGACAATTTTCTGGCAGCCCAAAATTTAAGGGGCCCTTCCCTGCCACAATGCCACTGACTCTCGCCCCTGCTACGTTCTTGTTAGTCAGTTACTGTTTTGTCGCCCACTCCGTTGATTTCAGAGTTATATTTAGTGTTTGAATCGATAGGTCACGAAATAAGAAGCTGTTGGTGGCAGAACTGGGAGGCCAGTAGCGTATTTAAGATTTGGCAAAGGGGGGGCCATGGCGAGCGCGCAGAGTACGAGCCTATAACGGGGGTCTTGGGGCGGAGCCCCCAGCGGGGTCCAGGGGCAGAGCCCCTGTTCGGGGAGTCTCGTGGGCAAAGCCCCCGTAAAGCTGAAACACTTTTTTGCTTCTGAACGTTTAATGGAAACCGCAAATTCGCCCATTTTTCTGAAATTTGAAAACGCAGAAAATCAAAGTAATTTGCATTGTTTTAGCCAAAAATATAGTTTAGCAAGCGGCAAAACGTCGTCACGGATTAGTGTGAATTATTAAAAAGCAATAAACTTCACAATAGGCAGTACAATAATACAATCAGTACAATAATAAATGGGCCGTGTCAAACCCGGTCTGTCGTAGTCAGAATGCTTGATCCGTTGATCGTCGCAAGCGGTGCGTCGTGTCTTTGGCGTTTGACATCGTAAAACGTATGCGGTCTGACACTTTACCATTGTCGTCTTCACTCGCTAATGACTAAGCTGAGTTCATATAGTTACGTTTTGTCTATCCCTTCTTTGACTTCTAGCTGTTCCGTGTGCGAGTGGCGGGCTGGCAGCAAATGCTGTAGACTACAAGACAGCGGGCGGGCGGGCGTGTCCAAACTGTCCATCTCTTCAGTGAAATAGAACACTCCGTCGCTTAATGACATTATGATATCATGACACTGGCATAGGAGGCCTACGGAGCTTGGTTCCTGCTTGGGATTCTCGTACTGATGAGTTCTGATAACGTCGCGCTTACTGTATCCATGATCACTGTGATGCTGATGCAGCTTGTGTTATCTGACACTAGGGCGTGTTGCAGTCTCAGGGCGTAGGAACGCATCTTAAGAGCGCTGTCATAGTCGTGTTACATGCAATAATAGGCATATCTCATTTGGATAGGCTTATATCTCATTTGCTGTAGCCTATGTAAAGATCTATACAGCTCGCAGCTGGTTTTCAAAAGCGCTCGGCGACGTCGGCGCGTGATATCCGATGCAATCTCACATGGTGATTTTAATCGCATATCGTATCAGTAGGCCTACAAAAGAAGACCATCAAAC